>Ga0207747_1000516_pt1 | contig 42790 bp, 39 predicted proteins | sample HigsolmetaGSP11D_FD_184839 | JGI IMG/M metagenome (GOLD analysis project Ga0207747, IMG submission 184839) | High solid enriched microbial communities from the Joint BioEnergy Institute, USA - SP1-1-D (SPAdes) | ecosystem: Engineered > Bioreactor > SSF (Solid state fermentation) > Aerobic >...
CCAGGCGGCGCGCAATCGAACGCAGACTGCTGCCGTTCTGGCGTTCGATCATGATCACGGCGCGGTCTTCGGGACTCAGATGGTGGTAGGTTCTGGACATGGCAACGCCCTGATATGGGGGCGTTGCACTTGGAAGTTGAGTCTAAGAACCAAGCCGCCAATCCGGGCAAGGGGAATGCCTTGACAAATAACAAGTTGTTATTTCGATTTTCTCCATGGTCGAAACTGAACAGGAGAAATCACACCCCTTGAATCCACCAGCAGAACAAACGCACCCGATCCGGCATCGCCTGCCCGGAGGGACGCGGCACGCCGACCGGCAGGGGCAACGCCGTAGGCCGGGTGTCGAACAGAACGGAAAGAAAAGGAGAGGACCGGCCCGCCCCGGCGGGCGGCATGCGCTCAGGCGCGGTGGTAGGGGTGGTTGGCCAGCATCGCCGCAGCGCGGTACAGCTGCTCGGCCACCACCAGCCGCACCAGCATGTGCGGCAGGGTCAGCGGTCCCAGGGACCAGAGCTCGTGCGCGGCGGCGCGCACCTCGGGCGCGTGCCCTTCCGGGCCGCCGATCAGGAAGGCCAGGTCGCGGCCCTGCTGGCGCCAGTGCGCCAGGCGCCGGGCCAGCTGCTCCGAGCTCCACTGCTTCCCGGGCACGTCCAGGGCCACCACGTGCGCGTTTCTCGGCAGGGCGGCCAGCACCCGCCTGCCTTCCTCCCCGATCGCCCGCTGTGGGTCGCGGCCCCTGCCGCGCAGGCCAGGCTCGATCTCGACCAGCTCAAGCGGCAGCCAGTGCGACAGGCGCTTGCGGTACTCGGCGAAGCCTTCGGCCACCCACGACGGGGCGCGCTCGCCGGTGGCGATCAGTCGGGCCTTCATGCGGGGATGATACGCCGCCGCGCCACCACGGCCGGCGGCCCGGCAGTCGCACGGAAGGAAACGGAGCGCCGGCTCAGCCGGCCAGTTCGTCGCGCGGCTGGTCGCCGACGGTCCACAACCGCTCCAGTGCGTAGAACTCGCGCACGCGCGGCAGCATGATGTGGACGACCACGTCGCCCAGGTCCACCAGCACCCACTCGGCCTCGCGCTCGCCCTCCACGCCCAGCGGGGTCACGCCAAGCTGCTGCTTGGTCTGCTTGATCACCTCGTCGGCGATGGACTTCACGTGCCGGGTCGAGGTGCCGGAGGCGATGACCAGATGGTCGGTGACGCTGGTCTTGCCGCGCACGTCGATCTCGACCACCTCCTTGGCCTTGAGCTCCTCGACCGCGGCGCGGACGGTGGCCAGCAACGCCTCGGCGGACGGCGGCGGTTCGGGGAGTCGGGTCTTGATGACGTGGGCCTGGCTGCTCAAGAGGTTCTTCTCGGGTCGGGACGACCGTGCCGATTATACCGGCGCGGCGGCGGGCGCCGTGTTCAGGGCGCGCGATAGAGGCCGTGGTCGCGGATGTAGGCGGCCACCGCCGCCGGCACCTGCGCCTCCCAGTCCGGCTCGCCGGCGGCAATGGCCCGGCGCACCGCGGTGGCCGACTCGCCGCGCAGCGGCTGGCGCAGGCGGTACACGCGTCCGGCCGGGGCCGCGGCCAGCGCCGCCGGCTCCTCCGTCCAGCGCCCCGCCATCGCCGCGGCCAGCGCCTCCGGCAGCACGTCCAGGTCGCCGCCGGCGGCGCGCTCGGCCACCACCAGGTGGGCCAGCTCCGGCAGGCATTCCCACTCCTTCCAGGTGGGCAGCGAACGGAAGCTGTCGGCGCCCAGCAGCAGCGCCAGCGGCGCGTCCGCGGCCAGCTCGGCGCGCAGTCCGCGCAGGGTGTCCACGGTCCAGGACGGCCCCGGGCGGTGCAGCTCGCGCAGGTCCACGCGCAGGCGCGGATCGCCCGCCACCGCCAGTTCCAGCATGCGCGCACGGTGCGCCGCGGCCGCGCCCGGCGGCGGCCGGTGCGGCGGATCGGCCGCCGGGGCCAGGGTCACCGGCACGCCGAAGGCGGCGGCGGCGGCGCGGGCAATGGCCAGGTGCCCGGCATGCACCGGATCGAAGGTGCCGCCGTACCAGAGCCGGAGCACGTCAGCGCCCCGCCCCCGCCAGCAGGCGCGTGGCCGGCGCCTCGGCCACGGCCAAAAGCAGGCGCTCCAGCAGCTGCCACGGGTCACCCGGCCCGCGGCCCTTGGCCGCGCGGTCGATGCGCGAGGCGTAGGCGACGAAGCGGGTCCAGCGCAGCGGCGCGGAATGCCGTTGCAGGGCGCGGCGGAACGGCGCCTGGCGCGCCTCCCACAGGCCCTGCGCCTTCATCTCCGCGGCCAGGTTGGCGCCGCGCGCCTGGGCCTGGGCCAGGGCGGCGCCGCGCAGCAGCTCGCGCACCACCATCGGCATCAGCCCGGCCACCTGCTCGCCCTCGGCGCGCAGCCCGGCCAGGATCCGCCGCACCTGCGCCGGCTGTCCGGACAGGGACGCCTCCAGCAGGCGGAACACGTCGTAGCGGGCGGCGTCGGCCACCAGCGACTGCATGGTGGCCAGGTCCAGCGTCCCTTCCGGCGCCAGCAGCGCCAGCTTGTCGATCTCCTGGGCGGCCGCCAGCAGGTTGCCCTCCACGCGCTCGGCCAGGCCCTGCACCGCCTCGGGAGTGGCGCGCAGGCCGCGCTCGCGCAGGCGGCGGTCGATCCAGGCCGGCAGCTCGTGCGGCTTGACCGCCCAGGCGATGGCGACCACGCCGCAGCGGGCGATGGCGTCCACCCACTTGCCGTGGTGGGCCTTGCTCCACTCGTCGGCGACGATCAGCAGGTGGGTGTCCGGCGGCGGATCGGCACAGAAGGCACCGATCACCTCCGCCCCGGTCCTGCCCGGCTTGCCCCCGGGCAGGCGCACCTCCAGCAGGCGGCGCGGGGCGAACAGGCCTGGCGCGGCGAAGCTGGCCGCCAGCGCGTTCCAGTCCGGCTCGCGGCCGTCGAACTCGAACACCTCGCGCTCGGCGCCGTCGGCGCGCGCGCGGGCGCGTACCGCGTCGGCGGCCTCCAGCACGTGCAGGGTTTCCGGACCGGCGATCAGATAGGCCGGCTGCAGGGGCTGCTTGCCGGCCTGGGCGGCCAGCTGTTCGGGCCGCAGTTCCATCAGTCGGCAGGCGCGGGCTGCGCCGCCTCGCCCGGACGGTGGGCCACGCCGGCACGGACCACGCTGTCCACGCGCCGCAGGATCGAGGCGGCCATCTCGCGGCGCAGCTCGTCGGCCAGGATCTCGCGCTCGGTGCTGGTGCCGGTGGCGTTCACCGGCGGGGAGACGTAGTCGCGCGCCAGCTCCACCGACTGCTGCGGCACCAGCTCGGTCCCGTCGGCCAGTCGGAAGGCGAACACGGTGGCGTAGCGCAGGCTGAACTCCTGGGCGCGGCCGCGCTCGTCCACGGCGATGGGCAGGTCGCCCCAGCGCTCGGACAGGATCTCCAGGCGTGCCACGCTGCCCGGCACGTCCCGGCGCACCTCGTCCTCGGCCACCTCCACGCCGGCATTGCGCAGGCTGCGCTCGAGGATGGTCACCAGCTCGCTGTACGGGGTCGTCGACACCACCCGCACCGGCGGCGTCTCCTCCGGCAGGGCCAGGCGGTCGCGCAGGTGGAAGCCGCAGCCGGCCAGGGGCAGCGCGGCGGCCAGGAGGAGCAGGAACCGGACGGTGGTGGGCGCGGATCGGGTCATGGGGCAAGTCTGGACGAGCGGTCCGGGAGCGGCAACAGGCGCGCAGCCTGACCGATCCTCCGTGAACGCCGCTTGAGAGGGTCCGGCGCCCGGGCCGGTGGCGCGGCGGCCCGGGACGTCCGCGCGGGCGGACGGAAACGCCGGGGGCGGGCGGCGGCCGGGGCCGCGCGCCCGCCGTCGCATCAGTTGGCGACGATGTTGACGATCTTGCCCGGGACGATGATGACCTTGCGCACCGTCAGGCCTTCCAGGTACTTGGCCGCGTTGGGCTCGGCCTTGGCCAGCGCCTCGATCTGCTCGCGCGGGGCGTCGGCGGCCACCTCGATGGTGCCGCGCAGCTTGCCGTTGACCTGCACCGCCAGGGTCACCGCGTCGCGGACCAGCGCCGCCGGGTCCGGCTGCGGGAACGGGACGTCCTCCAGCAGCGTCTCCGGGTGGCCCAGCACCTGCCACAGGTGGTGGCAGGCGTGCGGGGTGATCGGGTTGAGCAGCAGCACCGCCGCCTCCAGCGCCTCCTGGCGCACCGCGCGGCCCTGCCCGCTGGCGTCGTCGAACTTCGCCAGGGCGTTGGACAGCTCCATCACCGCGGCGATGGCGGTGTTGAAGCTGTAGCGCTTGCCGTAGTCGTCGTTGACCTTGGCGATGGTCTCGTGGGTCTTGCGGCGCAGCGCCTTCTGCCCGGCGTCCAGCGCGGCCACGTCCAGCGCCGGGGCCGGGCCGGCCTCGGCGTGGCGGTGCACCTGGTTCCACAGGCGGCGCAGGAAGCGGGCCATGCCCTCCACGCCGGCCTCGTTCCACTCCAGCGACTGCTCCGGCGGAGCGGCGAACATCGAGAACAGGCGCACGGTGTCGGCGCCGTACTTCTCGACCATGGCCTGCGGGTCCACGCCGTTGTTCTTCGACTTGGACATCTTTTCGACCGGGCCGATCTTCACCGGCAGGCCGTCGCTGCGCAGGCGCGCGGCGACCACGCGGCCGCGCTCGTCGCGCTCGACCTCCACGTCGGCCGGGTTGAACCACTCGCGCGCACCGTTCCCGGCCTCGCGATAGTAGGTCTCGGCGATCACCATGCCCTGGGTGAGCAGGTTCACCGCCGGCTCGTCGCTGTCCACCAGCCGCGCGTCGCGCATCAGCTTGTGGAAGAAGCGGAAGTACATCAGGTGCAGGATGGCGTGCTCGATGCCGCCGATGTACTGGTCCACCGGCAGCCAGTAGTTGCCGCGGCGGTCCACCATCTCCCGCGCCTTGGGCGAGGTGTAGCGCGCGTAGTACCAGCTCGACTCCATGAAGGTGTCGAAGGTGTCGGTCTCGCGCTCGGCGTCGGCGCCGCACTCGGGGCACTTGCACTTGCGCCACTCCGGGTCGGTCTTGATCGGCGAGCCGACGCCGGTGAACTCCACGTCCTCGGGCAGCAGCACCGGCAGCTGGTCCTCCGGCACCGGCACCGCGCCGCAGCGCGGGCAGTAGATCACCGGAATCGGGCAGCCCCAGTAGCGCTGGCGGCTCACGCCCCAGTCGCGCAGGCGGTAGTTGACCCGGCGCTGGCCACGGCCCTGGCGCTCGAAGCGCTCGGCCAGGGCCTCGAAGGCGCCGCGGTAGTCCAGGCCGTCGAACTCGCCGGAGTTGACCAGCTCCAGGTCCTCGCGGGTCTTGTCGCCGTACCAGTCACGCCAGGTGTGCGGATCCCAGGTCGCCTCCTCCTCGTTGCGCGGGGACTTGAGGCGGATCACCTGCACCTTGGGCAGGCCGTACTTGCTGGCGAACTCGAAGTCGCGCTGGTCGTGGCCGGGCACGGCCATCACCGCACCGGTGCCGTAGCCCATCAGCACGAAGTTGGCCACCCACACCGGCACCTTCTCGCCGGTGATCGGGTGCACGGCCTTCAGGCCGGTGTCCATGCCGCGCTTTTCCTGGGTCTCCAGCTCGGCCTCGGACACCCCCCCCTTGCGCAGCTCGGCCAGGAACGCGGCCAGCTCCGGGTTGTTGGCGGCCACCTTCTGCGCCAGCGGGTGCTCGCCGGCGATGGAGACGAAGGTCACGCCCATCAGCGTGTCCGGGCGGGTGGTGAACACCACCAGCGGCTCCTGCGGCCGGCCCTCGGCGTCCACCACGTCGAACTGGATCTCCAGGCCCTCGGAGCGGCCGATCCAGTTGCGCTGCATGGTCTTGACCGCCTCCGGCCAGCCCGGCAGGTCGTCCAGGCCGTCCAGCAGCTCCTGGGCGTAGTCGGTGATGCGCAGGAACCACTGCGGGATCTCGCGCTTCTCGACCAGCGCGCCCGAGCGCCAGCCGCGGCCGTCGATGACCTGCTCGTTGGCCAGCACGGTCTGGTCCACCGGGTCCCAGTTGACCACCGCGTTCTTGCGGTAGGCCAGGCCCTTGCGCATCAGGCGCACGAACATGCGCTGCTCGTGCACGTAGTAGTCCGGCGTGCAGGTGGCGAACTCGCGCGACCAGTCGATGGCGTAGCCCAGCGACTTGAGCTGGGCACGCATGTGCTCGATGTTCCTGTAGGTCCACCTGGCCGGCGCGACCTTGTTCTTGATCGCGGCGTTCTCCGCCGGCAGGCCGAACGCGTCCCAGCCCATCGGCTGCAGCACGTTGTAGCCCATCATGCGCTTGTAGCGGCTGATCACGTCGCCGATGGTGTAGTTGCGCACGTGGCCCATGTGCAGCGCACCGGACGGGTACGGCAGCATCGACAGGCAGTAGAACTTGGGCTTGTCGGACGACTCGTCGACCTCGAAGGCGCGGGTGTCCTCCCAGAACTTCTGGGCGGCGGCCTCGACCTTGCGCGGATCGTAGGAGGCGGTTTCGGGAACGGCGGACATTGCGGCTCGAACGGCTGCGGCAAAGTCGCCAAGGGTACCGCAGCGCAGCAACGCACTCCACTTGGCGGCGGCGGCGCGCCGGACCGGGCTACCATCGGCCCCAGGCCACCGGAGCCCCGCGCATGGACCCGACCGCCCGTCCCGCCCCACCCCGTGCCCCCGCCCCCCGCCGGCCGGTGGCGGCATGAGCGGGGAATGGCTGGGCTACGTGGCCGCCACCCTGACCACGCTGGCCTTCGTGCCGCAGGCCCTCAAGATCCTGCGCAGCCGCGACGCCCGCTCGATCTCGCTGGGCATGTACGTGGTGTTCGCCACCGGGGTGTGCTTCTGGCTGGCCTACGGCCTGTACCTGGGCTCCTGGCCGATGATCCTGTCCAACCTGGTGACCCTGGCGCTGGCGCTGATGATCCTGGCGCTCAAGCTGCGCCACGGCTGAGGCCGGCCGCCGCCGGCAGCTGCCAGGCCAGCCAGGCGGCGAAGGCCAGGCGCTGGGCGATGCCGGCGCCGACCCAGCCGCTGCCGAGGAAGCCGCAGGCCAGCACCAGCGCGCCGGCGGCCAGGCTGGCCAGTGCCAGGCGGCGCGCTCCGGGGGCGTTCCACAGCCCGCCGCCCAGCAGCCCCGCCCCGACCGGGAAGGCCAGCGCCCACAGCAGCCAGGCGGTGGCGTGCCAGCGGCTGCCGCCGCCGTCCAGCCGGTCCAGGTCCAGCGGCAGCAGGCCCTGGGCGACGAAACCCAGTGCCGCCAGCAGCACCAGCCAGCCGCCGATCCCCGCCGCCTTCGGGGTGGTGGCGGCCGGCAGGCCGTCGCGCAGCCGCAGCGCCACCCAGACGCCGGCCAGCCCCGGCAGGACAAAGGCGAACAGGTTGAACGGGGCCCCCAGCAGCTGGTGCGCGCCGAGCAGCGCCAGCGGGTGCCGCAGGTGGGAGTAGCCGTCCACCGCCAGGCCGCCGGCCACTCCGGCCAGGGCCCAGCTGGCGAACGCGGCCAGCGGCACCGCCACGGCCCGGCGCGCGCTCACGGCGCCCCCTTCCGCAGGGGCGCACGGCGCGGTGGCACGGAGGACGGACGGATGGAACGGCCAGGTGCGATCATCCGCACATCGTCACGTTGCGGCGGTTAAACTGCAACGTTTCCGCGCCGCGCGTGCCGCGGCGCCTTGCAAGGCGCCGCCGCCGGCACCATCTGCAACGCATCCCTCCACTTCATGGAGCCCGCCATGGCCCCGCTGCCCCACGTCGTCGATGTCACCACCGCCACCTTCGAGACCGAGGTCCTGCAGAAGTCGCTGCAGGTGCCGGTGCTGGTCGATTTCTGGGCCACCTGGTGCGGCCCGTGCAAGACCCTGGGGCCGATCCTGGAGAAACTGGCCGGCGAATACGGCGGCGCCTTCGTCCTGGCCAAGGTGGACGTGGACCAGGAGCGGCAGATCGCCGCGGCCTTCCAGATCCGCTCGGTGCCGACCGTGTTCCTGCTGATCGGCGGCCAGCCGGTGGACGCCTTCCAGGGCGCGCTGCCGGAAGGCCAGCTGCGCCAGTTCCTGCAGCACCACGGCATCGAGCCGCTGGGCGAAGCCCCGGCCGAGGCGGAGGCCGTGCCGCCGGACCCGCAGGCCGAGGTGGCGCGCCTGCGCCAGGCGGTGGCGGCCGAGCCGGACAAGGACGAGCTGAAGCTGGAGCTGGCCCTGGCCCTGCTGCGCACCGGCGAGGTGGCCGAGGCCGAGCGCCTGCTCGACGGCCTGCCGGCCAACCTGGCGGCCGACGACCGCGCGGTGCGCGCCCGCGCCCGCCTGGGCTTCGCGGCCCTGCTGAAGGACGCCCCCGCACCGGCGGCGCTGGAGCAGGCCCTGGCCGCCGATCCGGGCGACCTGCGCGCGCGCCACCTGCTGGCCGTGCACCACCTGGTCGGCGGCGATGCCGCCGCCGGCCTGGAGCACCTGCTGGAGCTGCTGCGCCGCAACCGCGACTGGGAGGACGGCCTGCCGCGCAAGGCGCTGATCGACGCCTTCCGCATCGTCGAGGACGAGGACCTGGTCGGCCAGTACCGGCGGAAGATGGCTTCGCTGCTGTTCTGATCCCCCGCCGGCGCGTCCCGGGACGCGCCGGCTCCTACATGCCGCGAAAGCGGTGCAGGAACGGCGCGCTGACCGGCAGCGTTTCCGGGTGGTTGCGCAGGCGCAGGCCGTAGCGGCCCAGCTCGTTGCGGACCAGCCGGTCGATCGCCGCCACCCGCACCACGGCGCCGCGGTGCACCTGCCAGAACACGTCCGGATCCAGCCCGGCGACGATCTCCTTCAGCGGCGTGCGGATCACCGCGTCACCCGTGGCGGTGGCCACGCGCACGTACTTGTCCTGCGCCTGGAAGAACAGCACCTCGTCGATGCCGATCATGCGCACGCTGTCGCCGACGCTGGCGGTGATCCAGCGGATCAGGCGCTCGCCGCGCGGGCGCAGCCGCGCCTCCAGCTCCTCCAGCAGCGCCTGCAGGTCCGGCGCCGCGGCACCGGCCCGCCGCTCCTCCAGGCGCTGGCGCAGGCGCGCCACCGCCTGGGCCAGGCGTTCGGACTGCACCGGCTTGAGCAGGTAGTCGGCCGCGCCGGCCTCGAAGGCGTGCACCGCGTAGTCGTCGTAGGCGGTGGTGAACACCACCAGGCCGCCGTGCGCGACCACCTCGCGGGCCACGTCCAGGCCGCCGACCCCGGGCATGCGGATGTCCAGGAACGCCACCTGCGGGCGCTGCGCGCGCGCCGCCTCCAGCGCGGCCACGCCGTCCTCGCACACCGCGCACAGCGAAAGCTCCGGCCACAGCTGGCCCAGCTGCTCGACCAGAGCGCGGCGCTGCGGCGCCTCGTCCTCGGCCACCAGTGCGGTGACCCGGCTCATGCCGGCACCCCCGCCAGTGCCGCCACCGGCACCTCGATCCATGCCACCACCCCGCCGCCGGCGCGCGGTTCCAGGTGCAGCGAGGCTCCGGCGCCGAAGCGGTGCGCCAGCTGTTCGCGCACGTTGGCCAGCCCCATGCCGCCGCCCAGGCCCGGCTGCAGCCCGGCACCATCGTCCATCACCGCCACGCGCAACCTTCCATTCTCTCCGCTTGCCCGCACCTCGACCCGGCCCGGCCCCGGGCGCGGCTCGATGCCGTGCTTGATCGCATTCTCCACCAGGGTGATCAGCAGCGACGGCGGAAACGGCAGCGCGCGCAGCGCCTCCTCCGCCTCCACCACGAACGACAGACGACCGCCCATGCGCACCCGCATCAGCTCCAGGTAGCGCGCGCACAGGTCCAGCTGCTGGCCCAGGGTCGACAGCAGGCGGTGGTCGCCGCGCAGGCGCGGGATGGCCGCACGCAGGAAGGCCACCAGCGCATCCAGCGTCGCCTCGGCCTGGGCCGGGTCCTGGCGCACGAGCGCGCGGACCGAGGCCAGGGTGTTGAACAGGAAGTGCGGCTCCACCTGCGCCTGCAGCACGCCCAGGCGCAGGTCGGCCTCGTGCACGCGCGCGGCCAGCGCCTCCAGCTCGCGGGCATGGCGGTGCTCCTCCCAGCGGCGGCGCTCGCTGAAGTACGCGCGCAGGGCCAGGCCGCCGCCGAACAGGCCGTAGACGACCAGCAGCGCGAGGATGTTCAGCGCCACCGTGACCGCGCCCAGCACCGGCCCCAGATCCGGTGGCCGGGGCTCGGCGCCACCGTGCAGGCCGGGCAGGTGCGGCTTGACCAGGGCGTCGATGTGGCCCGAGGTGATGTGGTCCACGCCCAGGCTCAGCACCACGCCCGCCAGCACCGCCAGCACCACGCCGACCCGCTCGCGCGGCTCGGGCCAGCCGCGGTGACGCACCCAGGTGGCCAGTGCCGGCCCCAGCGTGGCCATCAGGCTGAAGGCCAGGAACTGCACCAGGGCCACGTGCACGCCCAGGCCCGCGTCGCGGAAGACCAGCCCGATGCCGGCGCCGAGGAAGGCGGCCACCACCGCGATCACACCGCAGAACAGCCGGCTGCGTCCGGCCAGCCAGCGCAGGCTGAAGACCGGGTACTGGCGGTAGCGGCTCCACACCGTGTTGCCGCCGACCAGCACCTCCGGCGGCAGGCTGCGCCCGAGGGAATATCCGGGACAGGCGCCCATGCGCGTCCTCCGCGGCCCGTCCCCGCTCACTGCCGCCGCCCGCGCAGCACGTTGCCGTGCTGGTGCAGCTCCAGCGAGGCCACCTCGCCGGACCGGTCGCGCAGGAAGCGGATCTCGATGCCGAACACCGGTGCCTCGAAGTGGTCCCTGGCCACCGCCCGCAGCGGGAACGCGCCCTGTCCGGTGGCCTGCGCCACCAGCTGCCCGCCCTCCTCGCGCACGGTCAGGCTGAAGCCGGGCAGCAGCGGGTAGGTGCCGGCGTACCCGGGCATGTCTTCCGCCGACGGAAGTTCCAGGTCCGCCCGCACCACCGGGATCTCGCCCCCTCCCTGCAGCCAGGTCAGCCCCCAGCTGCCATCGGCGCGGCGGTGCGGACGCAGCAGGGCGTCGAACTGCAGCGGGTAGAAGTCGCCGGCGCTGTCGTAGCCCAGTTCGAATTCGCCCTGCCCCTCGACATCGGCGAACAGCTTCCCGTCACGCTGGCGCAGGCGCATCGGCGCCACCCCCTCCAGCCGGTACTCACCCTCCAGCGCCTGCAGCAGGGCGGGCTCGGGCGCGACCTCGCGGCGCGGCCCACCCAGCGGCAGCGACGCATCGACCAGATGGTTGGCCAGACTGCCCAGGCCGCCCAGCGAGGTCCAGGCGGTGTCGGACAGCACCACGACGCCGCGCTGCCGCTGCGGGTCCAGCGCCACGAACGAGGAGAAGCCGCCGGTGCCGCCCTCGTGCACCAGCACGTTGCGTCCCGGCACCGGCGCGATGATCCAGTTCATCCCCATCGGCGGCGTCTGCGAGACCGGCTCGCGGGTCATGGCCATGGCCCGCGCGATCGGCGCCCCGCTCCGGCCCAGCCCGGCCTGTACGTAACGGACCATGTCCTCCAGCGTGGCGCGCACGCCGCCCACACCAGCCAGGTCGGCGGCGAAGCGCCACGGCGGGGCCGGCTGGCGGTTGGGCGTATGGCCGGTGGCCGGACGCACGCCCCGTGGCGGCCGGTCGATGTAGGCGTGGTCCATGCCCAGCGGGGCGAACAGGCGCTCGCGCAGCAGGGTCTCGAAGTCCACGCCGGCACGGCGTGCCACCGCGTACGACAGCAGCATCGAGGCGAAGTTGGAGTACGCGAAGCGGGTGCCCGGGGCGGCCTCCAGCTCCACGTCGGCCAGCGAGGCCAGCAGCGCCTCCGCGTCGAGGCCGGCGTACGGATCGTCCATGCGCGCCTCGTCCAGCCGCGGGGGCAGCCGTGGCAGGCCGGAGGTGTGGGTGACCACGTGGCGCAGCAGGATCGGCTGGCCCTGGTAGTCCGGCACCCGGGTGCCCTCCGGCAGCCACGAGGCCAGGGTGTCGTCCAGCGATCCCCTGCCCTGCAGGATCAGGTCGGCCAACAGCGTGGCGGTCATGGTCTTGCTGACCGAGCCGATCTCGAAGGCCGCGTCCGGACCGATGCGGCCGGCGTCGGCCGGATCGGCGCACTGGAAGGTGCGCGCGACATGGTCCTTCTCCACCACGGCGACCGCCATGCAGGCGCCCGTGCGGTCGCCCTCCAGGCGCTGGCGGACGATCCCGGCCAGGTCGGCATCGGACATCGCCCACGCATGGCCGGTGGCGAGCAGCATCGGCAGGGTGAGCAGGGCCAGACGATGGTTCATGCACAACTCCTTTGCTCGGGGATGGACACATGCTGCCGCCCCGCGGCCCCGCCGTGCATGCACGCGACGGATGCCGCCGGCCGGGCGACGGAAGCCCGCCTGGCGGGAGCGGATCAGTCGGCCAGCAGGCGCGCCACCGCGCGGCGGTAGCGGGCGGCGATGGCCTCGCGCGCGTGATGGTGTCCGCCGGCCACCACCTGCCGGCCGGCCACGTACACCTCGTCCACGACGTTGACGTTGCCGGCGAACAGCCAGCGCTCGGCCACGTCGGCCTCGCGCGCGCCGGCGAACAGCGGCGCGGCCGCGTCCAGCACGATCCAGTCCGCGGCCATGCCCGGCGCCAGCTGGCCGACCGGCTGGCCGGTGGCGTTGGCGCCGCTGGCATACACGCCGCGCAGCAGGGTCCGGCCGACGCCGGGGCTGTCCGCGGCCACGGCGACGTTGCGGCGCAGGCCGTGCAGGCGCTGGCCGTACTCCAGCCAGCGCAGTTCCTCCACCGGGCTGACCGAGACATGCGAGTCCGAGCCGATGCCCCAGGCCCCGCCCGCGTCCAGGTAGTCGCGCAGCGGGAACAGGCCGTCGCCGAGGTTGGCCTCGGTGGTCGGGCACAGCGCCACGGTGGCGCCGCTGCGGGCCAGTGCCCGCGTTTCCTCCCTGTCCAGGTGGGTGGCATGGACCAGGGTCCAGCGCCGGTCCACCGGGGCATGGTCCAGCAGCCAGCGCACCGGGCGGACACCGTGCACCGCCAGGCAGTCCTCGACCTCGGCCACCTGCTCGGCGATGTGGATGTGCAGCGGCAGGTCCGGCGGCAGCGCCTCCAGCGCCGCGGCCAGCGCCTCGGGTGGCACCGCGCGCAGGCTGTGGAAGGCCACGCCCACGCGCAGCAGGGGATCGCCCGCCTCCTCCGCGCGCAGCGTCTCCACCAGGTGCAGGAAGGCGTCCAGGTCGTGGCCGAAGCGGCGCTGGCGCTCGGCCAGCGGGCGGCGGTCGAAGCCGCCGGACATGTACAGCACCGGCAGCAGGGTCAGGCGGATGCCGGCCTGCCGCGCGGCGGCCAGCAGCGCGCGCGACATCGCCGCCGGGTCGGCATAGGGCCGGCCGTCGGGCGCGTGGTGCAGGTAGTGGAACTCGCACACCGTGGTGTAGCCGGCCTCCAGCATCTCGGCATACAGCTGCGCGGCCACCGCCTGCAGGCTGTCCGGATCGAAGCGCGCGGCGATCCGGTACATGGTCTCGCGCCAGGTCCAGAACGAATCGCGCGGATCGGTCTGGCACTCGGCCAGGCCGGCCATGGCGCGCTGGAAGGCGTGCGAATGCAGGTTGGGAACACCGGGCAGGACGATGCCCCGCGCGGTGCCGGAGAAGCCGGCGATGCGGCCGTCCTCCGCCACGGGTACGGTCCGCGGACGCCAGCCCTGCGGCGTCCACGCCAGCGCCAGATCGTGTCCAATGTCCATGCCGGCATTCTCGCCGGAATCCCGCGCCGCTGGCGACGCACCCGTACGCGCGCGGCCGCCCCGTAGAATGCGGGCATGGACGACGCATCCGCACCCTGGGACGGCCTGCTGCTGCACGCGCACCTGGTCACCCTGGCCGGCGAGGCCGGCTGGGGCGTGGTCGAGGACGGCGCGCTGGGCTGGCGCGGCGGCCGCCTGTGCTTCGCCGGCCCGCGCGCGGCCCTGCCCGGCGACCCGGCGCAACTGGCCCGCACGGTGCACGACGCCGGCGGCCGCTGGGTCACGCCCGGCCTGGTGGACTGCCACACCCACCTGGTGTTCGGCGGCGATCGCGCCGGCGAGTTCGAGCAGCGCCTGCAGGGCGCCAGCTACGAGCAGATCGCCCGCGCCGGCGGCGGCATCGTCAGCACCGTGCGCGCCACCCGCCAGGCCGATGCCGCAGCGCTGCTGGCGCAGTCGCTGCCGCGCGCCCGCGCCCTGCTCGCCGACGGCGTGACCACCGTGGAGATCAAGTCCGGCTACGGCCTGGAGCTGGAGAGCGAGCGGCGCATGCTGCAGGTGGCCCGGCGCATCGGCCGGGAACTGGGCATCACCGTGCGCACCACCTTCCTCGGCGCGCACGCGCTGCCGCCCGAATACGCCGGCCGCGCCGACGCCTACGTGGAGGCGGTGTGCGACTGGCTGCCGAGGCTGCACGCCGAAGGGCTGGTGGATGCGGTGGACGCCTTCTGCGAGCGCATCGGCTTCACCGCCGCGCAGACCCGGCGCGTGTTCGAGGCCGCGCGCGCCCTCGGCCTGCCGGTGAAGCTGCACGCCGACCAGCTCAGCGACGGCGGCGGCGCGGCGCTGGTGGCGGAGTTCGGCGGCCTGTCGGCCGACCACGTCGAATACAGCAGCGAGGCGGGCGTGGCCGCCATGGCCCGCGCCGGCACCGTGGCGGTGCTGCTGCCCGGTGCCTTCCACGTGCTGCGCGAGACCCGGCTGCCGCCGCTGCAGGCCTTCCGCGCCCACGGCGTGCCGATGGCCGTGGCCACCGACTGCAACCCGGGCACCTCGCCGCTGCTGTCGCTGCGCCTGGCCATGGCCCTGGCCTGCACGCACTTCCGCCTGACCCCGGAGGAGGCGCTGCGCGGGGCCACGGTGCATGCCGCACGGGCGCTGGGCCTGGACGACCGCGGCCGGCTGGCGCCGGGCCTGCGCGCGGACTTCGTGCTGTGGGACATCCGCCGCCCGGCCGAACTGGCCTACTGGCTCGGCGGGCCGCTGGCCGCGCAGGTCTGGGCCGGGGGGCGGCAGGTGCACGGCACCGCCTGACCGCCGCTTTTCCGCCCCCCGAAACGCGGAACGCGGCGCCAGGCGCCGCGTTCCGGAGGATTGGCGAACCGGCAGGGGCTCAGCCGGCCTTGGCCACCGTCTTCTTGGCCACGACCTTCTTGGCCGCCGCCTTCACCACGGTCTTCTTGGCCGCCGGAGCGGCGGCGCCGACGCCGGCGAGCTTGGCGCGACGCGGCCGGGCGTTGCCGTAGCTGCTGTTGAAGCGCTTGCCCTTGGCGGTCTTGCGGTCACCCTTGCCCATTCTTTCCTCTCCTCGAAATTCACAAAACGGCAGGCGCGCCGGAGCGCGACAGACCGTCAAGCCTAGCATGGCGGGCTCAATGGGCACAGCCCGCGTCGTGCACGTGGCCGTGGTTGAGGCGCAGGTTGATCACGTGCGCCACGCCCAGCAGGGTGCCGCCGAAGGTCATCGCCACCGCGTGGGGCACCGCCGCCTCGTGCAGCGGCGGATACAGCAGCCCGGCCCACAGCGCCACCAGCCCGGTGAGCAGCACACCCAGCGCGCGCAGCGCGCGGTGGCGGCGGTAGCCCCAGCCCAGGCTGGCCAGGCCCAGCACCGTCACCGAGAACACCAGGGCCCGTTCCAGATCGTCGTCGAACCACAGCGACAGGCCCAGCGACGGCACGCCAGCCAGCAGCAGCGGCGCCAGCGCGCAATGCACCGCGCACAGCAGGGAGCCGGCGGCACCGAAGCGGTCGAGCAGGTCGCGGGGAGCGGATGGCATCGGCCTATGACTTCCGGGAGGGGTATCGGTCTGTTTTGATACATTATAACATTCGTCATCCGTTGTCACCCCTTGGAGCATCCCGCATGCGTCACCCCCTTCCCCGTCCTGGCCGCCTGGCCGCCGCCCTCGCCCTGGCCTGCACCGGCCTCCCTCTGGCCGCCGCGGCCCACGAGCCCACCGAGCTGCCGACCGTGCAGGTCACCGCCTCGCCCCTGGCGGGCGATGCCGAGTCGCTGGCGCGGCCGGTCGAGGTGCTGCAGGGCGAGGCGCTGGACCGGGCCAAGTCGGCCACCTTGGGCGAGGCCGTCGCCGGCCTGCCGGGCGTGCAGACCACCTATTTCGGCCCCGGCGTGGGCCGGCCGGTGCTGCGCGGCCTGGACGGCCCGCGCGTGCAGGTCCTGTCCAGCGGCATGGGCAGCATGGACGCCTCCACCGTGAGCGCGGACCACGCCACCAGCATCGAGCCCTTCCTGGCCGACCAGATCGAGGTGCTGAAGGGCCCGGCCACCCTGCTGTTCGGCAGCGGCGCCATCGGCGGCGCGGTCAACGTGGTGGACGGCCGCATCGCGCGCGAGCTGCCGGCGCGGCCGCTGAGCGGCCGCGCCGAGATCCGCGGCAACACCGTCAACGACGAACGCAGCGGCATGTTCCGCCTCGATGGCGTCAACGGGAACTGGGTGCTGCACGTGGACGGCCTGCTGCGCGATACCGACGACTACGACATCCCGGGCCTGGCCGCGGCGCCGCACGACGACCACGACCATGACCACGAGCACGAAGGGGACGACCACACCGACGCGGCACGCGGAACCCTGCCCAACAGCGCCATGCAGACCCGCGCCGGCGGCCTGGGCGCGACCTGGCTGGGCGAGCGCGGCTACTTCGGCCTGGCCGCGAGCACGTACCGCAGCGAGTACGGCATCCCCGCAGGCGCGCACGTGCACGCCGGGGACGACCATGGCCACGGGCACGACGAGCACGACCACGACGAACACGGGCACGAGGACGAAGGGCACGGCCACGAGGAAGACGTGCGCATCGACATGGTGCAGAACCGGCTGGAACTGAAGGGCGGCATCTACGACCCGCTCTCCTTCCTGGAGCGCATCGACCTGCACGGCGCGTGGAGCGACTACGAGCACGTCGAGCTGGAGGGCGGCCAGGTCGGTACCCGCTTTGTCAGCCGCGGCCACGACACCCGCCTGCAGGCGGTGCAGAAGGAAGTCGCCGGCTGGCGCGGTGCCTTCGGCCTGCAGCTGGGCAGCGTGGACTTCTCCGCGGTGGGCGAGGAGGCGTTCGTGCCGTCGACCGTGACCGACAGCTGGGGCCTGTTCGTGTTGCAGGAAAAGGCGTTCGGCCCGCTGAAGCTGGAGCTGGGCGGCCGCTACGACCATGTGCGCCTGGCGCCCGACGGCAGCGCGCCCGCGCGCGAGTTCGACGCGACCAACCTGTCGGCGGCGGCGATCTGGCGCCTGAACCCGGCGCTGGAACTGCGCTTCGGCCTGGACCGCTCCGAACGCGCACCCACCCAGGAGGAGCTGTACGCCGGCGGCCTGCACGTCGCCACCGGTTCGATCGAGATCGGCGACACCGGCCTGCAGACCGAGCGCGCCGCGCGCGCCGAGGTGAGCCTGCACGCGCACAGCGAGCGGCTGGACTTCAAGGTCGCCGCCTACCAGGGCCGCTTCGACGACTTCATCTACCTGGCCGACACCGGCGTGGCCGAGCACGACGTGCCGGTGCGGCTGTGGACCCAGGCCGACGCGGTGTTCACCGGCGCCGAGGCCGAGGCGGTCCTGCACCTGGCCGACAACGCCACCGGCGCCTGGGACCTGCGCCTGTTCGGCGATTACGTGCGCGGCGAGCTGGACGGCAGCGGCAGCCGCGAGGTGGCCTTCGCCGTGCCGCACGGCGACCACTTCCACCGCTACCGCACCGAGCTGGCCAACGACGGCAACCTGCCGCGCATCGCGCCGCCGCGCGTGGGCGCGAGCCTGGCCTGGACGCTGGACGGCTGGCGGGCCTCGCTGGGCGCGGTGCGCTACCAGCGGCAGGACGACGTGGCCGCCAACGAGGAGCCCAGCCCCGGTTACACGCTGGTGGACGCGCACCTGGCCTACCGCTGGGACCGCGGCGACGGCAACAGCTGGGAGGTGTTCCTGGACGGCACCAACCTGGGCGACGAGGAGGCGCGCCCGCACACCTCGCTGCTGCGCGACTACGCGCCGCTGCCCGGCCGCGCGGTGGCGTTCGGCGTCCGCGTCTGGTTCTGACGTCCCACCCGTGCCGGGCCTGGAACGCAGGCCCGGCGCGCGGGAACCGGCGACGCCGTCCGGCGGCGTGCCTGTCTCAGCCGGCCTGCGCGCAGCGCGCGCACAGGCCGTGCACCTCCAGCGTCTGCGCCTGCGGCTGGAAGCCAAGCGCCTTGGCGCGGGCGTCCAGCTGCGCCACCACCTCGCGGTCCTCCAGCTCCACCGCGCTGTGGCAGCGGTCGCAGATCAGGAACGGCACCGAGTGCTGGGCACTGTTGGGATGGTGGCAGGCGACGAAGGCGTTGACCGACGCCAGCTTGTGCACGAAGCCGTTGGCCATCAGGAAGTCGAGCGCGCGGTACACCGTGGGCGGCGCGTCGGCGCCGGCGCCCTTGCTCTCGCGCACGCGCTCCAGCAGCTCGTAGGCCTTGACCGGCTTGCCGGCGTCGGCGATCAGCCGCAGCACGTTGGAGCGGATCGGGGTCAGGCGCAGGCCGCGCTCGACGCAGGCGCGCTCCACCGCCTGGACGAACGCGTCGGCGTCGTCGACGTGGTGGTGCGGATCGGTGCAGGCGTGCCTGTGGCCCATGTTCCCTCCCGTGCGTTCAGCCCTGCGGAATCCTCTGGATGGCCGCGTCGATGCGCTTGAGGGCCTCCTCGCGGCCGGCCAGGTACACGGTCCAGGAAATGTCCGGACTGACCTGGGTGCCGGTGATGGCCACGCGCAGCGGCTGGGCCACCTTGCCCATGCCCAGCTCCAGCGAGGCCGCGACCTCCTGCAGCGCGGCCATGACCGCGTCGGCGTTCCACTCCGGCAGCGCCGCCAGCAGCTCGCGCGCCCTGGCCAGCGGCACTTCCGCACCGGGCTTGAGGTGCTTGGCCACCGCGGCCTCGTCGTAGGTCTCCAGTGGCGTGTACCAGACCACGGCCTTCTCGGCCATCTCCTTCAGGGTCTGCACGCGCTCGCGCAGCGCGACCACCACGTCCTCCGGCTTGGGCCCCCTGGACAGGTCCAGGCCCAGCTTCTCCAGCTGGTAGACCAGGTGCGGGGCGATCTCCGCCGGGTCGGTGTTCTTCAGGAAGTGCTGGTTGACCCAGCCCAGCTTGGCCATGTCCAGTCGCGAGGCCTTGGAGTTGCAGTCGCGCACGTCGAACAGCTCGACCAGCTCCTGGCGGCTGAAGATCTCCTGGTCGCCATGCGACCAGCCCAGGCGCGCCAGGTAGCACAGCAGCGCGTCGGGCAGGTAGCCCATGTCCCTGTACTGCATCACGTCGGCCGCACCGGTGCGCTTGGACAGCTTGGCGCCGGCCTCGTCCAGGATCATCGGGATGTGGGCGAACCTCGGCACCGGCGCGCCGATGGCGTGGTACAGGTTGATCTGGCGCGGGGTGTTGTTGATGTGGTCGTCGCCGCGGATGACCTCGGTGATGCCCATGTCCCAGTCGTCCACCACCACCGCGAAGTTGTAGGTGGGGTAGCCGTCCGGGCGGAAGATCACCATGTCGTCCAGCTCGCTGTTGGCGATCTCGATGCGGCCCTTGATCAGGTCGTCGAAGGCGACCACGCCCCCGGTCGGGTTCTTGAAACGGATGACGCGGTTGGGGTCGTCACGGTACGGCAGGTTGAGGTCGCGCGCGGCGCCGTTGTAGCGCGGCTTCTCGCCGCGGGCCATGGCCGCCTCGCGCATGGCCTCCAGCTCCTCCCTGGTCTCGTAGGCGTAGTACGCCTTGCCCTCGGCCACCAGCCGCTCGGCCACCTCGCGGTAGCGTTCCAGGCGGTGGGTCTGGTAGATCGGGCCCTCGTCGTAGTCCAGGCCCAGCCAGTCCATGGCCTGCAGGATCGCGTCGATCGCCGCCTGGGTGCTGCGCTCGCGGTCGGTGTCCTCGATGCGCAGCACGAACTGCCCGCCGTGGTGGCGCGCCTCCAGCCAGCAGTACAGCGCGGTGCGGGCACCGCCGATGTGCAGGTAACCGGTGGGGCTGGGGGCGAAACGGGTACGGCAGGTCATGGGAAACTCGGAGGAAGGGATGCGCTGATTTTACCCCCTCCCCCGCCTCCCGGCCCGCCGCGCCGTCCCCGGGGCCGCGCCCGCCGCATGCTCCGGCCGCCGCCGGCTGCCGGGCGGCCGGCAGCGGCTAGAATCCGCGCATGACGACCCTGTTCGTGTCCGACCTGCACCTGGATCCCGCGCGCCCGGCGATCACGGATCTGTTCCTGGGCTTCCTGCGCGGCGAGGCGGCGCGGGCGCAGGCGCTGTACATCCTCGGCGACCTGTTCGAAAGCTGGGTCGGCGACGACGATCCCTCCGAGGCCGGTGTCGCGGTGGCCGCGGCGCTGCGCGGGCTGGCCGCCTCCGGCGTGCCGGTGTACTTCATGCGCGGCAACCGTGACTTCCTGGTCGGCCCGGCCTGGGCCGCGCGCGCCGGCCTGCGCATCCTGCCCGACCCGGCGGTGGTGTCGCTGCAGGGCGAGCCGGTGCTGCTGATGCACGGCGACCTGCTGTGCACCGACGACACCGCCTATCAGGCCTTCCGCGCGCAGACCCGCGACCCGGAATGGCAGCGCCGCTTCCTGGCCCAGCCGCTGGAAGCGCGCCTGGCCTTCGCCAACCAGGCGCGCCAGGCCAGCATGGCCCGCCAGCGCGAGCTCAAGTCCGATCGCGCCGCCTTCGAGACCATCACCGACGTCACCCCGGCCACGGTGGAGACCTGCCTGGCCCGCTACGGCGTCTCCACCCTGATCCACGGCCACACCCACCGCCCGGCCGAGCACGCGCTCACGGTGGACGGGCGGCCCTGCCGCCGCATCGTGCTGGGCGACTGGTACGAGCAGGGCTCGGTGCTGCGGGTGGACGCGTCCGGAATGCGCCTGGAGCGGCTGTAGCCCGCCCTACTTCGCCGCCTCGGCGCAGCCGGCGTACCGGGCTCCGTCCAGCTGCAGCCGCGCCGTGTAGGCGTGCTCCAGGTCGGACATGCCGTCGCTGCACGCGCCGGCCCGGATGCGCAGGACCACCCCCGCGCCCTCGAACTGCAGGCCGTCCTCCAGCACCGTGGCGGTGCCGGCGTACGCGCGGCCCTCCATGTCCTCCGGCGTGGTGAACAGCAGGCGGCCACCCTCCACGTGCGCGCTCCAGAACGGCTCGTTGCCGAACGCGCGCCATGCTGGCGGCGGCGCCTGTTCCTGGCCGGGCGGGCGCTTGGCGGCCGCACCGGGGGCCGTGGGCGGCGGCGCGGCGCAGCCCCCCGGGGCCAGCAGGACCAGCAGGGCCAGGATCGGCGGCACGGCGGGGACGGGGCGCATGGCGGTGCTCCGGCACGACGGGAACCGCCAGCATGGCACAGGACGGGCATGGCGTTGCCAGTTGCCAGCGCGCGCGGCGCGCCTACTCTCCCTCGCAGATGCGGTGCAGGACCACCGCCGCGCGGCCCGCGCCCGGTCCGCGCATCCACGGCACAGCAGCAGGAGGACCATCGCGGGCATGGCGCAGGCCAACAGGCGGCAATCCCGTTCGGCCAGGCCCGCGTCCGGCCTGCGGAGCCACCTGTACCTGCTGGTGGCCGCGGCCCTGCTGCCGATGCTGGGCATCGTCCTGCTGACCATGTGGCATGCGGCCAACCGGCTGCGCGAGGACTCCCGCACCCACCTGGCCGAGATCGCCTCGCTGCTGGCCCACGCGGTGGACCGCAGCATCCTCGACCACATCGCCAACCTGGGCATGCTGCACGAGGCCACGGCCGGCGACGCCGATACCGCCACCCTGCTGTGGCGGCGCGGCAGCGCCGCCGGTCTGGACACCCGGGTGGTCAGCGGGCACGGCGCCGGCACCGAACCGGTGCCGGCGGCGCTGCTGGAGGCCGCGCGCGCCACCGGCAGGCCGCAGGTGTCCGGGCTGTTCTTCCGCGCGGAGGATCCGGCCACGCCGCTGGTGGCCATCGCCGTGCCCGGCAGCGCCCCGGACGCGCCCGGCGCGGCGGTGGTGCTGCGCTCCAACCACCTGATCGACACGGTGGCCACCGCCGCCGCGGACCAGCACCTGCTGGTGGCGGTGGTCGATCCCGAGGGCCGGATCGCGGCGCGCTCGCGCAGCCCCGAGCGCTATCTCGGCCAGCCGGTCCCGGACTGGGACAAGCTGGTGGCCCTGGGCACCCGCAACGGCGTGTTCGAGGCCCTGTCCAAGGAAGGGCAGCAGGTGGTGTTCGCCTTCCAGATGCTGGAGGCCGCGCCGGGCTGGGCGCTGGTGGTGGGCGAGCCGCTGGCCGCATTCCAGGCGCGCTGGCGCGCGCCGCTGCCGGGCATCGGCCTGGGCGCGCTGCTGGCCGCGGCCCTGGGCCTGCTGGCCTGCCACCTGCTGGCCGGCCGCATCCTGCGCCCGGTGGGCAGCCTGGTGCGCCGCGCGCAGCTGATCATCGACGGGCACGACGCCCTGCCGGCGGCGGCCGAACCGGACCCGCCGCCGGCGATCCGCGAGCTGGCCACCCTGCAGGAGGGCATCACCAACGCCGAGATCGCCCTGCGCCGGCGCGCCGACGACGCCCGTACCCTGGCCGCCAGCCTGGACCGCAGCCAGCGCATCTACCGCACCGTCGCCGAGGCCGGCGCCCTGGTGTTCTGGCAGGCCCGCCCGGACGGCACCATCAGCACCGGCACCGGCTGGCCCGAGCTGACCGGCCAGCCCGAGTCGGCGGCGCTGGGCCGCGGCTGGCTGCGCGCCGTCCACCCGGACGACCTGCCGGCCCTGGACGCGTCCTGGGCCGGGGTGATCCGCAGCCGCGGGCCGTTCGACCTGGAGTTCCGGGTGCGCGACGCCCGGGGCCAGTGGCGCTGGGTCCGGGCCCGCGGCGACCGCCTGGCCGACGAGGACGGCGGCGGCTGGGTGGGCGTGCTGGAGGACGTGGACGCGCGCCGCCAGGCCCAGGAGCACATCGTCTACCTGGCCCGGCACGATCCGCTGACCGGCGTGGCCAACCGCGGCGTGCTGATGGAACGGCTGGCCGCGGCGGTCGCAGCCGCCCGCCAGGGCCGCCACGCCGCGCTGCTGTGCCTGGACCTGGACCGCTTCAAGGAGGTCAACGACACCCTCGGCCACCCGGTCGGCGATGCCCTGCTGCGCACGGTGGCGGTGCGCCTGCGCCAGAACGTGCGCGGCAGCGACCTGGTGGCGCGGCTTGGCGGCGACGAGTTCGCCATCCTGCTGGAACCGCCCGTCGGCCGCGAGCAGGTCGAGGCCCTGGCCGGGCGCCTGCTGGAGACCGTGCAGGCGCCCTACGACCTGGACGGCCATCGCGTGGTGGTCGGCGCCAGCATCGGCATCGCCATGACCGGCGACCAGGCGCCCACCGCCGAGCGCCTGCTGCAGAACGCCGACCTGGCGCTGTACCAGGTCAAGCACCACGGCCGCGGCCACAGCTGCTTCTTCGATCCGGGCATGGACCGGCGCATGCAGGAGCGGCGCCGGCTGGAGATGGAGCTGCGCGAGGCCGTGGCCGCCGGCCAGTTCGAGATCCACTACCAGCCGCGGGTGTGCCTGCCGCAGCGGCGCCTGCGCGGCTTCGAGGCGCTGCTGCGCTGGCGCCACCCCGAACGCGGCCTGCAGGCGCCGGACCGCTTCGTGCCGCTGCTGGAGGAAGTGGGCCTGATGGACCAGGTGGGCCGCTGGATGCTGCGCGGTGCCCTGCAGGAGGCGCTGCGCTGGCCGGAGCACCTGACCCTGTCGGTCAACCTCGCCGGCCACCAGCTCGATCCGGGACTGGACGGATGGCTGCTGGAGGAACTGGCCAGGGCCGGCTTCCCGCCGGCGCGCCTGGAGCTGGAGATCGACGAGGAAACGCTGTGCCGCAGCTTCACCGCGGCCGAGGCCAGCCTGGCGCGGCTCAAGGGGGCCGGCATCTCCATCGTCATCGACCAGTTCGGCACCGGCAGCTCGTCGCTGAGCTGGTTGCGCAGCTTCGTGTTCGACAAGGTCAAGTTCGACCCGGTGTTCCTGCAGGAGCTGGAACGCACCCCGCACGGCCACACCGTGATCGACGCGGTGTCCAGCCTGTGCGCGCGGCTGGGCATCGCCATCGGCATCGAGGGCGTGGAGCGGGAGGAGCAGCTGGCGCTGCTGGGCGGAACCGCCAGCGACGAGGCCCAGGGCCGGCTGTTCGGCTCGCCGCTGGAGGCCGGCGCGGTACTGGAGCTGATCCGCCGCGAGCAGCAGGCCGGCTGAGCCGGCTCAATCGGCCTGCTGCTGCAGGGCCAGCAGTTCGTCCTCGTCGAAGCCGGCCAGCAGCCGCGCCTCCAGGTTGAACGGGCCGCGCAGGTAGCCGCCGGCGTACTCGCGCAGCAGCTCGCGGAAGCGCTGGCGCGGCTCCACGCCGCGCTGCCGGCAGTACCAGTGGTACCAGCGCGAGCCGGCGGCCACATGGGTGACCTCCTCGCGCAGGATCACCTCCAGCGCTTGCACCGTGCGGTCATCGCCCAGCGCGCGCAGGCGCTCGATCATGCCCGGGGTCACGTCCAGGCCGCGCGCCTCCAGCACGCGCGGCACCAGGGCCATGCGCGCCAGGCCGTCGTGGGCGGTCTTCTCGCACATCTCCCACAGGCCGTTGTGCGCGTCGAAGTCGCCGTAGTCGTAGCCGAACTCCTGCAGGCGCCGCCGCAGCAGGGTGAAGTGGCGCGCCTCGTCGTCGGCCACCCTCGCCCAGTCGCGGTAGAACTGCTCCGGCAGGCCGCGGAAGCGGTACACCGCGTCCCAGCCCAGGTCGATGGCGTTGAGCTCGATGTGGGCGATGGCGTGCAGGAACGCCGCCCGCCCCTCCGGCGTGCCCAGCCCGCGCTTGGGCACCTCGCGCGGATGCACCAGGCGCGGGCGCGGCGGCCGGCCCGGCATGCGGATCGGCTCCGGCGGCGGCGCGTCCCCCGGGATCACCAGCTCGCCGCGCTCCAGCGCGGCGAAGTGCGCGTGTGTGAGGGCGACCTTCTCCGCGGGGTCGGCGGCGTCCAGGCACTGGCGGGCGGCTTCGAACAGGGAACGCATGGCGGGGCGCCTTCCGGCGCGGGCTCAGCAGGCGCGGCGCTTGCGCTTGGCCTCGTCCGAGCGCAGCTGGCGGATGCGCTCGAAGTAGCCCGGTTCGATGCCGGTGACGTAGTTGCCGTCGAAGCAGGAGGAGTCGAAGCGGGTCAGGCGCGGGTTGCCCTCGCGCACCGCGGCCTCCAGGTCCTCCAGGTCCTGGTAGATCAGCCAGTCGCAGCCCAGCAGCTTCTCCACCTCCTCGACCGTGCGGCCGTGGGCGATCAGCTCGTCGGCCGAGGGCATGTCGATGCCGTACACGTTCGGGTAGCGCACCGGTGGCGCGGCCGAGGCCAGGTAGACCTTGCGCGCGCCGGCGTCGCGGGCCATCTGCACGATCTGCTGGCTGGTGGTGCCGCGCACGATCGAGTCGTCCACCAGCAGGACCACGCGGTTGCGGAACTCCAGGTGGATCGGGTTGAGCTTGCGGCGCACCGACTTCACCCGCTCGCCCTGCCCCGGCATGATGAAGGTGCGGCCGACGTAGCGGTTCTTGATGAAGCCCTCGCGGTACTTCACGCCCAGCACGTTGGAGATCTCCAGCGCCGCGTCGCGCGAGGTGTCCGGGATCGGGATCACCGTATCGATGTCGTGGTCCGGGCGCAGGCGCAGGATCTTCTCGCCCAGCTTCTGGCCCATGCGCATGCGCGCCTTGTGCACCGACACGTTGTCGATCATCGAGTCGGGGCGGGCGAAGTACACGAACTCGAAGATGCACGGCGCGCGCTCGGCCGGCGGCGCGCACACCTCGGCGATCAGCTCGCCGCGCGGGGTGATGACCACCGCCTCGCCCGGCTCCACGTCGCGCAGGCGCTCGTAGCCGAGGATGTCCAGCGCGGCCGACTCGGAGGCCACGCAGTGCTCCACGCCCTCGGCGGTCTGGCGCCGGCCCAGCACCAGCGGGCGGATGCCGTGCGGGTCGCGGAACGCCACCAGGCCCAGGCCCAGCACCACCGCGACCACGGCGTAGCCGCCCTTGACCCGGCGGTGCACGCCGGCCACGGCCTTGATCGCGGCCTGCGGGTTGAGCGCGTGCTGCACGTCCAGCTCGTGCGCGAACACGTTCAGCAGCACTTCGCTGTCCGATTCGGTGTTGATGTTGCGGCGGTCCTGCTCGAACACCTCGCGGCGCAGCGTGTCGGTGTTGATCAGGTTGCCGTTGTGCGCCAGGGCGATGCCGTAGGGCGAGTTGACGTAGAACGGCTGCGCCTCGTCCATGCCCTCCGAGCCGGCGGTCGGATAGCGGCAGTGGGCGATGCCCACGCGCCCTTCCAGCACGCTCATCGAGCGGGCGTCGAACACGTCGCGGACCAGGCCGTTGCCCTTGTGCACGCGCAGGCGCGTGCCGTCGGCGGTGGCGATGCCGGCGGCGTCCTGGCCGCGGTGCTGGAGGACGGTCAGGCCGTCATAGAGTTGCCCGGCAACGTTCTGGTTGCCGACGATGCCAATAATGCCGCACATGCTGGGAATGTCTCCGCGACGGTCGCCGACCGTGAGTGGACGGTGGATCAGGATCGGGACGGCGCGCCCTCGTCCATCGGTGCGGGCCATGCGTCCATGCCCGTGCCCGTGTCGGCCCGTCCGGGGCCGTCATTATCGCCGCTGGACGGGTGGCTGCCAAAGTCCAGCTCGCTGGCGGCCCATTCCGGCAGCCAGCGGGCCAGCCATTGCGCGCCGGGCAGCAGCACCGGCACCACGCGCGATTCCTGCCAGGCCCGCTCGCCGGGCAGGCGGCTGAACGCCATCAGCAGCAGCAGCACGCAGGCCACCAGCGCGCCGCGCGCCAGGCCCAGCGCCAGCCCCAGCGCGCGGTCCAGGCCCGACAGCCCGACCGAGTGCAGCAGTTTGCGCATGGCCCAGCCGACCAGGCCGACCAGCACCAGCACGCCGATGAACGCGGCGGCGTAGCCGGCCAGCAGCTCGCTGGGACCGGGCTGGCCGTCGCTGCTGAACCGGAACGCCAGCTCGCCGCCGTAGCGGAACGCGCACCAGCCGGCGCCGATCCAGGCCACCACCGAGGCGACCGTGCCGACGAAGCCGCGCAGCACGCCGAACAGCGCCGAGGCGGCGACCACGGCCAGCAGGAACAGGTCGATCGCGTTCACGCGCCCTCCCGCGCGGCACGCCCGGCCGGGATCACGGGTGCGAGACCACCATGCCGGTGCCGAAGTTGCCCGCCGCCAGGCGCGCCTTCAGCTGCTCGGCCTCGGCACGCGAGGCCACCGGCCCGACCCGCACGCGGTTGAGCGTGCCGCGGTCGGTGCCCACCGGCTGGACGATGGCGCTGAAGCCGGCGCCGCGCAGGCGGTCGCGCAGGGCGTTGGCCTCGGCGGCGCTGGCGAAGGCGCCCAGCTGCACGGCGAAACCCACGTTCGCCGCCGCCGGCGTGGCCGGCGCCGATGCCGCCGGTGCAGGTGCCGACGTCTTCGCGGGCGTGCTGGCGGTGGCCGGTGCCCTGGGCTGCGCCTGCGCCGGGGCGGTGGCGGCCGGTTTCGGCGCGGCCGCCGTGGAGGTCGTGGCGGCCGGGGCGGGCGTCGCCCGCTCCGGCGTCCGGTCCTGCGCCGTGCGCTCCGGCTGCGGCGCCGGCCGGGTGGAGGCCGCCTCGGCTTCGGTCTGCGCGTCCAGGGCGATCACCTGGGCGTTGACGTCGTTGCGGATGCGGATGGCCTGCAGGCGCCCGGCCTCGGCCAGGGCACGGTCCGGATACGGCCCCACGCGCACGCGCCAGGCCTGGCGGCCGTTGATCGTGGCCTCCTCGATGAAGCCCTCCAGCCCGGCCTGGCGGACGCGGGTCAGCACCGCCTCGGCGTCGCGCTCGCTGGCGTAGGCGCCGAAGCTCACCGCCCAGCGCCCTGCCGCCGTGCCGGCGCCGGCCTGCGGCTCCGTGGCGGCCGTGGCCTCGGCGGCGGGCGCGGCGGCCGCCACCGGCGCGGGCTGCGGCTCCTGCCCCGCATCGCCGCCCAGCAGGGGCAGCTCGCGGGTCTCGTACTCGCCGCCCGGCGCATCGGGCACGCGCATGGCAATGTCGTCCACGCCGCTGTCCGGCGCCGGCCCCTTGATCAGCGGCGGCAGGAAGATGACCGCCAGCGCGACCAGCACGGCTGCGCCGATCAGGCGTTGTTTGAGGGTGGTATCCACGGGCTCGCGGCAGGATTCGGAAAGGCCGCCCGATTATAGGCGCCGCATCGCCGGCCGGCCCCTCACCGCCCTGAACGCAGCGTCCGGATCGCCGCGGCGGCGGTGTGGAACGAGCCGAACACCAGCACCCGGTCGCCGGGCGCGCAGGCGGCCACGGCGCGCGCCAGCGCCGTGGCCACGTCGGCGTCGCGGCTGCCGGCGGCCGCGGCGGTGCCGGCCAGGCGCGAGGCCAGCGCGTCCACGTCCTGGCCGCGCGGCGCCTCCGCCAGGCCGGCCAGGTGCCAGCGTGCGATCCGCCCTTCCAGGGCCGCGGCCACGGCCGCCACGTCCTTGTCGGCCAGCGCGGCGAACACCGCGGCCGTGGCGCCGGCCGCGGGCGCGGCCTTCAGCCAGGCCGCCAGCTCGCGCGCGGCCTGCGGGTTGTGGGCCACGTCCACCACCACCTCCACGCCGCCGTGCGCGAAGCGCTGCAGGCGCCCGGGCAGGCGCGCGGCGGCCACCCCCTCGGCGTACGCATGGTCGGGCAGCGTGCCCGGCAGCGCGCGCAGCGCGGCGATGGCGGTGGCGGCGTTGGCGCGCTGCACCGGCGCGGCCAGCTGCGGATTGGGCAGCAGCAGCTCGGCGCCGACCTCGCGCCAGCGCCAGTGCCCCTCGTCCACCGGCTCGTGGAAGAAGTCGCTGCCCAGGCGCAGGGCGTTGGCGCCGATGGCGTAGGCGTGGCGCAGCACGCTGGAGGGCGAGTCCACCTCGCCCAGGACCAGAGGCTTCCACGGCCGGGCGATGCCGGCCTTCTCCGCGCCGATGCTCTCGCGGTCGCTGCCGAGCCAGTCGGTGTGGTCGATGTCCACGGTGGTGATCACCGCCACGTCGGCGTCCACCAGGTTGACCGCGTCCAGGCGCCCGCCCAGGCCGACCTCCAGCACCGCCAGGTCCAGCCCGGCGCGCTGGAACAGCCACAGCGCGGCCAGGGTGCCGAACTCGAAATAGGTCAGCGGTGTGGAGCCGCGCGCGGCCTCCACCGCGGCGAAGGCCCCGGCCAGCGCCTCGTCGGAGGCCTCCCGGCCGTCGATGCGCACGCGCTCGTTGTAGCGCAGCAGGTGCGGCGAGGTGTAGGCGCCCACCTTCCAGCCGCCGGCGCGGGCGATGGCCTCGATGAAGGCCACGGTCGAGCCCTTGCCGTTGGTGCCGGCCACGCTGACCACCTGCGCGGCCGGCCGCTCCAGGCCCAGGCGCGTGGCGACCTCGCGCACGCGCTCCAGGCCCAGTTCGATGGTGCGGGGATGCTGGCGCTCGATGTACGCCAGCCACTGCTGCAGGTCCATGCCGCTCACGCCGGATGCCGGAACCACGTCGCCTCCCGCCGCGCCGGCCCGCGCCGGGAGGACCGGCACCTCACAGCGCCCGGTGCCTGGCCTCGCCGAAGAACGGGGTGTGGTGCGCGCAGTCGTTCAGGCGCACCACCTCCAGGCGGTCCACGCTCGGGCCCTCCAGCAGGTTGAGCGTGGTCGGCGCCTGGCGGAAGGTCCACAGCCTGCCGATCGGCAGGCCGAGGACGCGGCACAGCAGGACGCGGTTGACCGCATCGTGCGCCACCATCAGCAGGGTGTCGTCCTCGCCCAGGCCCTCGGTGGCGCGCTGCAGGCCGCGCCAGGAGCGCTCCAGCACCTGCCGCAGCGACTCCCCGCCGGGCATCAGCACGGTGTCCGGCTCCTCGCGCCAGGCGCGCAGGCGGGCCGGGTCCTTCTCGGCGATCTCGGCGGCCAGCAGGCCCTCCCACTCGCCGTGGGCGATCTCCTGGATGTCCGGGTCCAGCGCCAGCATGCCGGCGCGGTCCTCGCCCAGGGCCAGCTCGGCGGTGCGCCGGGCACGCGACAGCGGCGAGGCCACCGCGCGTGTGATCGGCACCCCGCGCAGGCGTTCACCCAGCGCGCGTGCCTGGGCCTCGCCCACCGGCGAGAGCGGGATGTCGATCTGGCCCTGGTAGCGGCCTTCGGTGTTCCACGGCGTCTCGCCGTGACGAGCAAGCAGGATGCGCATGGGATCCCCGTATGGGCAAAACCCCGCCGCACCGGCGGTGCGGCGGGGTGCGCATCATACCCGTTCGGGGGCGGACGGTGCCGCCCCGGCGGCCGGCTCAGGCCGTCAGAGGCCCATCTCCTTCAGCAGCTGCGGGGCCGGGTAGACCTCCTGCATGATCCAGCGCATGTAGCGCTGGTCCACGGCGATCATGCGGGTCATCTTCGGGTCGAACACCCAGTTGGAACTGACCGACTCCCAGTTGCCGTCGAAGGCCAGGCCGACCAGCTTGCCGTGCGCGTCCAGCACCGGCGAGCCGGAGTTGCCGCCGGTGATGTCCAGGTCGGACAGGAAGTTCACCGGCACCGAACCCAGGCGCGGATCCTCCAGGCCGCCGTAGCGCTTGGCCGCCACCGCCTCGCGCAGCGCCTGCGGGGCGTCGAACGGATCCTCGCCGGTGTGCTTGGCGACCACGCCCTCCAGGGTGGTGAACGGGGTGTAGGCGACGCCGTCGCGCGGCTCGTAGCCCATCACGTTGCCGAAGGTGATGCGCAGGGACAGGTTGGCGTCCGGGTAGACGAAGCGGCCCTGGCTCTTGCGGTAGTCGGCCACGGCCTTGAGGAACACCGGGCGCGCGGCCAGGTTCTCGCCGGCGCGGACCTTGGCCTGCTCCTCCAGCTCCAGCAGGGTCGGCATCACCGCCACCGCGTACTGGATGGCCGGGTCGGTGCTGGCCTCGAACGCCGCGCGGTCGGCGGACAGCCACTTCAGGCGCTCCTCGGTGCTGCCCAGCTTCGTGCCGGCCAGGCGCTCCACGGCGCGCTCCACGGCCCTGGCGTCGTTGCCGCCCAGCCACCGGTCCACCGCGGCCACGCGCTGGGCGGCCGGCAGCTGCACGTACTCGTTGAGCCAGTAGGCCTGCAGCTGGCGGTCCATGGCCGGCACGTAGCGGCGCTCCAGCTGCTTCATCGCGCCCTCGATGGTCGGGATGTCGCGCTCCTGGTAGCCCGGCTCGCGCTCGGCGTCCGGCTTGGCGCGCTCGATCGCCAGGCGGTACAGCTGCACCGCCGCGCCGACCGCGCCGGTGCCGTGGAAGCTGCGCAGCACCAGGTCGCGCTCGCGGGTGGCCTTGGACTGCTCCAGCAGCTCCACCAGGCGGGCGTGGGCCTCCAGCGCGCGGGCGCCCTCGGCGCCCTGCCCCTTCAGCCAGGCCAGCACCGCCGCTTCCTCGGCGTGCTTCTGCCCGGCCGCGTCGATGCGGCGGAAGCCTTCCAGCTGGCCGTCGTAGTTCTTGCTGGTGTTGTTCCAGCCGGCCATGGTGCTGGCGTACTTGACCTGGATCTCCGGGTCCTTCTTCCCGGCCTCCTCGACCATGGCGATCATGTTCTTGTAGTGCCGCGCGATGGTCGGGTAGGTCCACTGCGCGGTGTTGTCGAACTCGGCCGCCAGCGCATAGCGGTTGGTCGAGCCCGGGTAGCCGGCCACCATCACGAAGTCGCCTTCGCCCAGCGGCCTGTCGGCGATCTTCAGCCAGTGCTTCGGCTTGTACGGCACGTTGTCCGGGGAGTACGGCGCCGGCTTGCCGTCCTTGCCGACGTAGGCGCGGTAGAAGGCGAAGTCGCCGGTGTGGCGCGGCCACATCCAGTTGTCGATGTCGCCGCCGTACTTGCCCACGCTCGAGGGCGGCGCGTAGGCCAGGCGCACGTCGCGGATCTCGAGGTTCTTGAACAGACGGTACGTGTTGCCGCCGGAGAAGCTGTACAGGCGGCAGCGGTAGCCCGGCTCGGCCTCGCACCCGGACACCAGCTTCTTCTCCAGCGCCTCCAGGGCGCGGGCACGGGCCAGCGGATCGGCGGCCGCGTCCAGGGCCGCGCGCACCTGCGCGGTGACGTCGGTGATCTCCTCCAGCACGTACACCCGCGCGTTCGGGCCGGCACTGAGCTCCTCGGCCGGGGTGGCGGCGTTGAAGCCGTCGCGGATCAGGTTGCGCTCGGGGGTGGAGTTGAGCTGGATGGCGCCGTAGGCGCAGTGGTGGTTGGTCACCACCAGGCCGTTGGGCGAGACGAAGCTGGCAGTGCAGCCGCCCAGCGCCACCACCGCGCCCATCGGGTCGCCGGTCAGGTCGGCCAGCTGCTCAGGCTTCAGCTTCAGCCCGGCCTGCTTCAGCGGCCCGGCGATTTCCGGCAGCTGCTGCGGGACCCACATGCCCTCGCCGGCAAAGGCGGCGGGGACCGCGGCCAGGGCGGCCAGGACGGAGGCGGTGAGCAGGCGTAGACGCATGGCGATGGTTCCAGGTGAAAGGATGGCCGATTCTAGCGCCCGCCCCCCACCCGGCGCCCATGACCTTCGGCCGATGCCGCCGCGGCGGCCGCCCGCCCACGGCTGCCGGTTTCACCGGCAACCTATAATGCGCACCTTTCCCCATCGAGGTCGGAACATGACCCGGACCATGAAGGCGCTGGTCAAGCGCGAGCCCGCCAAGGGCATCTGGATGGAAGAGGTGCCCGTCCCCGCGCCGGGCCCGAACGAGGTGCTGATCAAGGTCGAGAAGACCGCCATCTGCGGCACCGACCTGCACATCTACCTGTGGGACGAGTGGAGCCAGCGCACCATCCGGCCGGGCCTGGTGATCGGCCACGAGTTCGTCGGCCGCATCGCCGAGCTGGGCCCGGGCGTGACCGGCTACCGGATCGGCCAGCGCGTCTCGGCCGAGGGCCACATCGTCTGCGGCCACTGCCGCAACTGCCGCGGCGGCCGCCCGCACCTGTGTCCGCACACGGTGGGCATCGGCGTCAACCGCGACGGCGCCTTCGCCGAGTACATCGTCATGCCGGCCTCCAACCTGTGGCCGATCCCGGACCCGATCCCGAGCGAGCTGGCCGCCTTCTTCGACCCGTACGGCAACGCCGCGCACTGCGCACTGGAGTTCGACGTGGTCGGCGAGGACGTGCTGATCACCGGCGCCGGCCCGATCGGCATTATCGCCGCCGGCATCTGCAAGCACATCGGCGCGCGCAACGTGGTCGTCACCGACGTCAACGACTACCGCCTGAAGCTGGCCGCCGACATGGGCGCCACCCGCGTGGTCAACGTGGCCAACACCTCGCTCAGGGACGTGATGGCCGACCTGCACATGGAAGGCTTCGACGTGGGCCTGGAGATGAGCGGCAACCCGCGCGCCTTCAACGACATGCTCGAGTGCATGTACCACGGCGGCAAGATCGCGCTGCTGGGCATCCTGCCCAAGGGCGCCGGCGTGGACTGGGACCGGATCATCTTCAAGGGCCTGACCGTGCAGGGCATCTACGGCCGCAAGATGTACGAGACCTGGTACAAGATGACCCAGCTGGTGCTGTCCGGCTTCCCGCTGGGCAAGGTGCTGACCCACCAGCTGCCGATCGACGAGTTCCAGCAGGGCTTCGACCTGATGGAACAGGGCAAGGCGGGCAAGGTCGTGCTCAGCTGGACCTGAGCAGGCTCCCGGCCCCGGACACGGAAAAGGCGCCGCAAGGCGCCTTTTCCGTTGCCCTGGCGGGCGATGCCGTCACTGGCCGATGCTGAGGCTCAGCACCAGGCGGTTGTCGGCCAGCTCGCCGAAGATGTCACGGCCGTTGCCGTCGGTGCCGATGTAGGCCAGCGAGGCGGTGAGCAGGCCCCAGCTGCGGCTGACGCCGATGCTCCAGTCGGTGTAGTCCTCGCTGTAGTCCTTCTCGAACATGCTGCGGCCCACGCTCAGGTCGAGGCTGAAGTCCTGCGGCAGCGGGAAGCTGGCGCCCGCGGCCACGTACCAGGCGTCGGTGTCGCTGCCGCCGAAGTCGTCGCTGTAGGCGACGGTCAGCGAGTAGGTGTCGGCGAAGGTGGTGGTGGTGATCAGCTCGTTGAAGTTCAGCTCGCCCGCGTCCGGGTAGCTGTAGCGGTTGAGCATGATGTCGAAGTTGACCGACTCGCCGAGGTCGACGTTGTAGCCGATGAAGCCGTCCACCTCGTAGCTCGGGTCGCCGGGCCCGAAGTCCACGCCCGAGGCCCAGACACCGGCATACAGGCCGACCGGCGAGGTGTAGGTGAAGCCCACCTGCCCGGTGGGGTTCTCGTCGCTCTGCGAGGTGCCGCGCCAGACGTAGTCGGAAACCGCGGTGACCTCCCAGGAGAACGGCGACCCGCCATCCTGGGCGGAAGCGGCGAAGGGCACGATGGAAAGCACGACGGCGAGCGGAAGGGCGAGCTTGAGGCGCTTCATCCTGAGTTCTCCTGGTGGGGGGGCACGCGGGCGTGGCCGGGCATCCGTCACGCTTTACGGATAGTTAACCCCTCCGTCTACCGCATTGCAACATTTCCCCGCCCTGCCCTCAGGCACTGGCGAAGGCCCCATAGCGCACCGGCACCAGCCCCAGGCGGCTGCCCGGCGGGTGCGCCCCGGCGGCGTCCACCGGCAGCTCCACCTCCACCTCCTGCCCCTGCCCGCCGCCCAGGCGGGCCCGCACCCGCAGCCGCGGGCCGCTGCGCTGGGCGCCCACCACCACCGCCTCCCAGCCGCCCTCGCCGGGGCGCAGGTCCTCCGGGCGCACGTACACGTCCACCTCGCCCTCCTCCCCGGCCGGCAGGCCCCCGGTGGCCGGCAGGGCCAGGCCCTCGACCTCGATGCGGCCGCCGGCACGGCGCCCGCGCAGGCGGTTGACCGCGCCCACGAAGGAGTACACGAACGGGGTGGCCGGACGGTCGTAGGCCTCCGCCGGGGTGGCCAGCTGCTCGATGCGGCCGCCGTTGAGGATGGCCACCCGGTCGGCCAGCTCCAGCGCCTCCTCCTGGTCGTGGGTCACGAACACGGTGGTCAGGCCGGTCTGCACGTGCAACTGGCGCAGCCAGGCGCGCAGGTCGCGCCGCACCTGGGCATCGAGCGCGCCGAACGGCTCGTCCAGCAGCAGCACCCGCGGCTCGATCGCCAGCGCGCGCGCCAGGGCCACGCGCTGGCGCTGGCCGCCGGACAGCTGTGCCGGGTAGCGCCCGCCCAGCCCCTGCAGCTGCACCAGCGACAGCAGCTCCTCCACCCGCGCGGCGATCCTCGCCGCCGGCCAGCGGTCGCGGCCGCGCCGCACCTTCAGGCCGAAGGCGATGTTCTCGGCCACGGTCATGTGCCTGAACAGGGCGTAATGCTGGAACACGAAGCCCACCCGCCGCTCCTGCACGCGCAGCCGCGAGGCGTCCTCGCCGCCGAACAGGATCCGCCCGGCATCGGCGTGCTCCAGGCCTGCGATCACCCGCAGCAGGGTGGTCTTGCCCGAGCCGGACGGCCCCAGCAGCGCCAGCAGCTCGCCCTCGCGGATCTCCAGGTTGATGTCCTCCAGCGCGGCGAAGCCGCCGAAGCGCTTGTGCAGGTTCTCGATGGTGATCTTCATGGCGGACCCTCAGTGGCGGTGGCCGGCGGCCAGCGATTCGCCGTGGCGCCATTCCAGCCAGGTCTTGAGCACCAGGGTGACCAGCGCGCTGAGCGCCAGCAGCGAGGCCACCGCGAAGGCGGCGCTGTAGGCGTACTCGTTGTAGAGGATCTCCACGTGCAGCGGCAGGGTGTTGGTGCGGCCGCGGATGTGCCCGGAGACCACCGACACCGCGCCGAACTCGCCCATGGCGCGTGCGCCGCACAGCAGCACGCCGTACAGCAGGCCCCAGCGGATGTTGGGCAGGGTCACCCGCCAGAATGCCTGCCAGCCGCTGGCGCCCAGGCTCAGCGCGGCCAGCTCCTCGTCGGCGCCCTGCTGCTCCATCAGCGGCATCAGCTCGCGGGCGATGAACGGGAAGGTCACGAACACCGTGGCCAGGACGATGCCCGGCAGCGCGAACACCACCTTCGGCAGCTGCAGGTGCACCTGCCCCAGCAGCGGCAACGCCAGGTCCACGCCCTCGTCGATCAGCGGCCAGGCCCAGCCGTGCGCGCCGAAGACCAGGATGAACACCAGGCCGGCCACCACCGGCGAGACCGCGAACGGCAGGTCGATCAGGCTCACCAGCAGGCGCTTGCCGGGGAATTCGTGGCGGGCCACCAGCCAGGCCGCGGCCACGCCGAACACCAGGTTCAGCGGCACCACGATCGCGGTCACCAGCAGGGTCAGGCGGATCGCGGCCAGCGCGTCCGGCTCGCTGACCGCGGCCCAGAACGCGGCCGCGCCGTTGCGCAGCGCCTCGATGAACACCAGCACCAGCGGCAGCAGCAGGAACGCCACCAGGAAGCCCACCGCACCGAGGATGAGCAGCGCCTGCACCCAGCGCGGCTCGCTGGTCGGCGACAGCGGCCGGGCGCGGACGGCGGCGGCGGGCTCGGTCGGCATCAACCCGTGGGGCTCCATCACCAGGACGCCCCGCACGTTACCATCCGGCGCCATCTCAGCGCCTCCCCCGGCCGCCGGCCAGGCGTGCCTGCAGCGTGTTGATCACCAGCAGCAGGGCGAAGGACAGCAGCAGCATGGCCACGGCGATGGCGGTGGCGCCGGCGTAGTCGAATTCCTCCAGCTTGATGGTGATCAGCAGCGGCGCGATCTCCGACACCTGCGGGATGTTGCCGGCGATGAAGATCACCGAGCCGTACTCGCCCACGCCGCGGGCGAAGGCCAGGGCGAAGCCGGCCAGCACCGCCGGCCACACCGCCGGCAGCACCACCTTCCACACCGTGTGCCAGCGCCCGGCGCCGAGGGTGGCCGCGGCCTCCTCCAGCTCGCGCTCGCTCTCGGCCAGCACCGGCTGCACCACCCGCACCACGAACGGCAGACCGATGAACACCAGCGCCACGGTGATGCCCAGCGGGGTGTAGGCCACCTGGATGCCGGCGGCCTCGAACCAGCGCCCCAGCCAGCCGTTGGGGCCGTACAGCGCGGTCAGGGCGATGCCGGCCACCGCGGTGGGCAGGGCGAACGGCAGGTCGATCATGGCGTCGAACAGGCGCCGCCCGGGGAAGCGGTAGCGCACCAGCACCCAGGCCACCAGCGTGCCCATCGCCGCGTTGAACGCGGCCGCGGCCAGTGCCGTGCCGAAGCTGACCTTCAGCGCCGCCAGCACCCGCGGTTCGGTCCAGATCCGCCACAGCTCGCCCCAGCCCAGCCCGGCCGCGTGCACGAACACGCCGGCCAGCGGGATCAGCACGATCAGGCCCAGCCAGGTGAGCGTGTAGCCCAGGCTCAGGCCGAAGCCGGGCAGCACGCGGCGGCGGCGCCCCGGGACCGGGACGCCGCGTGGAGGCGGGGCGAAGGTTCGGGGAAGGCTGGACATCGTCATCCTCCTGCTGTGCCACGGCCGCCGCGCCGGCGCAAGGGCCGGGCCGCGCGGCTACCGGCGCGCGGCCTGCAGGATGCGGTCGAACTCGCCGCCGTCGGCGAAGTGCCGCCGGTGCGCCTCGGCCCAGGAGCCGAACGCGCCCTCGATGGTCACCAGCTCCACCTTCGGGAAGCGGGCCACGTCCTCCGGATCGGCGTGCTGCGGGTAGCGCGGGCGGTAGTAGTTCTTCGCCGCGATGCGCTGCCCTTCCGGCGAATACAGGTACTCCAGGTAGGCCTGGGCGAGCTCGCGGGTGCCGCGCCGGTCCACGTTGCGGTCCACCACCGCCACCGGCGGCTCGGCCAGGATGGACAGCGAGGGCACGACGATGTCGAACTTGTCCGGGCCCAGCTCCTCGATGGACAGGAAGGCCTCGTTCTCCCAGGCCAGCAGCACGTCGCCGATGCCGCGCTGGACGAAGGTGGTGGTGGCGCCGCGCGCGCCGGTGTCCAGCACCGGCACGTTGCGGAACAGCGCGACCATGAAGTTGCGCACCTTGTCCTGGTCGCCCTTGAAGATCCTCTCGGCGAAGGCCCACGCCGCCAGGTAGTTCCAGCGCGCCCCGCCCGAGGTCTTGGGGTTGGGCGTGATGACCTTGACGTTGGAGCGCAGCAGGTCCGGCCAGTCGCGGATGTTCTTGGGGTTGCCCTTGCGCACCAGGAACACGATGGTCGAGGTGTACGGGGCGCTGTTCTCCGGCAGGCGCTTCTGCCAGTCGCGGGCGATCAGCCCGCGCTGGGCGATGGAGTCGATGTCGTAGGCCAGCGCCAGGGTGACCACGTCGGCCTCCAGGCCGTCGATCACCGCCCGCGCCTGCTTGCCGGAGCCGCCGTGCGAGGCCTCCAGCTCCGGCTTCTGCCCCCGGGTCTGCTGCCAGTGGCGGGCGAAGGCGGCGTTGAATTCGCGGTACAGCTCGCGGGTCGGGTCGTAGGAGACGTTGAGCAGCTTCGCGTCCCTGGCCAGGGCGCCCGCGCCCAGGGTCAGGCCGAAGGCCACGGCCAGCGCCGGGAGGAGTCGTCGGAGGGTCTTCATGGGTCAGCTCCGTTGCGGGAGTATGGGTGGGATCAGAATGCGACCTGAAGCCGCGTGAAGACGGCCTTCTCGTCCGCACGGTCGGCGCCGCCGGCGGCGCCGCCCTCGAAGCCGGTGTGCAGGTAGTTCACCACCAGCTTCAGGTTGCTGTTGAGATACCAGTTCACACCCGCGGTCCAGCCCGCGGCGCGGCGCGCCGACGCATCCGGATCGGCGAACACCGGGAATGCGGCCTGGTCCACCTCCAGACGGCCGTAGCGGGCCACGAGTTCCCAGGCGCCCCACCCGCCCCGGCCGGGGGCGAACGGACGCGAGGGCCGCGCCACGCCGCGGTAGCCGGCGTCCTCGCCGGTCAGCACCCAGCTCAGCGTGGCCTGCCAGGCGGTGGCCTCGACCTCGGCCGCGGCCGCATCCAGGCGCACTTCCTGGCGGGAGGACGCATACTCGGCCTGCAGGCCGAACGGGCCGCGGTGGAACCAGGCCTGCGGCGACCAGCGCCGGCGCCGGCCGTCGCCCTCCACCCCGGCACGGTAGGCGAAGAAGGTCTGCTGTCCGGGCGTGCGGTAGCGTGGCAGCAGGTTGCCGGCGCCGCGCGCCTCGCCGGTGCTGGCGCCGATGCCGAAGCCCAGGCCGGCCCAGAAGCCGCCGCTGCCCTTGAGCGGCTCCAGGAACAGGCGGCCGGCGTACTCGAACTCGTCGTCCGGGTTGGTGGTGGCCGCGTCGCGCCCGTCCACCGCGCCGTTGAACACGCCCAGCGCGTAGGACAGCCGGCCGCCGGCCGCTTCGCCCTGCAGCTGCACGCCGATGTCGCGGTTGGGCAGCAGCTCGGACGCCAGCGCACGCTCGACGGCGGCCAGCGAGGACGAGGACTGCAGCCGCTCCAGGCCCACCGGCGAGGTGAACTTGCCCACGCGCACGGTGGCCGCCGGCGAGAACCTCAGGTCGGCGTAGGCGTCCACGATGCTGGCGCTGTCGCCGGCGAACTCCGGGGTGAAGCGGAAGCCGATCCAGCGGCCCAGGGTGCCCTCCAGGGTCGGCCGCGCGGTGCGCAGCAGGAAGGTGTCGTTGGCCCCCGCGCCGCCACCGAAGAAGCGGCCGTCGCCCTGGAGCAGGCCGCGGATGCGGATCTCGTGGTCGCCGTCGCCCGAACGCAGCGCGGCGCCCTTGTCGGACACGCTCACCACCGCCGCCTCCCGACCCCGGTCCTGGCGTGCCTCCTCCTGCAGCGCCAGGTTGCGCTCCAGCGCGCGCAGGCGCCGATCGAGCGCCTGCAGGTCCAGCGGCTGGCCGTCCGCGTCGGTGGAGGCGGCGCCGTAGCGCTGCTCCAGCGCCTGCAGGCGGCGCGCCAGCTCCTCGAGGGTCGGGCCGGTCTGCGTCTGCGCCAGGGCCGGCGCGGACAGGACCAGGGCGATGGCGCCGACCAGCCGGGCGCGGGCCGAGAGGACGGTACGGGCGGCAATGCGATCGTGCATGGGATCACCTGTGGGGATGCGACCGTTCGCAGGGCGCATCGTCCCTATTCAGTCCGGTCCCGGGAAATGAATATCACGCCGGTCCTTATGGCATGCATGCATGACGCAAGGCCCGGCGGTGCCGGCGCCGGTAGAATTCCCGCCTTTCCCGTTCCAAGGCACCGCGCCCATGTCCCAATCCGCCATCGCCCGCTACGCCGCCCAGCTCGAGGCGCTGCGCGCCCAAGGCCTGTTCAAGTCCGAGCGCGTGATCACCAGCCCGCAGTCGGCCGAGATCGAACTGGCCGACGGCCGCAGGGTGCTCAACTTCTGCGCCAACAACTACCTGGGCCTGGCCGACCACCCGGACATCATCGCCGCGGCCAAGGAGGCCCTGGACAGCCACGGCTTCGGCATGGCCTCGGTGCGCTTCATCTGCGGCACCCAGGACCTGCACAAGCAGCTGGAAGAGAAGATCGCCCGCTTCTTCGGCACCGAGGACACCATCCTCTACGCGGCCTGCTTCGACGCCAACGGCGGCCTGTTCGAGCCGCTGCTGGACGAGAGCGACGCCATCATCAGCGACGCGCTCAACCACGCCTCGATCATCGACGGCGTGCGCCTGTGCAAGGCCAGGCGCTACCGCTACGCCAACTGCGACATGGCCGACCTGGAGCGGCAGCTGCAACAGGCCCGCGCCGACGGCGCGCGCACCATCCTGATCACCACCGACGGCGTGTTCTCGATGGACGGCTTCATCGCCCCGCTGGACGAGATCACCGCCCTGGCGCGCAAGTACGACGCGCTGGTGCACATCGACGAATGCCACGCCACCGGCTTCCTCGGCGCCACCGGCCGCGGCTCGGCCGAGGTCAAGGGCGTGCTGGAGAAGATCGACATCTTCACCGGCACCCTGGGCAAGGCCATGGGCGGCGCGCTGGGCGGCTTCACCACCGCGCGCCGCGAGATCATCGAGCTGCTGCGCCAGCGCTCGCGCCCGTACCTGTTCTCCAACTCGCTGCCGCCGCACGTGGTGGCAGCCGGCATCAAGGCCTTCGAGATGCTGGAGTCGGCCGACGGGCTGCGCGCGCGCCTGCAGGAGAACACCGCCTACTTCCGCCAGCGCATGGCCGCCGCCGGCTTCGACCTCAAGCCCGGCGTGCACCCGATCTGCCCGGTGATGCTGTACGACGCGCCGCTGGCGCAGCGCTTCGCCGAGCGCCTGCTCGAGGAAGGCATCTACGCCATCGGCTTCTTCTACCCGGTGGTGCCGCAGGGCCAGGCGCGCATCCGCACGCAGATGAGCGCGGCCCACACCCGCGAGCACCTGGACCGCGCGATCGACGCCTTCACCCGCATAGGCCGCGAACTGGGCGTGATCGGCGGCTGAGGCTCAGTTGTTGCGCTGTTCGTCGCGCCCGTCGGCCTTGGTGTCGGCGGGCGCCTGCCCCGGCTTGCCGGTGGCGATGCGGATGCCGCGGGCCTTCATCCAGGCCTCGAACTCGTCCGCGCTCATGCGCCTGCCGTCCTGGCTCATGTGGAAGCGGTAGTCCTGCGGATCGGTGCTGCGGATGATGACGGCGTTCTGCTCCGCGTCGGCCTTGGCGGCGGCGACGGGATCGGCCTCGGCCGCCGCCGGCTTCTGCGGCGCGGAGGCGCAGGCGGACAGGCCGGCCGCGAGGACCAGCGGCAGGGCGAAACGGGAGTGGCGGTTCGGACGCATGGAAGGCTCCGGGTCAAATGCCAGCAGTGTAAACGCGATGTGACGGCGATTCCGCTACCTGGATCGCGTTATCGCGGGCCGGGCGGGGCCTGGGCGTCGCGCTCGGCCGGGTCCAGCTCGCGCCACCGGCCCTTGCCCAGGGTGCCCAGCCGCAGCGGCCCGATCGCCACCCGCACCAGGCGCAGCACCTCCAGCCCGAAGGCGTCCAGCAGGCGGCGGATCTGCCGGTTGCGGCCCTCGTCCAGCACGATCTCCAGCCAGGCGGTGCGTCCGCCCGAGCGCAGCAGCCGCGCCGCGCTCGCCCGCAGGTGTTCGCCGTCGACCACCGCGCCGGCGACCAGGGCCTCCACCAGTCCCGGCTCCGGCAACCGGTCCACCTGCACGTGGTAGGTCTTGTCCGGACCGCCGCCCGGGTCCAGCACCCGCGCCGCCCAGGCCGGGTCGTTGGTGAACAGCAGCAGGCCCTCGCTGGCCTTGTCCAGGCGGCCGACCGGTGCCAGCCAGGGCAGGCCGGCACCCTCCAGGCACCGGTACACGGTGTCGCGCCCCTGCTCGTCGCGGGTGGTGGTCACCAGCCCGCGCGGCTTGTTGAGCATCACGTAGCGCCGCTCCGGCGGTGCCGGGTCCAGCCCCTCCACCCGCACCCCGCGCATGCCGTCGCGCACGGGATGTTCCGGGTCCAGCACCACGCGCCCGTGCACGCTCACCCGTCCGGCGCGGATCAGCCGGGCGGCCTCGCTGCGCGAGCACAGCCCCGCCTTGGACAGCACCCGCGCCAGCCCATAGCGCGGGGCGGGCACGGCGGCCTGGGCACTGCCCCGGCCATGGAGCGGCCGGCGCGGCGGGCGCCGGAGTGATGCGTCCACCGGCGCGCCCTCAGTCCTGCGGGTCGGACGCCGGTGCGGGCGACTGGCCCTCGCCGGCCGGCGGCGTGGCCGGCTGCGCGGGCGCCGCAGCGCCCTTGGCCACGCGCACGCCGCGCGCCTTCATCCAGGCGTCGAACTCGTCGGCGGTCATGCGCTTGCCGTCCTGGCTCATGTCGA
>Ga0207747_1000517_pt1 | contig 42733 bp, 37 predicted proteins | sample HigsolmetaGSP11D_FD_184839 | JGI IMG/M metagenome (GOLD analysis project Ga0207747, IMG submission 184839) | High solid enriched microbial communities from the Joint BioEnergy Institute, USA - SP1-1-D (SPAdes) | ecosystem: Engineered > Bioreactor > SSF (Solid state fermentation) > Aerobic >...
CGGTGTCGGTGGCGGGGCAACATTTGCATCGTTAATTGTTTTATCTGTATTGAATCTTCCTATTGCCATTGTCGGTCTATTAATATCAGTTGAACCGCTGATTGACATGGGACGTACCGCCTTAAACGTAAGCGGCAGCATGACCTCCGGAATTTTGACAAGTAAAATAACCGGCGAATTAAATAAAGAAATCTATAATAATAAAAGCCTCAATGATTTTATAGAAGCCTAGCGTAGAAAAACCAGATCTACTAAATGGATCTGGTTTTTTCTTTACAAAGATTGAAAAAAAGTTGTTTTGAAATTTTATGTCCAATAACCATATTTTGCATGGGACAAGTATGCTCTCGTTAACATGTCCTTTTTGGGTATTATCGTTAAACCGGACTAACTCCATGTTTTCGTTCTGTAAATACTTGATACTTCGACATATAAGCATGTAATCGTGATATTAACACGGATCGCAATTCATTCGGTTCAATTACATCGTCAACGACTAGCTCAGAAGCAAGGCGATAAATATCGATTTCTTCTCGATATTCTTCCCTTTTTTGATTAATGAATGCTGCTTGCTCTTCTTTTGGAAGTTGTGCAATTTTATTGGCATACACTGCATTGACTGCAGCTTCCGGACCCATTACCGCTATTTGCGCATTTGTTAAGGCAATACAGCAATCGGGTTCAAAGGCGGGACCTGCCATGGCATATAACCCAGCACCATATGCTTTTCTAACAATTATCGTTAACTTTGGAACGGTTGCTTCACTCATAGCAAAAATCATCTTTGCACCATGGCGAATGATGCCTGCTTTTTCTACTTGGGTCCCAATCATAAATCCCGGTACATCTGCCAAGAAAATCAACGGAATATTGAAAGCATCACATAGGCTAATGAATTTTGCCGCTTTATCTGCTGAATCGTGGAACAAAACCCCTCCTTTTACACGCGGCTGGTTTGCAATGATACCCACCGGCTGACCGTCCATACGTGCAAAACCGGTAATAATTTCAGGTGCAAATAGCTTCTTTACCTCACAAAAAGAGTCTTCATCAATTATACAGTCAATCAAATCGTACATATTAAATGGTGTGTTTTGATTTTTTGGAATCAGTTCTTCGATCGTTCCTTTTAAATTAGCCGGCGGTTTTGGCACTTCTGCTTTTGGTTTTTCCCGATAGTTATTTGGGAAGTAACGGATATAATTACGGGCATAACGAATGGCTTCTTCTTCGGTTTTCGCTAATACGTCTCCACATCCTGATATTGTACAATGCATTTTCGCCCCGCCCATTGTCTCTAAATCAACCTTTTCGCCAATGACCATTTCCGCCATACGGGGGGAGCCTAAGTACATGGAGGCATTATTTTCTACCATAATAACGATATCACAAAACGCCGGGATATAGGCACCACCTGCTGCAGATGGACCGAATAAGATGCAAATTTGTGGAATCTTTCCGGAAAGTTTAATTTGATTATAAAAAATACGTCCCGCCCCACGTCTACCTGGAAACATCTCTATTTGATCAGTAATCCGGGCACCCGCTGAATCAACTAAATAAAACAATGGGCAATTTAGTTTGTCTGCTGTTTCTTGGATACGAATAATTTTTTCAACGGTTCTTTTCCCCCAGGAACCTGCTTTTACTGTTGAGTCATTAGCCATCACACAAACCGTGCGGCCATGGATTTTCCCAATTCCTGTTACTACGCCATCAGCAGGTAGACCATTTGCCAAACAATTTGCGTATAAACCATCTTCAAACTCAATATTGTCATCAAATAATAGTTTTAGTCGTTCCCGGACGAATAATTTTCCTTTTTCTTTGTTCTTTTCGTGATACTTTGGATGGCCGCCCTTTAAAATTTCCTTCTTTAAATTTTTGGTTGCAATAACATCATTCATCTCGCTTCCCCCTTCGTCTGAAACTGCCTGCAAAATGAAACTACCTGCAATGCTGATTCCCGTCATATTTTACTAATGGGTTTTTGTCGCTCGACGTATATGGTTCTACTTGCATGCGTATTATGTTTTTCTGATATGTGCATAAGCCTTACTCGGCGAATATAACGTTACTACCTACGAATTGGGTTCTCTTATATTACATTTACTCTTACTGTTTGGTAACACTTTTCACACAAAAATTTACTTGCCCACATATTGCGGCTTCCGCTTTTCCTGAAACGCTCGTAATCCTTCTAGCCTGTCCGCAGTGTGTAGAAGTTCGTTATAAGCAAGTGTCTCTATTTTTAAACCTGTTTTCAAATCAACATCCATGCCATGATTAATCGCTGTTTTTGCTTGTATTAGTGATAATGGGGCATTTTTAGCAATTTCGAATGCCAGTTCATATGCTTTTTCCATTAAGTGTTCAGATTCATAAACATACTCTACAATACCGAGCCGGTAAGCCTCGGCTGCAGAAATTCTTCTCGCTGTATAAATCAGTTCCTTTGCACGGCCCATTCCGATTAAACGCGGCAATCTTTGAGTTCCACCGCCACCGGGAATAATGCCCAACGATGTTTCCGTTAAACCCATTTTGGCATTTTTACTAGCAATACGAAGATCACATGCAAGTGCCAACTCAAGTCCACCGCCGAATGCGACCCCGTTCAAAACTGCAATTACCGGTTGCGGCAAATGTTCTACTTGTTGAATGGTCGAGCCAATAAATGCGACTGTTTCCTTTACTTGGTGCTCATCCATCCCCTTCCGCTCTTTTAAATCAGCACCCGCACAAAATGCCTTTTCGCCTTCACCAGTCACCATCACAACACGTATATCGCGATTATGATAAAGCGTTTTCAGTGTATCGCTCAATTCTGTTAATAACTGAATCGACATGGCATTGGCAGCTTCGGGTCTTGTTAATGTAATGACACCTACCCAGTTTTTATAAATATCAAACCGTACGTTTACTGTCACTTTGAGCTACCCCCCCTTTCACTTCTGGCAATTTCCAGTTGTTTTGACCCTAATTTTCGACCAACTTTTTCTTCTATAAAAAATGCACTTGCTAAGATTGCCTCCTTGTTCACCCCTGTTTCAATGCCCATTTCAGTTAATAAATATAGCAGGTCCTCTGTTGCTACATTTCCTGTTGCTCCTTTTGCATAAGGGCAACCACCAAGACCACCAACAGAACTATCAAAAGTCGTTATCCCCATTTCAAGTGATTTTACGATATTGGCGAGTGCTGTACCTCTTGTATCATGAAAATGCATGGCAAAGACGTTTGGTGGATATTCGTTTAATAAACACGTTAATAATTTCTCTACCTGGGTGGGTACACCTACACCGATCGTATCCCCGAGTGATACTTCTGTGACGCCCATATTAAATAACGCATCCACGACATTTAATACTTGCTTTGGCTCAATATATCCTTCATAAGGGCAACTGATTACTGTTGAGACATATCCCCGGACGGATCGGTTAGCTTTTATCGCTTCTTGAACAACTTCTTTTAAGATCGGAATGGTTTCATCTATTGTTTTATTAATATTGCTTTTATTATGACTTTCAGAAGCTGATAAAAAGACACTTACTTCATCGACTTCTGCTTCAAGAGCACGTATAAGCCCGCGTATATTTGGAACCAGTGCAGCATATGTGATTGCTTTATTACGCTTAATCGCTTGGAGAACATCCTTTGCATCAGCAAGTTGCGGAATCCAATCCGGGTGAACAAAGGATGTTACTTCGATATATTTTAGCCCCGATTCACTTAACTGATTTATGAATGAAATTTTATCTTCAGTTAAAATTTTTTGTTTTTCATTTTGCAGTCCATCTCTCGGTCCTACTTCTTTCAAAACAACTTGACGTGGAAGGTTCATTAGCTTCCCCCCTACTCGATTTCTAAAAGGTCCTCTTCTTCATTGACAAACATGCCTTCTTGGGCAATTATTTTTTTCACGACTCCATCACTTTCCGCTGAAATTGGGATCTCCATTTTCATTGATTCTAAAATGACCACATCTTGACCTGCCTTTACCTCTTCCCCCTCGGTAACGACGATTTTCCAAACTGTTCCTGCCATACTTGCCTTTATCTTTGTCATCATTATCCCCTCCAAGTATTAAGTAATATGTGATTGCCCGCGTCTTTATGTGTCGTGTATACTTTTCCGACGGCATCCTTTTAAGAGTTTAAACTTATAAAGGTAAACAGAAAGAGGCCCTCCCTGCTTGGAATCCTTCCCTTTCTATCTCTTGATTTCTTGAATTTTTGGCAAATAATAGTTTTCTACAAAACTCGTAGTTGGATTTCCTTTTAAAAACTGTTCATGGCTTACTGTTTCAATCAGCATGGGTATATTTGTTTTAATGCCTTCCACTTTATAATTACGGAGAGCATCCAGCAAGCGCTTACAAGCCTCATCTCTATCTTTACCCCATGCAATTAGTTTTGCAATCATCGGGTCATAGAATGGTGTAACCTCTGTTCCCGCTTCTATGGCACATTCATGCCTGATACCCAGTCCTTGTGGTAATTGCAAACCCGTTATTTTACCCGGTGATGGGAAAAATGTTTTTGGATCCTCTGCATAAATTCTTACTTCAATGGCATGCCCTTTTCTCTCAATATCTTCTCGTTGAAATGAAAGAGACTCTCCTGCTGCGATTTTTATCTGCTCAGCAACTAAATCTAATCCTAAAATTTCTTCTGTTACCGGATGTTCAACTTGCAATCTTGTATTTACCTCTAAAAAATAGAAGTTTTGCTTTGAATCAACTAAAAATTCAATTGTGCCGGCATTGGTATAACCAATATATTTTGCAGCACGGACAGCAGCTTCTTGCATTTTTGCCCTTGTTGCTTCCGAGATAAATGGTGATGGTGCTTCTTCCACTACTTTTTGGTTACGTCTTTGGATCGAACATTCCCTTTCAAATAGTGGAACAACATTTCCATAGGAATCTGCAATTATTTGAATTTCCACATGGTGAGGATCTTCAATAAGTTTTTCTATATACATTGTGCCGTCGCCGAAAAATGATTCTGCCCGCTTCTTATTCCCTTCGTAAGCCTTTACAAGTTGATCCGAATTATCAATCCGCTGCATGCCAATTCCGCCACCCCCGGCAGATGCTTTTAACATGATTGGATAACCGATTTTTTCAGCAGCTTGACATGCCGCTTCCGTATTTTCAAGGGCAATATCCATCCCTTCAATAATGGGAATACCAGCTTCTTTCATTTTTTTCCGCGCTTCTAATTTACTCCCCATTGAAGCAATTACTTCCGGTGAAGGTCCGATAAAAGTGAGTCCGGCATCTAAACAACTTTGAGCAAACGTTGCATTCTCCGACAGTAGCCCGTAACCCGGATGAATCGCCTCTGCATGAGATTCCTTGGCAATTTCAATAATTTTTTCAATATTTAAATAGCTTTGGGCAACTGGAGGTTTTCCGACTAAGTATGCTTCATCTGCCTCCTTGACATATAGCGACTGAGCATCGGCCTCTGAATAGATGGCAACGGTTTGAATATTTAATTTTCGGCACGTGCAAATAATTCGCCGTGCAATTTCACCACGGTTGGCAATTAAGATTTTGTTAAACAATGACGACTCCCTCCTTATCACTTATTTTATGAAACGGTTCACTTGTTCTCTCAATCTAAACTTTTGAATTTTCCCGGAAGCTGTCATTGGGTAGCTGTCTGTAAAAATAATGTACTTTGGAATTTTATTGCGGGCTATTTTATTTCTACAGTAATTTTTTATTTCTTCTTCTGATGCTGATTCTCCTTCACGTAAAATAATAAAAGCGGCTACCTCTTCACCATACTTGTCATCAGGCACACCAACGACTTGCACATCGAGAATTTTCGGATGTGTATATAAAAACTCTTCAATTTCACGCGGATATATGTTTTCACCACCGCGAATAATCATATCTTTCAAGCGACCAGTAATACTGACATAGCCGTTTTCATCCATCGTTGCTAAATCACCTGTATGTAACCAATCATCTTCATCAATAACTTCCTTAGTCGCTTCGGGATTGTTATAATATCCTTTCATTACATGGTAACCGCGTGTGCAAAGTTCCCCTTGGACACCTGGTGGTACCTCGGTATTTGTTCCTGGTTCAATAATTTTCACTTCAACATTTGGTAATGCGCGGCCGACTGTTTCAACCCGTAATTCTAAAGGGTCATCCGTACGCGTTTGCGTGATCACCGGTGAAGATTCCGTTTGGCCGTAACAAATGGTAATGTCGGTCATTCCCATTTTCTGAATAACGGCCTTCATCACTTCAACCGGACAGTTGGAACCTGCCATTACCCCTGTTCGTAACGATGAAAGATCAAAATTGTCAAAATTAGGTAAATTTAACTCACTGATAAACATTGTTGGCACACCGTGAAGTGCTGTACATTTCTCTTTTTCTACCGTTCTTAACACTTCTTCAGGTTTAAATTCTTGTACAGGTACCATCGTCCCTCCACAGGTTGTTATGGCCAGTGTACCAATCACACAACCGAAACAATGGAAGAAAGGTACCGGAATGCATAAGCGGTCCTCCTTTGTTAATTTCATACATTCGGCGATATTCACTGCATTGTTAATTAAGTTATAGTGGGTTAACATGACTCCTTTTGGAAAGCCTGTTGTCCCTGATGTATATTGAATATTAATGACATCATCATAGTGTAATGTTGCTTTTCTTTCCGCCAATTGTTCGTCCGTAATCTGTTCTGCAGCATTGAGGATGTCGGACCAGTTAAAGGTTCCATCATAACGGTTTTCGCCTAAAACAATGACATTTTTTAGCTTTGGTAACCGTTTGGATTGCAATTGACCAGGCTCAGATGTTTTTAACTCGGGACATACTTCATAAACAGTATCAATAAAGCGATGATCACGATATTGTTCAATGAGAATGAGTGTTGTCGAATCCGATTGTTTTAATAAATATTCCAGCTCACGGGCTCTATAATTCGTGTTTACAGTTACGAGAGGCGCACCCATTTTCCCTGTTGCAAATTGGAGGCTTACCCACTCGGGAACGTTTGTTGTCCATACAGCCAGATGGTCGCCTTTTTCAATGCCGAGGGCCATCAAGCCTTTTGCCACTTTATCCGAGAGTCTATCAAGTTCCTGATAAGTTAATCGCAAGTCTCGATCAGCATAAACAAGCGCTTCATGGTTTGGATGCTGATTCGCTTTTTCTTCAATCAATTGACCGATTGTTGAAAAAATCAGATCAGCCATTGTATCCCTCCTAATTTATTTTTCTACTAACATCCGATTAATCTAGAAATAACCACTCTTTGAATCTCTGATGTTCCTTCGCCGATTTCCATTAACTTGATGTCACGTAAATGTCTTTCCACATCGTATTCAGCCATGTACCCGTAGCCCCCATGGATTTGAATCGCTTGGTTACAAACTCTGAAACCCATTTCTGAAGCAAATAATTTGGCATATGCTGCTTCTTTACTAAACGGTTTCTTATTATCTTTTAGCCATGCTGCTTTGTACACCATGTTTCTTGCTAATTCAATTTCCATTGCCATATCAGCAAGCTTAAATTGAATGGCTTGGAACTTTGAAATTGAATGACCGAATTGGACTCTTTCCTTCGCATATGCCAGTGCTTTCTCAAAAGCTGCTTGGGCAATACCGACAGATAAGGCGGCAATTGAAATCCGTCCACCATCCAGTGTATTTAAAAACTGACTAAATCCTCTTTGCGGGTCTCCCAGTACGTTTTCTTTCGGTACACGAACATTTTCTAATACAATTTGAGAAGTGTTTGATGCTCGAACACCCATTTTTTGATAATCGGATGTAATGGTCATTCCGGGAGCATCTGTCGGTACAATTAGTGCAGTTATAATTTTCTTGCCATCTTCCCTTTCACCAGTTACCGCTGTAATAATCACTTGCCGGGCATAACCTGCATTGGTAATCCAACATTTTTCTCCATTTATCACATATTCATCCCCATCAAGTACGGCCTTTGTTCTCGTCCCACCGGCATCAGAACCAGCATTAGGCTCCGTTAACCCGAATGATCCTAATGCTTTTCCTTGCGCCAAAGGTACAAGCCATTTTTGTTTTTGTTCCTCTGTTCCAAAGTTATAAATGGGTGTTGCACCTAAGCTAACGGCCGCCGCATAACTTAATCCTGTACCTCCGCAAGCTTTACCGATCTCTTCAACAGCAATCACATAAGAAATGGTATCTCCACCGGAACCCCCGTATTTTTCCGGAAAGGGAATCCCCATTAAACCCAATTTACCCATTTTCTGAAATGTTTCGAGTCTGAAGGTATGTGTTTCATCCAGTTCTCTCGCATATGGTTTTACTTCACTTTCCGAGAATTCCCTTACCATATCTCGAATCATTAGCTGTTCTCTCGTTAATTCAAAATCCATTCTCTCCCAACCCCTTTTTTATTAATCAACTAAGCGGTATTTTTGAAGAAAGGCTGTCATATGGACCGACCAGTCGGTTTGTTTTACGTTTAGATATATAAAATATTTATTTTTTGCTCATCATTTTTTCCAACTTAATAATTGGTTTTTTTCTGTGGCTTCTGTAAAACCTTTTTCTGTGACTAAGGAATGTAAGATGAGATCTTTGAAAACATCGCCGATTTCTTCTATCGATAACGGACCATCACGTTTATACCATTTATATGACCAGTTTATCATGCCGATAATGGACATCGTTGCAATACTGGCGGGCACTTCTTGTCGAAAGTCTCCCCTTTCTTGCCCCTCCTTTATCACCCTTTCAATGAGTTTTCGATATTGATCACGTTTTTCATTAATCACTTCTTTATATGCATCTTGCAAATAGGTACTTTCTTGATAGAAAACCGTGATATAAGGATTATAGACATCAAATACTTTAATGAAGGAATGTAAGATGCCACACAACCTTAAAATTGGTGTTTCATATTCATCGTATGTTTCCTTTGCTTTTTTTATGACGTACGATATAAATACATCATGAATTTCATATAACAATTCATCTTTTGATTTAAAGTAATGATAAAATCCTCCTTTTGAAGTATTGGCCTTTTCCACGATTTGTTCCACTGTTACACCATGATAGCCATTTTTTTGAAACAGTTCTAATGAGCTTTCCAGTATGCGCTGCTTTAAAAACTTTTTTTCCATTGTTTGTTTACCTTTCCTTTAAAAACAAAAAAGTTTTACTGACATTTTTCTTAGATTTACCGGTAACTCTTTTTACATATGACGTATGAGGTTCATTCGAATCTTATTTTTCACTACTACAACCATGTTTTTTTCCGGCAGTTGCATCGAGTGAAATTACGCTTAATTCCACACTTTACTTTTTAATTAGGATCATTTTCCTATACTCAACCCAATATTACCGAAAATTTTTTTGGTTGTGAAATATCTATTTTGAATACTATTCATTCAATTTTCGAATAAATCAAGATATACTATTTTAAACTATTTTTTTGCCAAGACCAATTTTCTGTTTGAATGACGGTTAATAATTCTTTTAATGCATAAGATTGATAGCTGTCTTTGAGGGTGACAATTCCTAATTGCCACATGAATTGATTTGTTTCAAACGGGATCATTTTTACATTTTTATTTATTTGTTTTGCATAGATTGCTTTCGGTAAAATCGTTATCCCTAAGTTTAATGCTATTAATTCAAAAATTAAATCCCACTGTGAACTTTTATAAGCGATTTGTGGTTGGAACCCTTCGCTTTGACAAGCACGAATGACAAAATCATGCAGGGCAAACTCGGATGTAAATGTAATCAATTGCTCATTTTTTAATTCGGGAAGTGTCACAGCAGAACGACTCGCTAATGGGTGTTCCGCATTTACATAGACGACAAATTCATTTTTAAAAAAAGGGAAAATGGTAAATAGGTCGTTTTCAACCGGTAATACAGCAATAGCTAAATCAACTTCCCCAGAAAGGATAAGTTCACCGATTAATTTTGACCCTGTCTCAACTAGTTCTAGCGTGATGTTGGGATATTTTTCACGAAATTTTCTGGCAATTTCAGGGAAAAATAGTGTACCTATTAAAGGCGGGATGCCAAATTTGATCTTCCCAGACTTTATGTTTCTTACATCTTGAATTGAGTGTTCTAATTCTAACACAGAATGTAAAATTTTTTGGGCATGTTCGTATACGACTTCCCCGATATCCGTAAGTTGCAATTGTCTTGTTGTTCGACGAAGAAGATCAGCTTTCAAGGAAGACTCTAGTTTTTGAATACTTTTACTTAATGTAGGTTGGGAAATATAAAGGGCCTCTGCAGCCCTTGTAAAACTCCCATATTGAACCACTGTAACAAATGTCTGTAAATCTCTGAGTTCCATACCTTTCCCTCCTAAAATAGCGGTGCTTTTCCACATTTTTTCGGAAGAAGATTTGTACTCCATTTGATTTTTCATTGGACGTTCATATATCTTAGTAAATGAACAGATGATAAATTGGCAAAAAGACGATATCTATTCATTTTTAGCTTGGAAGACGTGTTCTCAGTCGACCCTTAGGTCACTGAAAAAGTGTTAAATATTTTTGCACTATATATAGGTGTGTTTCCATGATTTGTTCCACTAAATATTGTGATAGCGAAACTTATTGGAATAGTTTTTCAATGGCCTCGTCGACCCGTTGCTTCATAAGTAACTTCACCCCCGCAGCGCTTGCCTTGCCATCGACTGGCAATATCCATCAACCGGAAATCCATAAACAACTTAACAAGCATTCGTTTTAGTGACTGGATCCCGCTAATTGCACTTGATGTAACTTGGCAAAAATACCGCCTTTTTCAAGTAATTCATCATGGCTCCCTTCTTCGGCAATGCCATCTTCTGTCACCACAATTATTCGATCAGCATTCCGAATCGTTCCTAAACGGTGGGCAATCACTAAAGTTGTCCGATTTTCCGCCAAATTATCCAATGCCTTCTGAATCGTTCGCTCTGTTTCTGTATCAAGTGCGGAAGTGGCTTCATCTAAGATTAATATTGGCGGGTTTTTTAAAAACATCCGGGCAATGGCAATCCGTTGTTTTTGACCGCCAGATAGTTTCATGCCCCGCTCTCCGACTGCTGTATCTAACCCCTCAGGTAGTGACTCGATAAAATCATAAATATCTGCTTGCTTGGCCGCTGCAATAATTTCTTCGTCACTTGCATCCAATTTGCCGTATGCAATATTTTCTCGCAACGTTCCATTAAAAAGAAACACATCTTGTTGAACAATACCGATTTGCGAACGCAGAGATTTTTTTGTCATATTGCGGACATCGATCCCATCAATCGTAATCGAACCACTGTCCACATCATAAAAACGGGGGATTAATGAGCAGATAGTCGATTTGCCTGCTCCCGATGGTCCGACAAAGGCAACCGTTTCACCGGCTTGAACCTTTAGATTAATCCCATCTAATACTGGTTGATTTTGATCATAATGGAACGTGACATTTTCAAATTGAATATTACCTTTTAAATAAGGAACATCAATTGCTTCTTTCAAATCCTTTACATCCGGGTCGGAATCCAACAACTCAGTAAACCGTTTAAATCCGGCCATCCCTTTTGGATACATTTCCATCAAAGCACTGATTTTATCAACCGGTTTGAAGAGGACATTGACATAAAGGACAAAGCCGACTAATTCTCCGTAAGTCAATTGTCCACGGAAACTAAGCCAGGCGCCGACAACTAAGACGACAAGTGTAACCAAACGAGTCATCATGTAAATACTCGAATTGGTAAAAGCCATCACTCTGTACGCTTCTAATTTGGCCAATCGAAATTTCTTATTATTTTTCGAAAAACGGCCAATTTCATAATCCTCATTTGTAAAAGACTGGACAACTCGAACGCCGGAAACACTATCTTCCACATGGGCGTTTACATCCGCAATCTTTTCGTACATTTTACCCCAAGCTCGATTCATTCGAATATTACAATATGAAATAACCCATATTAACAAGGGAATGACAAACAATGTCACAACAGCCAAATGAACATTAACCGTAAACATAATCCAAAACGCACCAACAAATGTCATGATGGTAATAAATAGATCTTCCGGACCATGGTGAGCTAGTTCGCCAATATCAAATAAATCATTGGTAATCCGGCTCATAATATGTCCAGTTTTCGTGTTATCAAAAAACCGAAATGATTGTCTTTGGACATGAGTGAACAACTGACTACGCATATCTGTTTCAATATTTATTCCCAACATATGGCCGAGATAGCCGACAATGTATTGAAGATAGGTGTTAATTACATATAAAGCGAATAAAGCAATGCTGACCGAAAGAATAGTTGACCAATTCCCCTTTGGTAACAATGAATCAATGAACCATTGAACAGCTAAAGGGAAGGCAAGTTCGAGAATGGCAACAACGACCGCACTGCTAAAATCAATCAAAAATAACTTTTTATGGGGTTTATAGTATGATAGAAAACGACGAATCATGTTTTCCTCCTTTTTTAAATTTAGGTTATTATTCTTATTCTATCGTATAATACTGTTATTGACTATTCCTGTACTCTCTTACTATGTGTTAGAATGAATGAGTAAGCTTACCTAAGGAAAATGTTGGATGAAGTGAGGTTTACTCCAATGATTAATATTCTAGTTACATTAAATGCAAATTATCTTCAACCATTAAAAGTTTTACTAAAATCATTATTTTATTATAACCCCCAGGAAAAGTTCTCCATCTATTTGATGCATTCTGATCTCAACCAACATGATCTGGATGAATTACATCAGTTTATTACTGAACACCAACAGCAGTTCTACCCGATTTTTATTAATTTGGATTATTTTAAAGATGCACCTGTGTTTCGCCATTACTCAACGGAAATGTACTATCGATTAGCAGCCCATGCATTTCTTCCTAAAACTGTTGACCGGATTCTATACTTAGACCCTGATATCGTAACCATTAATCCGATTGGTTCTTTTTATCGGACAAATTTTGAAAACAATCTTTTTATTGCCTCTGAGCATGAGTATTCGGCAAAAATCGTTCAACCAATCAATAAAATTCGTTTAAAAACACCTTTAACAAAAGGATACTTCAATACTGGGGTACTATTAATGAATGTTGCCTTAATGCGCGAACTTGTTCACTTAGATGAGATATTTGAATATATCGAGAAAAACAAATTTAAATTGGTTTTACCGGACCAAGATGTTTTGAATGCCCTCTTCTGGGATAAAATTAAGCCCGTTGACAGTTATCGATATAATTATGATGCTCGCTATTTTGAGTTTGCAAAGTTTTATCCATCTGATAAAAAAAAGCTTGAATGGATTAAAAAACACACATTATTTATCCATTACTGTGGCAAGGATAAACCATGGCATGAAGATTATAAAGGGAAATTAGGCATATTTTATCAAAAATTTGAACAAATGATATAATAAGAATAACAATAAGATAAAACTTCTATTAGCAAGGGGCCTTCTCTATTCCACATCTACTTTCTTTGTACACTTGAAAGTCTTGTAGTGGGATAAATAATTGTACATAATATGACTAATAAAACCTGTTTAGGAGATGAAAAAATTGAAAGATGAATTGATTAAACGTCTTACGACTTATGTCAAAATTGATACACAATCAAATGAAGATAGCCAAACTTGTCCATCTACACCAGGGCAATGGGATTTGTTGAACCTTTTGGTGGATGAATTAAAGAAAATTGGCATGGAAGAAGTAACCATCGATAAAAATGGGTATGTGTTTGCGACTCTTCCTGCTAATACTAATAAGCAGGTTCCGACAATCGGTTTCTTAGCACATGTCGATACGGCGACAGATCTCACTGGAAAAAATGTTAACCCACAAATTGTCGAAAACTATGATGGTGGAGATATCATTTTAAACAAAGAATTGGGAATTGTTTTATCACCGGAAACCTTCCCTTCTTTAAAAAACTACAAAGGACAAACATTAATTACAACCGACGGAACGACCTTACTTGGTGCAGATGATAAGGCAGGTGTCGCTGAAATTATGACGGCAATGAATTATCTCATTCAACATCCGGAAATTAAACACGGAAAAATTCGGGTTGCTTTTACGCCTGATGAGGAGATTGGGCGTGGACCGCATAAATTTGACGTTCCCCGTTTTGGTGCAAAGTATGCTTATACAATGGACGGTGGTCCGCTTGGAGAATTACAATTTGAAAGTTTCAATGCAGCAGCTGCTAAAATAATAATAAAAGGAAACAACATTCACCCGGGTTCAGCCAAAGGGAAAATGGTCAACTCCATAAAAATAGGTATGGAGCTAAATCAACAATTACCTGCTAGAGAAGCCCCTGAGTATACAGAAGGTTATGAGGGCTTTTACCATCTTCTTTCTTTCCATGGAGATGTTGAAAAAACCGAGCTTTCCTACATCATACGTGATCATGATCGGCAAAAGTTTGAAGCAAAAAAAGAGAATTTAGCAAAAATTGTTGACCAATTGCGCCAAAAATACGGAGAAGGCACAATTGACTTAAAGCTAGAAGATCAATACTACAATATGCGGGAAAAAATTGAGCCGGTTAAAGAAGTTTTTGATCATGCTAAAGAAGCGATGGAGAGATTGGATATTACCCCTGTCATTGAACCGGTCCGTGGCGGTACAGATGGCTCGCAATTATCTTTTATGGGTTTACCGACACCGAATATTTTTGCCGGTGGAGAAAATATGCATGGGAAATATGAATTTGTCTCAGTAGAAACAATGGAGAAAGCAACCGAAGTAATTATTGAAATTGCGAAAATTTTTGAGGAAAAGGCAGAATAACTTGTTTGTAAAAAATAGTAAGGGAAAAAACACCCTCATCTGTTCATATTGAACCATTATACGGAAAAAACTCGGCAATTGCCGAGTTTTCTCTTTATATCAATGTTTAAAGCTTGACGCTATTCGATTATTTTTCACGATAACCGGTATTAGCCCGGAATTTCACTTCTGCATAACGAACAAAATCTGTTTTTCCTGATATTACTGTCCCTAAATACCCGCCTAAAAATCCAAGCGGAACAGAAATAATGGCCGGATTGGTTAGCGGGAAGATTGGGTCCCCAACAAAAATAGCTGCTCCTTCAGTCGGTGAAAATACACTTGGACTAATACTTACTAATACTAATGCCGATATAAGGCCTGATAACATTGCAGAAATCGCACCGGCTGTATTAAACCGCCTCCAAAAGATGGTATAAACGATCACCGGCAAATTGGCACTTCCCGCGATACAAAAAGCAAGTGACACCAGGAAAGCAACATTCATATTTTGTGCAAATAATGCCAATAAAATCGAGAGCACAGCTACACCCAATGCGGCATATTTTGCCGCGAGAACTTGTTGTCTTTCCGTTATCTTACCCTTTTTAATAATTTGTCCATAAATATCATGAGCAAATGCCGATGCACCACTTAATACAAGACCAGCTACAACTGCTAAAATGGTTGCAAAGGCAACTGCTGAGACAAATGACATTAAAAAGTCTCCGCCTAATACTTGAGCAAGTAATGGGGCTGCCATGTTCCCTGCTGCGTTTGCTTCAACAATTTTTTCTGAACCTACAAAAGCTGCTGCACCAAATCCTAAGAGAACCGTCAAAATATAAAATATTCCGACAATCCATGTTGCCCACATCACTGAACTGCGTGCTGTTTTCGCATCTTTAACAGTAAAGAAGCGCATTAATATATGTGGGAGTCCCGCCGTACCTAATACGAGAGCTGTCATTAATGAAATGGTATCAAGTGGATTTTGATATTTCACACCCGGATTTAAGAAGTCCGCTCCAAGCGGTGTTGCAGTTTTCATTTTAGTAAACATCGTGGCTATATTAAAATTAAATTTAGACAAGACAATAAATGAAATAACGACAGTAGCTGCCATCAACAGAACAGCCTTGATAATTTGTACCCAACTGGTTGCTGTCATTCCGCCAAATAATACATAAATAGTCATCATAACCCCAACGATTAGTACAGCAACCCAATAATCAATATTAAATAGTAATTGAATAAGTGCACCTGCACCGACCAATTGTGCAATCATATAAAATATGACAATAGTAATCGTACTTAATGCAGCAACCCCACGAACTTTTTTCGCATCAAATCGTGCATTAATCATATCTGCTAATGTATATTTTCCTAAATTCCGAAGCGGTTCGGCAACAATAAATAAAACGACAAGATATGCAACAAGATAACCGATACTGTAAAAGAAGCCATCAAACCCTGTTAAAGCAATGGATCCGGCAATTCCAAGAAAGGATGCTGCCGATAAATAATCACCGGCTATAGCTAAACCATTTTGCAATCCCGTTAGACCTCCGCCAGCCGTATAAAATTCATTGGCTGTTTTAGTCCGTTTTGCAGCATAATACGTAATGACTAATGTAATTGCGACGATTATTAAAAATAGTATGACAACAGTTGCATTCATTTACTCTCCCCCTGTTTAACAAATTCTTCTGTAGCTTCGGCTGCTAATTTGTCAAACGTTGATGATCTTTTCATATATATAGTAACTAGTGTCCAAGTCATTACAAACTGGGCAATCGCAAAGATCCACGCCCAATTGATGTCTCCAAATGCCGGTTGATGCAGCAATTTTGTATAAGAAGTCATAACCGGTAGGGCAAAGTAAAATAACAAGAAAAACACGGTATAAGGAATTAGAAATTTTTTCTTTTGATTAATTAATTCCTTAAATTTTTCCGTCTCAATGATTCTTTCAAACTTTGTTTTTTCTACTTCTACTTTTTGCTCGGCATAATTCATAAATAATCCTCCTCAGTTAATTTTAAGCGTTTACATTTTTAAAAATTTTGATATTTATCCACACACTTCTCCCTATTTCCTGAGGTTTACCACAACCTTTTTTTATTTAATAATTTCTATATTTAAAAATATACAATTTTTAAATAAAAAGAGCAATATATTTTTTATATTTTTTAAAATTTTTCTAAAATAATAATATCGTTTTCATTTCGGTTTATTACTTTTACCAAAAATTAATTCCGATATTCATTGGGAATTTTAGTGAAGTTTATCATAAAAACAACCATATCCCCGTCTCGCAACCATGGATAAAAAATCATTTTCACAAAAAACAATCCTGGACCAGACTGGCAATCATAGAGGAAAATTTTGTCATAGAAGATGTGCATGGGCTATTACTCGCAACTATGAATGGAAAAATTTTTGTTACAGAAAAAGGAACTCTCTATCCTGTAATCTACGCTTAGTACCACATACAGATTATCGAAAAGTTGTTTTTATGAATAAGTAATATGAAAAAATCTTTTATTGACTTTCTTTTCTTTTCCTGCCATAATATTTTTAACAAGTAAATGAGTACCTTTAAATTCAGTCCTGTGAGGCTGGCAAGGTTGACGGAATAAAACGTTATACTATTTCTGTATCCTTTTTATGTTGGATGGACGGATATAGCACCTTGCCCTTGTACAGGCAAGGTGCTTTTTTACGTATATAAATTTTTTCGAATCGTATTTAAGAAGGAGCGAATTATGATGGAAAAAAATGTCATACAAGTCCATGAAAAATTACCTTTTTGGGAAAGTCTCCCACTAAGTTTGCAACATTTATTTGCAATGTTTGGATCAACCGTTTTGGTCCCTGTGCTATTCGGCGTCGACCCCGGGACAATTTTATTAATGAACGGAATTGGTACACTTATTTACATCTTTATTACAAAAGGGAAAATTCCCGCTTATCTTGGATCAAGTTTTGCCTTTATTTCACCGGTATTCGTTGTGTTGAGCCGCCATTCCGGTTTGGAAGGGTATAGTTATGCCCTTGGTGGATTTCTTGCTGTGGGCGTCATTCTTGTCATCATTGGTTTAATTATTAAAGCTGTCGGGACCGGATGGTTAGATCTCATATTTCCCCCAGCCGCAATGGGAGCTATTGTTGCCGTTATCGGCCTTGAATTAATACCAACTGCTGCTCAAATGGCTGGATTTATTGCTCCGGAAGATGCCGCGAAGGACTGGACCATGGATCCAAAAACCGTGACTGTATCGCTTTTGACTTTGGCCATTACAATCGTTTGCTGGGTAACTTTACGTGGTTTTATGAAAATTATTCCGATATTAATCGGGATTGTCAGTGGGTATATCATTGCTGTCTTTGCCGGACTTGTTGACTTTACGACGGTAAAAGAAGCATCATTTATTGCCTTACCAACCTTTTACACGATTAAATTTAACTGGTCTGATATTTTGGCAATTATTCCGGCCGCTCTTGTTCTTGTACCGGAGCATATCGGGCATACAATGGTTACCGGAAACATTGTCGGAAAGGATTTAACTAAGGACCCCGGACTGGATCGCTCATTTTTAGGGAACGGGATTTCAACAATTCTTTCCAGTTTGGTAGGCTCAACACCTAATACAACTTATGGGGAAAACATTGGTGTTCTAGCAATAACTAAGGTGTATTCAACATGGATCATTGGCGGGTCAGCAGTCATTGCCATTTTCCTTTCCTTCTTTGGCAAATTTGCTGCATTAATTTCTTCCATTCCAACAGCCGTTATGGGCGGAATCTCCCTGTTACTGTTCGGAATGATTGCTGTGAGTGGTCTCCGTACACTTGTGGAATCGAAAGTTGACTATGATAAATCACGAAACTTAATCTTAACTTGTGTTGTTTTAGTTGTTGGTCTAAGCGGTGCAACAATTCAACTCGGTTCAGTACCACTAAAAGGTATGGGCCTGTCCACCATTGTTGCAATTATCCTGAGTTTGTTCTTCAAACTTCTTGATATTTTGAAATTATCAAACGAAAAGTAAAAGAGAATAACGAATCTATAGGATATGTGAAGTTTTTATAAGAGGGTTGCGGGGCAATGAGGCGCAATTAATGAACCAGTTTTCATTGACAACATTGGTAGATAATCATAACCACCCTTCCAAAGGGTGGTTATGATTTGATAAAAAGCCACATTTGCCGTAGCTTTATAATGAAGTTTTAAAACCACCACTCTCAGACAAGTGGGTGTTTGCAATAGTGATTCTGCTTGTCCTCCACGTCATATAGACAGAGATTTGTCATTCACACTATATTCTCTTAAACTCCCTATAAATACTTAGGTGAAAAACTTAATTATTTATACGAACAACGCAGCTTATATTTTGATAATATACTATTATCCCGTAAAATTCAATGGAAAATTTATACCGATTTGGGAGCGTTGTCATTTATTTTTTAAAAATGTTGTCGGCATAATGACCGCAACTACTTCTCCCTTGGCACAAAGAATATCCCCGGCATATACTTCTGTTAAAACTCTCCATTTTTTTGGATGAATTTCCTCTACCATTCCAATAGCTTTTAACATCACGTTTTGCGGGGTCGGCTGTATAAAGTCAACATGCAATGAACCTGTTACAAATCTGGGTGGTTCAGTACCGTCACCGAGTTTATGTCCATTTTTATAATGTAATGCTAATGATGCAGACCCTGTACTATGGCAATCAACAAAGGAAGCAAGTAAACCTCCATAAACAAAACCGGGGATGGCTGTATGTTCCGGTTTTGGTTGATAATAGCTGACTGTTTTCTCTCCGGGTGTTAACCAAGTTGTCCGGAAATGATGACCTTTTTCATTTAGTCTGCCACACCCGTAGCACCATGCAATTTCTTCCCCATAATAATCTTGAACCGCCCGTTTGACCAATTCTTCCATATGAAATCCCTCCTTCTATAACATTATACGATAAAAAATTAAGAATAATATATTCATAGTTAAAATCTTTCAAAGGATTTTGAAATTAGCAGTTCATCGTATTACAATTAATTTCCCTATTCCGTCAACACGCCACCACTAAATGGTCCATTCAATTCAGCTTTATATTCAAGCATCTGACATATTTGGTAAAAAGCCCCAGATACCAAAACAGAGCGATCTTTCATTCTCACTTTTTCTTTTGCAGCGCAAACACCTGTCATGTCTTCTAAACAAACATCGTACCTCTAGGATATTTGTCAACGAGTGCCTTTGTTATGGCATCGCTTTCATCGGGAAGTTATTGACAAAGTGATTGTTAAAAACTATGATTTAGTTAAAATGATAATTCCATATAAGAAATAGGTGACTCATTTAAATATGAGTCTTAAAAGGGAAGTTCGGTGTAAATCCGACGCGGTCCCGCCACTGTGATTGGGAGTTCTCTACTAGATACCACTGTTTTCATAACGGGAAGGTGTAGAGAATGATGAACATAAGCCAGGAGACCTGCCTGTTTCAAACGCCATAACCCTACGTGGATATAGGGGGTGTATCTGTTGCATTGAAAAAGTAGTTCATATAACTTCATGCACCAATACATCTCCTCCATGAGATGTTTTTTTATGGCAAAAAACAATAAAAGGAGGAATGATGAGTGGGTTTCGCAAACAGAGTGAGAAGAAAAATTTTCGTTTTTATCGCATTAATTTTATTAATTACCCAAAGTAGTATCTCTTCTTTGCACCATGTTTTAGCAGACACACCTGAAAATAAGGTCAATGTTTCCGTTATGAAGGAAGATGGCAGTTTTTTGATTGATCGCACAGTCGCTGAATTTTCCGATGGGGATACCGCTGGTGATGTGCTGAAAAAGGTTGCAACCGATGTCACCTTTGAAGACACCGATTATGGTCCTTATTTAAAAGCAATAAAGGGTGTTGTTGCTGAAGGAAACAAATATTGGGGATTTTATGTAAATGGAATTGCTTCAAATACCGGTGTAATGGATACCAAAGTAAATCCGGGTGACAAGCTGCTATTTCGAGTTATTGATTGGACAAAGGACCCTACTGTGCAACCAGAAGAGCTCTCATCAATTATTGAAAAAACAGCGGCTCATTTGCTTAGCAATAATTCTCTTGATTGGTATGGAGTCCTTGCATTAAGCACTTTGAATAAAGATATTCCACAATCAATAATTGATTCAAAAATTAATGAAGTTGTGGTCAATAACGGTGAGTTTCGGAAAGTAACCGATTTGGAGAACACAATTATTTTATTATCTGCTGCCGGTAAAGATGCAACAAATATTGAAGGCATTAACTTAATCGACCTCTTAGTTACACACAATCGAATGACTACTCAAGGAAATAATGGCCCGATTTTCGCCTTATGGGCACTTGATAGTGACAATTATACTATTGAAAATCCTAATGCCGAATGGACAAGGGAAAAATTAATTAACTATATATTAGATGCTCAACTAGACAATGGCGCATGGTCGCTATATGGCCCTACTCCCAATGTGGATATCACAGCAATGACACTGACGGCTTTAGCTCCCTATTCAAGTCAGGAAAAGGTAAAATCAGCCATTAAGAAAGCTGTAACTTGGCTATCAGCGACTCAAACAGACACTGCTGGATACTACGATACTTTTAACGGCGGAGAATCAAGTGAATCAATTGCCCAAGTAATTATCGGATTGAGTGCTAATAACATTGATCCAACCGGTAATCAGTTTACAAAATCTGATTTGAATTTAGTTCAGCGTCTTCTTCATTTTCGAAATGATGACAGTGGGTTTTCCCATTTACTGACACAAGGTTCAAATGATATGGCAACGAATCAGGCATTTTTCGCATTGGCCTATTATCAAAGCGTTTTAAAAGGAGAAGTTCCTGATAAAGAACCGAATCAACCTGAAGTACCTGTACCAACAACTCCTGAAACACTTTCACCTGAGGAATTTGCAAAGGATTTAAATAGTAGCCGTCAATACTTGCTTGATCATCATATTAATGATTTGTTTAGTGCCGTTGCATTTAACGCTTTAGGGGTAAAAGTTCCAAGTGATTATGTTGATCAGTTAATAAATCAAGTTATTGCCAATAAAGCTGAGTTTCGTAAAGTAACTGATTTAGAGAGTACTATCTTATCTTTAACTGCTGCTGGAAAAGATGCAACAAAGATTGCTGGCTATAACTTAATTGAACAGTTGGTTAATCATAAAAATTTGACAAATCAAGGAAATAATGGCCCCATCTATGCCCTGCTAGCTTTAGATAGTGGCGATTATCATGTTAGTGAAAAGGCTGACTGGACAAGAGAAAAGTTAATTGACTTTATTGTAAAAGCTCAACTTCATAACGGGGCATGGTCTTTAGCAGGAGAAACACCTAGTGCAGATTTAACCGGGATGGCAATTGCTTCTCTTGCTCCCTATTCAGAAAATAAAAATGTTCAAGCAGCCATTGATAAAGCTGTAGACTGGCTTTCTAGTAATCAAACTAGCTCGAGCGGATTTTATGATACTTTCGCTGGAGGAGAAGCAAGTGAATCGATCGCATCTGTCATTATCGGTTTATCAGCAGCGGGAATTGATCCGACAGGTAGTGATTTTACAAAAGCAGAAGGGAACCTAGTCAAACGATTATTGGACTACAAAAATGCTGATGGCGGATTTTCCCACCTTATATCGGAACGTGAATCCAACCCAATCGCTAGCTCTCAGGCAACTTTGGCTCTAGCTGCATATCAGAAATATAAAAATAATCAAGGTTCTGTATTCCATCTCGTTGGCGACCTCGAACCGGTTTCAATAAACAATCCGGTCGAACCTAGTAAAGAACAAGAACAAACGGTGACCAAAACCGGAACGATTAAAGAAACTACTGCGAATCAAAACGACAAAGAACAGAGCAATTCAGAAAAGACATTGCCAGAAACTGCAACGAACGCATATCTGTTTCTATTCATCGGGATTATACTCGTTACACTTGCGGTTATGGTAACAATTTATCAGCGTAGGAAAAAGGCTATGATCAAATAATTTCAACATGTGCCAACAATTTGGGCCACCAAAATTGTTGGCACATACGTTATCAAGTACTCAAAATATGTCTCAGCATTTCTATAGGAGTCAAAACATCTTAAAAAATTGAATCTGTAAACATACCGATCATGGGCCCTATCAGTGAACTGGACACGCCTTAAAGAATAAGGATACTGAATATAAAACTTTTTGGAATCCCTACTTCAAAATCGAATTTATCCGGTAAATGGTTCTTAAAAAGAGGGATATCGTAAGTCGTAAGAAGTTGGGGCCCTCCTATTCAATCATTCAAGTGGAAAATCATGGTTTTAGACGGAAAACGTGGAGGGAATCCTATTCATTAATTTTCAAGGGGGGACAATCATTGAAACTTTGCAAAAAAGCACTATTTATCCTTTTATCCGCCTTCATTTTATTGTTTGCTGTCGGTTGTCAAAAAGACAGTGCATTACCTAAAAACGAATCTGAAACGCTCTCCGAAAAAACAACACTCGATGAACCTGTTAAAGAAGATCCTGAAATAAAAGGAAATAAGGAAAACGGTTCTATAGAAGAGGGGAATGCAGAAAATAATCCAAAGGAAAATGAGGTAAAGGCTACTACTGAAAGCAAACAAGCAAATCCAAGCACAGATAAAGGAACTAAGAATACAAGCAAAAAGCAAGAAAATTCAAATACAAATACTGCAAATAAATCTAATACGCAAACTTCTAAATCCGTAAAAAATAAAAGTACAACACCAGCACCGAAAACAAAATCTGGACAACCAGTAACCGCAGGAGGACAAAATTCCGCTCCTGCTCCAAAATCTAGAAAGGATACCGTTACCGTATCGGTTAATGGTTATCGGGGACCAATAAATGCTCCGATTCCAACGGTATTTCTTTCCCCGACAAAGGTAGAAATTGAACCGGGAGATACCGCACTCGATGCCACATTAAAAATTTTAAAAGACAAGGAGATACAGATTAGTGTCAGAGGTTCCGGAGCAACCGCTTATGTCGAGGGAATAAACAACATATATGAATTTGACTATGGTCCACTAAGCGGCTGGTTAATCGAAGTAAATGATATATTAATAGATAATAGCGCTGGGATTGAACCAATAAAAAATGGCGATAAGATTGAATGGATCTATACACTAGACTACACGAAAGATACCACTTACTAAAAATTACAGGTGATAAATAATGATGATTAGTAAAAGACAGACAGTTGGAGGGGGCAAAGCTGATGGATAACGGATTCCGCTCGCTCCATCCTTTTGTCATATTTCTCTATTACGTTTTAACCATTGCCATGATTATGCTCTATCAGCATCCATTTTTTTTGATCTTTGCTTGCCTTCTTCTCATGATCTTTAACTTTGTCTTAGATCAGGGAAGAATGCTAAAAAGATGGATGTCCATGATGATTGTTTTATCCGTATTATTTCTTATTTTAACACCCTTGACGAATCACCGCGGTAGTCATATTTTGTTCTATCTATTTAACAGTACAATTACATTGGAAGCATTGATCCAAGGTTTGCTAAATGCCTTGACCCTTATCGCCATTCTTACTCTAACGATTACTTTTAACTATTGCCTGACTTCCGATAAATTTCTATTTTTATTTTCCAAGTGGATGCCAAAATGGGCCTTGTTAGCCATGCTTTCCGTTCGATTTGTTCCCTTGCTGAATAGGCGGCTTGTGGAAATCACTACCGTACAAAAAGGAAGGGGCTTATCCGTTACTTCCGGTCCCCTTAACCAAAGAGTCAAACATGGTTTATTGCTTGTTCAAGTGTTACTCACCTGGTCATTGGAAGATGGTATTCAAACAGCTGACTCGATGTCTGCAAAAGGTTATGGATTACGAAAAAGAACGAAATATACCCCCTATAAATTACATATGAATGATGGCTTCATGATATTCATCTTGGCAGGTTTAACAGCCATTGGTATATTTGGCTGGTGGTTGGGTGATGGCGTCCTTACCCTAACGCCAATTCTAGAACCAACCATTATATATGGACGTGAATGGGTATTTTTCACTATTTATGTTCTCATCATTGGATTTCCACTTATTGTGGAGGGAAAGGAGGCTATTCAATGGCAATATTGGAAACGATGAATGTAAACTTTACATACCCGGATCAATTGGTACCAGCTCTCAATCAAGTTTCCTTTTCTGTTGAACCCGGGGAGTTTATTGTCATTTGTGGTCCATCTGGAAGTGGCAAATCAACCTTGCTCCGAATGTTAAAACAAGAAATTGCACCCTACGGAGAACGATCTGGCGAGATTTTTTATAATGGTAAAATGTTAACTGAATATGAACCTGTCCAAATCGCTAAAGAAATTGGAATGGTGTTTCAAGACCCTGAAAATCAAATCGTGATGGATCGGGTATTTGAAGAACTTATTTTTGGATTAGAAAATATTGGTATGCAGACGGAAACAATGCGAACAAAACTTGCAGAAATGGTTCATTTTTTCGGAATCAATCACCTTCTTGATAAGAAGATTCACCTTTTATCCGGCGGGCAAAAACAAATTGTCAATCTTGCTTCCGTTTTGCTAATGGAACCGCGGATTCTTCTACTTGATGAGCCAACAGCCCAACTTGATCCCGTGGCCGCAAAGGATTTCCTGCATATGGTAAAACAAATGAATGATGAATTTGGAATAACCGTTCTTATTGTCGAGCATCGGTTGGAAGAAGTCTTTCCTTTAGCCGATCGGGTTTTTGTTTTCGACCATGGTTCGTTAAAAATATCCGGTCCACCAAAGGATGTGATTGCTAAAGTTTGGCAAGAACAGTACCAACCATTATTTCCGTATATCCCAAGTACGGCAATATTATATTTGGAACACGCGTATAATTTACAAATTGCAGAAATTCCTTTAACCGTTAAAGAAGGAAGGAAATGGTCTTCTCAATTGAAGATTCACCAGTCCAATGCTTCCTTCAAAAAACAAGAAAATCATTATCAAAAACAGAACCCTATCCTGCAAGTAAAAAACATCTATTTTCAATATGAAAAAACAGGCAAAAAAATTTTACAATCCTTATCTTTAACTGTTTATGAAGGGGAATGGTTAACAATTGTTGGTGCCAATGGGACTGGAAAATCGACATTACTTAAGGTGATGGCCGGTCTTGAAAACCCGCAGCGAGGGAAACTAGTTTATAACGGTAAAAAGTATTCAAAACCAATTTCCACTGATATTGCCTACTTACCGCAAAACCCGAAGCTCCTCTTTATACAAGACACCGTCCGAGGAGAATTAATTGAGACGGCACAGCAATTTCATCTTGAAAATTATGAAGAGAAAATAAATAGATTGGTAGATTTATTAGGAATCCAGTCCATCCTTGATCGTCACCCGTATGATGTAAGTGGCGGGGAAATGCAAAAAAGTGCATTAGCGTGTGTGTTATTACCACAACCGAAAATACTCTTACTCGACGAACCAACGAAAGGACTCGATCCGGAAATGAAGGTATCGTTAGGCAAATGGCTTAAAACGATGCAAAGTCGTGGCTTAACAATCATAATGGTTACGCATGACATTGAATTTGCCGCACGTTTTTCTGACCGTAGTGCAATGATGTTTCAAGGAGAGATTACTGTCACTTCTTCAACAAAAGACTTCTTTAAAGGAAACGCCTTTTATACAACGGTGGTCAATCGGATGACTCGGGACGGAGACATTCCAGAGGTGGTAACAGTTGAGGAGGCTAGAGAAAGATGGGGTTCTCAGAAAATCAAAAACGAATAAAACGGAAATATAAAAATTTGCTTATAGCTGGGTTACTGATTCTATTAGCAGTCCTGTTAATCTTTGTACCATTATTGATTGAAGAACAATTTATGTTGGCAAGTATTCTATTTATGGTTTGTTCCTTTTTGCCTTTGATGATTAAGTATGAACATAAAAAGGTTACCAGTAAAGAACTCGTTTTAATTGCTATTCTCGGGGCAATTGCTGCTGTGAGTAGAGTTCCTTTTGCCAGCATTCCAAGTGTCCAACCAACTACTTTTGTCATCATTATGACCGGCGCTGTATTTGGGGCAGAATCTGGTTTTGTTGTAGGTGCATTAGCTGCTATCGTGTCAAATATTTTTCTTGGTCAAGGACCCTGGACCCCTTGGCAAATGTATGCCTGGGGAATGGTTGGCTTTGTTGCCGGGCTTTTAAAAAACACTTGGTTTATGAAACGAGCAATAGGACGCTCGATTTTCGGCTTTATCACCGGCTTTTTATTTGGATGGTTTATGAATCTATGGGTTGTACTTACCTTAATGAACAGTTTTAATTGGGCACAGTTTATCGGGTTTTATACGGCTAGCTTTTATTTTGACTTGGCCCATGCTTTATCGAATGTTTTCTTTTTACTTGTATTTTCGCAAAGCTGGCTAAAGATTTTAAAAAGGTTTCAAAAGAAATATGGTCTATTGACAGCATACGGATAAGGTAAGCGAATGATCCCCTCTACCAACCAGTTTTGTATTTCACAAATTCGGTTGACCGAAATCCTCATATCTTATTGGGGCTGTCCAAAAAGTAGTTTTAACAGGTAAAAAATAAACCCAAGCATGTTGTCATTTCAACATCCTTGGGTTTCAATTTGATTAAAGAATCATCACAAAATCCTTTTTTGGCAGTTGACTACAATAGAACTAACAGGTACAAAGTATATACCTTTTTGGTGGTATTTAACTCAGGGGTCGAAAAATCGTTCTCTCCAAATCTATAATCATTTAAAAATATGGGTCAAGCTTATAGATCATGAAAGGAGTATATCCATAAATTGAAAAAGTGACTTTGCAAACAGCCCTTCATTTAATTTGATGTCGTTTAAAGGCTTCTATAAATAATTGAGGATCTGAATGTAAGTGATATGAGTAAACACCGTGGTTTGTGTGCAAATATAAAGTACCACCTTTATTTCCAAAGGGTTTATAGGAAAGGTCAAATATATTTTCTAAGGGGAATTCATGATGCTGGGTAACAAGTTTATCTTTATATAAATACATATATCGTTCCTCTTCAATGTATTTTTGTTGGAATCCAATATAATCAACTTCACGATGAACTTTTATATATTTTTGCACCGCCAAGATTTCCCCCATAGATTTACCTCCTTGAAAATGACAATTATCTGAGTTAATAAAAGTATCTTTAGTTTATCAAGAATAAGCTTTCTTTTCAAAAATATTCCTTCAAAAAAAGAAAACCCGCTAATTGCAGAGTTTTCTTTGTAGAAATATTCGTCTGTCTAAAATACTTATGAACGTTTTTCAATCTAGTTTAACCTCAGGGGATCCAAAAGGAATTTGTATATATAAATACGGAAAACAGCGTATAGCTAAGTTTAGCTCAAAACCAAGACGAGCATAATAACGCTGGCACAGTTAATATACTGGCCAACAATGAATTTTATTATCTAGCTCCAGGCACTCTTTGCTTTTCTTATTGTCCCAATTCCTTTTTATAGTGCTCAAATTCCTTGCTTGTACAACGAACCCAATGGCGAGGGTGAATTTCGCGAAACTTTGGTTCTTCACTTGTATCATGAATCGATGGATCATAGGTAATCCGTTTACGATTTCGTTCATATTCGGGATCTGGTAACGGTATCGCTGATAACAATGACTTTGTATACGGATGTACCGGATTTTTATATAATTCTTCACTATCCGCCAATTCTACCATATGTCCAAGATGCATAACACCAATCCGATCACTGATGTATTTAACCATAGAAAGATCGTGAGCAATGAACAAATAGGTTAATCCACGTTCTTTTTGAAGTTTTTTCAATAAATTTACGACCTGTGCTTGAATCGATACGTCCAAAGCAGATATCGGTTCGTCACAAATGATTAATTCCGGCTCTACGGCAAGGGCACGGGCAATGCCAATCCGTTGTCGTTGACCGCCACTGAATTCGTGCGGAAAGCGTGTGGCATGTTCTTTATTCAAACCAACCGCTTCTAACAATTGTTCCACTCTTTCTTTCCGTTCTCTTTCATTTTTTACGAGGTGATGGACATCTAAACCTTCCGCAATAATATCCAATACTGTCATCCGGGGGTTGAGTGATGAAGATGGGTCTTGGAAAATCATTTGCATTTTTCGGTTAAATTTTAATTTTTCCGCTCTTGACTTCTTTGCGTGAACATTTTCTCCGTAAAATAATACTTCACCATCCGTCGCATCGTAAAGCCGGATTATTGTCTGACCGGTTGTTGATTTACCACTGCCAGATTCTCCAACTAATCCGAATGTTTCTCCTTTGTAGATATCAAAAGAAACATCATCAACAGCTTTAATTATACTTTTTCTGCCGGCAGGAAAATACTTTTTCAAGTGCTTAACTTCAAGAATTTTTTCCGTTTTGCTCACCATCATTCTCCCCCTTTCTTGCTGGTTTTGGCAAAGCCTTCTATTCTTCGCTTTACGGACTCAGGTATTTCAATTTTTGGGGCATTTTTATGAAGTAACCAAGTTGCCGCATAGTGTGTATCCGATACTTGAAACATCGGTGGTTCCATTACTGCATCGATTTCCAAGGCAAATTCATTCCTAGGTGCGAAAGCATCACCCTTTGGTGGATTTAACATATCCGGCGGTGTACCTGGAATTGTATACAGTTGTTCATCCTCGGCATCTAAAGTCGGCATAGATCCAAGTAATCCCCAAGTATATGGGTGTTTTGGATTATAAAAAATATCATCGACCGTTCCGATTTCCACAATTTTTCCAGCATACATTACCGCTACCCGATCTGCTATATTGGCTACAACCCCTAAATCATGAGTAATAAAAATAATTGATGTTTTTGTATCACGTTGAATTTCCTTCATTAGTTCGAGAATTTGGGCTTGAATGGTCACATCCAGTGCTGTCGTCGGTTCATCGGCAATTAGTATTTTTGGGTTGCATGCAAGGGCGATGGCGATGACAACCCGTTGCCGCATACCACCGGAAAATTGATGTGGGTATTGATTTACCCGAATTTCCGGGTGTGGAATGCCAACTTGTTCCAAAAGTTCTATCGCCTTTTTCTTTGCTTCTGCACGTCCCATGCCTTGATGTTTAACTAAACCTTCAATAATTTGATTGCCGATTTTCATTGTCGGGTTCAATGAAGATAGCGGATCTTGGAAGACCATCGATATTTCTTTTCCCCGGATTTTTTGCATTTCCTTTTCGGTTTTTTTAACTAAATCCTCCCCTTGAAAAAGGATTTGACCGCTTTTAATAACGCCAGCTGGTTTAGGAAGGAGCCCCATTAATGTCGAAGAAGTTACCGATTTTCCCGAACCTGATTCTCCAACGATTGCTAATGTCTCCCCTTCATTCAGGTCAAAACTTACACCTCGAACAGCTTGTACTTCACCGTTGTAGGTGTTAAATGAAACTCTTAAATCTTTCACTTCCAATAGTTTACTCATTTAAAGACACCTACCTTGATTATTTATGCATTTTCGGATCAAACGCATCACGAAGACCGTCACCTAAAATATTAAATGTGATCATGATGAGCGAGATTAATATCGCGGGATAAACCAATAGATGTGGGTAAATCCGTAAGTTTTGGAACCCGATATTGATTAGCGAACCCAATGATGCTTTTGGTGGAACAATCCCTAAACCGATAAAACTCAAGAATGCTTCGAAAAATACCGCACTTGGAATGGAAAACATTGTATTAACAATGATAATCCCAGTGATATTCGGCAACAAATGCTTTTTGATGATAGAAGCATTTGATGTTCCTAATGTTCTTGCAGCTAATACAAACTCCTGGTTCTTTACCTTCATGACTTCACCGCGGACAATCCGTGCCATACCAGTCCAACCAGTTATCGCAAGGGCAATGACAATTGACATGATCCCTGGTTGCATGAATAACATCATTAATAAAATAATAACTAAGTTTGGAATACCAACAAGCACTTCAATAACCCGTTGCATATAATTATCTACTTTTCCACCAAAGAAACCGGAAATTCCACCATAAGCAACACCAATTACAAGGTCTAGAAGAGCTGCAACAAAGGCAATAATTAAAGAAACCCGAGTTCCTAACCAAAGCCTTGTCCATTGGTCACGTCCTAAATGGTCCGTACCTAACCAGAAATACTGATCTCCCATACCTTTTGCGTCATATACATGATAAGTCGCTTCAACTTCGGCTGAATTTCTCTCACCATTCCCTTTATTTTTCACTTTAAAATCGATAAATTTTTCTTGCTTGTCAAAACGAGCAATTGCTTTATTCTTTGCCTCTTCTACAGTGGAACCTTTAAAATCATCAGTTAAAGTACCGTCAAAACCAAGCCACGATATCTTTTCCAAAACCGGTGCATGTGGTGGTAGTTTTGCACGGTTCAAATCCTGATCATCATTTTCGTATTTAGTCATATGTGGACCAATAATACTCATAATAATAATGATAATTAACAGAACGAGACTGATCATCGCAGGTTTATTTTTAAATAATGTTCTTCTTGCCTCTTGTCCAAATGTCCGACTAGGTTTTGAAATTGTTTCACTTGTGTCTTCTTTACGTACCAGAGGTTTAAATAAATCTTTCGATAGATTATTTATATTTTTATTCTCCATATTTATTTATTCCCTCCAGTCACTCGAATTCTTGGATCAATTAATCCATATAGGAGGTCAACAACTAAAATAATAACAACAAAGGCAAATGCATATAGTATTGTTGTTCCCATAATTGTCGGATAGTCATTAACTAAGACTGAGGATACAAATTGTTCCCCAATACCGGGTATTGCAAAAATTTGCTCTATAACCATAGAACCAGTCATTATGTTTACAGCCATTGGTCCGATAACCGTTACTAATGGGATAAGTGCGTTTCGAAATCCGTGTTTCCATACCCGACCGGCTTGACCAATCCCTTTAGCTTTAGCAGTAAGCATATAGTTAGATCCTAATACTTCAACCATCTCAGTTCTGATAAACCTTGCTGCTGTTGCTAATGGTGTAATTGCCAATGCAATTGTCGGTAAAATCGTATGTTCAGGTTCACCCCAGAGAGCTACCGGAAACCAACCTAGTTCAACTGCAAATACATATTGAAGAAGTCCGGCAAATACAAAGGAAGGAATAGAAGTACCCAGTACAGCGATTATTGTTGAGGTATAATCCAGAAAACCATTATGGAAAACAGCAGCAATCAATCCTAATGCGATACCTAAAATCGTTCCAATCACCATAGCTTGAAAACCTACAAGCGCTGATGGCCCTATTCGATCCATTAGTATTTGGGTAACAGGAGTATTATCAAATTTAAATGAAATTCCCAGATCTCCTTTGACAAGTCCAGCCATATAACGAACGTATTGAACCGGAACCGGATCATTCAACCCATATTTTTCTAAGACAATTGCTTTTTGTTCTTCACTCAGTTTTTCTTCCGCATTCAAGGGGCTTCCAGGTAACATTTTCATGAGGAAAAATGAAACAGTTGCAATAATAAATAATGTTACAAACATATATCCTAATCGACGCAGAATATAGCGAGCCATTTTGCCACCTCCTAAAAAATAAAAAAATAAATATTCCCTATTGTATGAAATTTTTAGTTGCATGAGGAAAGAGAGTGTACGCAAACATCTTAGCATACACTCTCTAATTTTAACTCTATCGCAATATATTAGTAAATATATTTTTTTATTTATTCAATATAAGCCCATTTCCATTCATAGTCAGCACCAAATTGATTGGCAATAATGTTATGAACTTTTGGTGAGCTTAAGAGCGCTAATGAACGTTGATAAATTGGCGCAATTGCTGCGTCTTCAAACAAGATTTTTTCTGCTTTCAACATAGCTTCATAACGTTTGTCTTGGTCATTCGCATATGTTGTTTGAATATCTTGAAGCAGTTTATCGTATTCCGGATTTGAATAACTCATTTTGTTGTTTCCACCATCGGTAATCCATAGATTTAAGAAGGTATATGGATCTAGGTAATCCGGGCCCCAACCGGCAAATTGAATATCATAATCTTGAGCTGTATCGGCATCAAGTCTTTGTTCGAATGGAACGTTTTTAATGGTAATATCCAATCCCGGCAAGTTGGTTTTTAATTGATTGGCAATGTATTCGTTAAATACTTTTGCCGTTTCCGTATCATCACCCATAAATTCCAGCGAAATACTGTCAACACCAAGTTCCTTCAAACCTTGCTCCCAATATTTCTTTGCTTCTTCTTTATTGTAGACAGCTAAGTCACCGTTTTGCTCACGGAAATCTTTACCCGTATTCGGTACTTTCACAAAGCCTTTTGGTATTAACCCGTTGGCGGAGATTGAACCGTTATTGAGAATTTCATTGACGCCGGCTTCTTTATCGACTGCCATCATGATTGCTTTTCGAATATTGACATTTGCCAATGGCGTTTTTTCACCGTTACGTTCTTGGTTTAGTTTTAACCAGAATACGCTAGCTTGAGGAATGGTGATATAATCATCATTGGAAGCGTACATGTCAACTAAATCTGAAGTTAGAGTTGTACGGTCCACTTCACCTTTTTCATATAAATCGACACCGGCTTGCGGGTCTTTTACGACAACGAATGTAATTTTATCTAATTTTACAGAATCTTTATCCCAGTAATTTTCATTTTTTACAAGTTCCCATTTATTAGCAGTACTTGTCCATTTTTCTAAAGTAAATGGCCCATTAAATACTAATGTATCGGTACTTGTTGCATATTTATCACCTTGAGCTTCAACGAACTTTTGATTCATTGGTAGATAAGTTCCAAAAGTGGTAAGTGATTCGAAATAAGGTGTAGGGTTTTCTAATTCTACCACTAAAGTATAGTCGTCTTCTGCCCGTACGCCCAGTTCTTCAACAGGTACTTCTCCTTTGTTAACTGCGGTTGCGTTTTTAATGACGCCGCCCATCATATAAGGACCATACTCAGATCCAGTTTTCGGATCCACTGCACGTTGCCAAGCATATACAAAGTCATGTGCTGTTACAGGGTCACCGTTAGACCATTTGGCATCTTCACGTAATTTAAACGTCCAAGTTAACCCATCGTCAGATACTTGATGATCGGTTGCTATTCCATCCTCAATTTTCCCGTCTTTTCCTAAGCGATATAAACCTTCCATTGATTCGCCCAAGAATTGAAAGGCAAATGTGTCAGTTGCCATTGAAGAATCCATTGTCGGAATTTGATCAGTATTTATTAAATGTAATACTTGTTCAGATGATTTATCAGAGGCACCCGAACCTTTGCTTGATTTCTCATCTGATCCACCACATGCAGCTAAAACTGTGCTGACCAATAATAAAGCAGCCAGTAGCAGCGACCACTTATTCCTCTTCATAAATATTGCCCCCTTAAATTTTAATTTTCTGAAATTTGGGACTAAAAGCCCTTGTTATTGATATATTACGAAGTATACAATTAATTATAATTTTTGTAAAGAGAAAATTTTATATTAGTATAAGATTTATCACGACTATTGCCAATTTACCAATTTAGGTACTTTATGGTATATTTGATATAGATAAAATATTAAAATTATTTTATTTGTTATAATAATATAACAATTAAACAATTTTTTTAATTTCTAAGCAATCTTGTAGAAAGTGGTTTTCGCTAATCTGTACATGGTATAATAACAACAACTACTTAAAATAGGTGAACTCTATGAAAGAGAAACGAAAACTAGGTTTATTTTTGATAAATATGGCTGTGATTTTCGCTGTTTTTTTCTTTGGGTCTGAACATACTTTAATCAGCCTCATTAATACCGTATTTTACGTCGGGTTGATTTATGTGGTAGCTGTCTTGTTCATGTTTACAGTGAAAGGCGGCTTTTTTGACGGACTTGTCTTTGGATTTAGGCGATATAACCATATTATGTTTAAAAGAAAGGATTATTTGGAAGAATGGAAGAAAAAACCTCTTCCGTCAGAATCGTTCAATATCCGGATATACCGATTATTACAATTTCAATGTTATATACTATTAGGGGGAATAATCGTTCTACTTATTATATACTACTGCGCTCGTTAACTTTAGACAAAACGTCACCGTAACCTTTTTTCCGACTGACTAGTAAATAGAATAGTAGTATTAGCGTACAAAAAATGCCCGGTTTCCACAAATATTGGAAACCAGGCATTTTCATTAACCACTATTATTTCTTATGATTATTTACTAGCAACAGCAGCTTCTACTTCACTCATCGAGATGCCCAATGCTTTTGCTACTCCTTCACCATAAGCCGGATCCGCTTTGTAACAGTTTGTAATATGCCGTAATTGAACTTCTTTTGTTGTTCCTTGCATATTACGGGCCGTATTTTCAAATAATCTTTGTTGCTCTTCTGGTGACATAAGGCGGAACAATTTACCCGGTTGTTCATAATAATTATCATCATCTTCACGGAAATTATGATAATCAGCGGTACCGAAAATATCCAATGCTGGTTCTTGATGTTCCGGATTATCTTCCCATTCACCGTAGCTGTTCGGATAATAAGAAATGGAGCCTCCTTCAGCTGCGTTGAAAATTCTCATTGCACCGTCCCGATGATATGGATGTAAATTTTTCGCATTTTTCGGGTAGTTTACAGGAATTTGCCAATGGTTTACACCTAAACGATAGCGTTGCGTATCCCCGTAAGAGAATAGACGCCCTTGTAACATTTTATCCGGTGAAAATCCTATACCCGGAACAATGTTTGTAGGTGCAAATGCCGCTTGCTCTACTTCGGCAAAATAGTTTTCCGGGTTGCGATTTAATTCAACCACACCGACTTCAATTAATGGGAAGTCCTTTTTATACCACACTTTTGTCAAATCAAATGGGTTGTATGGTAACTGTCGCGCTTCCTCTTCGGTCATTACTTGAATATACATTGTCCATCTTGGATAATTGCCACGTTCAATTGCTTCATATAAATCTCTTTGGTGACTATCACGATCACGACCAACGATTTCTTGTGCCTCTTGGTCTGTTAAGTTTTTGATCCCTTGTTGTGTTTTGAAGTGGAATTTCACCCAAATACGTTCATTATCTGCATTAAACATCGAATACGTATGACTACCAAACATATGCATATTTCTGTAGCTTGCCGGGATACCGCGGTCGCTCATAGTAATTGTAACCTGATGTAAAGCTTCAGGAAGAGAACTCCAAAAATCCCAGTTTGCCTGAGCACTATGCATATTTGTCCTTGGATCTCGTTTTACCACGTGATTTAAATCCGGGAATCTTTTTGGATCTCGAAGGAAAAAGACCGGTGTATTATTTCCGACAAGATCCCAATTTCCTTCTTCTGTATAAAATTTCATAGCACAACCACGGATGTCCCGCTCGGCATCCGCCGCTCCCCGTTCACCGGCAACTGTTGAAAAACGAATAAACATATCCGTTTTCTTACCAACTTCAGAGAAAAGAGCCGCCTTTGTATATTTTGTTATATCATTTGTTACAGTAAATGTTCCATATGCACCAGAACCTTTCGCATGCATACGGCGTTCTGGAATAACCTCTCGATCAAAATGAGCCATCTTTTCAATAAACCAGTAATCTTCCATCAATAGAGGACCACGTGAACCTGCTGTTTTCGAATCCTTATCATTCGGCACCGGAGCACCGAAAGCTGTTGTCAGTTTTTTCTTTTCATTCATCCTATAAACACCCCCAAAGTTTTTAATCGATGATAGCTTCACTATATCATAATTATTTTTACTTTACAATTATTATAACTTAAAAATCGCAACTCCCTTATTTCGACAAAATTAACCAATTATTTAGGTCTTTATTTTGATATAATACTTATTAGATCAAGTGTCAGGCGGGATTACACTAAAAAATATTAAAATCGCGTTATTCTCATTTATTCATTTTTATTGATAATAAACCTAACTTTACTTTAACTTATTTTTTGTATAATAATTTCACAAGGATGAATTTTATCTTGATATTTTTCGGATATGTTGATAATATGAAAGAGCAATATTTTTGGAAAGCTAATATTCAAAATAGTGAGTCTTTCCAAGCAGATAATTTTTGACCACTTCCTGATAGGGGAGTTAAGGCCACGGAGAGCCGGGTCAAATGCCGATTGGTAGCTTCGGTTGCCTTATTGATTGAGTTTAAAGCTCAAATTTTATAAGTTGGTTACTTTACAACCGGTGCAGGTGCACATCAACTTGTGAAACGATCAATAAGAGTGGTAAAAGTAATTATTTGCTATATAGACTCTGATCTTATGAAGAAATTTTGAATATTAGAGAACTTCCAAACGACCGGCCTTATGAGAAGTAGATGGTAAATCTTAATTGGATTTTTATTTGGATGATTCTTTAATATTGACTTTAATCTTCAAGCAAGTGTTGTGCGCGGCGCCGCGGTTTACACTTGCTTTTTTATTATTTTATAAACAAAATCCAATCAGTAAGGAGAAATGAAAATGGGAAAAGCGCTTGTTATCGGTGCAGGTGGCGTTGCATCTGTTGCCATTCATAAAATGGTTCAAAACAGTGATGTATTTGAAGAAATTTGCATTGCCAGCCGGACAAAAGCTAAATGTGATGCGTTAAAAGAAAAATTAGACGGCGGGAAGACAAAAATTACGACAGCCCAAGTGGATGCTAACAATGTAGACGAGCTCATTACTTTAATTAAACAAGTTAAACCGGACATTGTCGTAAATTTAGCACTTCCATATCAAGATTTAGCAATTATGGATGCTTGTCTGGCAACAAAAACTCATTATTTGGACACAGCTAACTATGAACCGGAAGATACGGCAAAATTTGAATATAGCTGGCAATGGGCTTATCGTGAACGTTTTGAAGAAGCGGGAATTACCGGCTTGTTAGGAAGCGGCTTTGATCCGGGTGTAACAAGTGTCTTTACTGCCTATGCTTTGAAACACCACTTTGATGAAATCGAGTATATCGATATTCTTGACTGTAATGCCGGCGATCACGGTTATCCATTTGCAACAAACTTTAACCCGGAAATTAATATTCGGGAAGTTTCTGCTAACGGGCGTTACTGGGAAAACGGCAACTGGGTAGAAACAAAACCGATGGAAATTAAGCGGGTTTATGACTTCCCGGAAATCGGCGAAAAAGATATGTATTTACTGTATCACGAAGAGCTTGAATCACTAGCCAAAAACGTACCCGGACTTAAACGGATTCGCTTCTTTATGACGTTCGGACAAAGTTACCTCACTCATCTTAAAGTGCTTGAAAATGTCGGCATGACTTCCATTGAGCCGATTGAATTTGAAGGAAAACAAATAGTGCCGCTTCAATTTTTAAAAGCCGTTTTACCGGATCCGGCATCTCTCGGACCAAGGACAAAAGGAAAAACAAATATCGGCTGTATTTTCCGCGGCAAAAAAGATGGAAAAGAAAAAACCTACTATCTATATAATGTCTGTGACCATGAAGAATGTTATCGTGAAGTCGGTTCCCAAGCCGTATCCTATACCACAGGGGTACCGGCCATGATAGGTGCCATGATGGTATTGAACGGATATTGGAAAAAACCGGGCGTTTGGAACTTAGAAGAATTAGATCCGGATCCGTTCATGGATGCATTAAACAAATGGGGACTCCCGTGGAAAGAAAGTTTTGATCCGGAGTTAGTGGACTGATGAGATTTGAAGAATTACCAACTCCTTGTTATGTCGTTGATAAAAAACTTTTGGAAAACAACTTAAAAATCTTAAACGGGGTAATGGAGCGGACAGGTGCTAAAATTGTTTTGGCGCAAAAAGCATTCTCTATGTTTAAATTGTATCCGCTCCTCGCCAAGTACTTGAACGGGACAACGGCAAGCGGCCTATATGAAGCCCGGCTCGGATATGAGGAAATGGGAAAAGAAAATCATGTCTTTTCCCCGGCCTACCGTGATGATGAAATGGATGAACTTGTTTTGATTTGCGACCATATTATTTTTAATTCTTTTTCACAGCTGGAGAAGTTTAAAGATAAAGTTTTGAAGGCCGGTAAAAAAGTTGGGTTGCGCATTAATCCGGAATGTTCCACACAAGACGGGTATGCCATCTATGATCCATGTTCACCCGGATCCCGCTTAGGGGTAACAGTCGACCAGTTTCGCCCTGAATTGTTGGAAGGTGTTTCCGGGCTTCATTTTCACACCCTCTGCCAACAAAACGCTGATGATCTGGAAACGACATTACATGCGGTTGAAGAAAATTTTGGCCAGTGGTTGCCCCAAATGGAATGGATTAACTTTGGCGGTGGACATCATATTACAAGAGAAGATTATGATATCCCGTTACTTGAAAAATGTATTAAGAGGATGCAAGATACGTACGGTTTGGAAGTCTATCTTGAGCCGGGGGAGGCTGTAGCACTTAACGCCGGGTATTTAGTAACAACTGTCCTTGATACAATCAAAAACGGAATCGATATTGCCATTCTTGATACATCGGCTACTTGCCACATGCCGGATGTATTAGAAATGCCTTATCGTCCACCGTTGTTCGAGTCTGGTGAGCCGGGTGAAAAGCTATATACGTACCGACTTGGCGGACCTACTTGCCTTGCCGGTGACATCATTGGTGATTACTCGTTTGATCAACCATTAAAACCCGGCGATCGCCTGATTTTCGGTGACATGGCCATCTACACAATGGTGAAAAATACCACTTTTAACGGTATGCCACTCCCGGCTATTGCGGTTAAAAAGAAGGACGGCGATTGTGAAATCATCCGCCAATTCGGATACGAAGATTTTAAGATGAGGTTATCATAAATTTGCAAGAGGCTTTCCGGAAGTAATGGGGCACTTCCTTTTAGAAAGCCTCTTTTTTCATGTGCTTAACGTCTGCTTGAAGTAAGAAGGAAGAGAGGCAAATTTGTGTAATAACAGCCACTGAGAATCTCTACTGATTGAAGTTTTCACTTTATTCGCGGGCTATAATTTTCCTTCAGCCATCAATCCTCATAAATTAATAATAGTTTCAATTAAAACTGTCATTGTAATATATTTTTAGCATTTTTTCTACCTCCTCTATTTTTGTAAGCTTTTTGCGATGTTAAAATTTTTATCTTGTTTCACAAAAAAGGTGACTCTTACCTTATTTGATTTTCTTGAAAATTAACCAATAAATGATTGAATTCCATAAATTGGTTTTTTTAAACACCAAAAAAGGGCACACGAATCCTGTTATCCACAAAACTCTTTTTGTGGATTATTTTTAAGTCAGGAACTTATCCACATGTAGATATTCTAATTTTTTATGCGCTAACTAAACTACGCATCTTCTCGGGCTGGTTCCCTTTTATCCGGCCCACCGCCATGGCTAACATGACGCATAGCGATAGCCCGCATCGAAGTTTCATCTTATAGTCGGAAGTTTACAGAGTTGGAGAATCGGGGATTAAATGTGCAGCTGCCAAAAAGGCAAATAAAAATGTTCAACTTTGATCAGCTAATATTATATATAAAATAATGAGCTATAACAAAGAAAAGGTGTCTAACCCAGTATTAACCAGTACATCGATTTATATATCCTAAGTGAGTCAGACACTTTTTGTATTTTTATTTATTCTTTTTTTCTTAAAGAATCGGTACGTAAATTTCAAACTTTTTGTAATCCTTCGCTCTGTTAATCGCTTCATCTTTCTTCAAATATTTTTCTATACTTAGTGATTGATAATCTTTCTTTAAATGATTCTGATTCATCCAATTAAAGATTTTTATATAAGTATTATCAATATCTTCCGTCTTTCCGTTATGGGCTGCCTTTACATATTTTTGTTCAGGTAGTTGGAGTGAAATCATCCCGTTTGGAATATGCTCAATATGCGTTACTTCATGGGTAACATAATAGGTGAAATCAGTTTTTCGATCATGAAAAGGACAAATAATTGCTTCTTCCTTCACTTTATTGGAAATTTCTTCGATTCTTTTTTCAAAATCCTCAAATAAGCTTGGAATCATATAGCTTTGTGAAAAAGAACCAGACCAACTAATGCCAATTAATATTTTTGGCTCTTCTTTGATAACTTTTATCTCCATACTAAGATCTACCTCCATCCTTATCCTTCTGAACTTCTTTAATAGGTAAATAAATAGTCAATTTAGGGATATCTGAAAGAGGGTTATATTCAATGGGATAGAACTCTAAACTATGAAGAGCTGGGTTGTATTTGTATCCATTTTCTTCTATCCATTGAAACAATTTTATATATTCACTTTGGGTATCATACCCATTATAATATGAAGTAACATATAAACCACTTGGGATTGAGATGCACTCCATCCCATCCGGAACTTCCTGACAGTTTGCTGTTTCGACAACAAAGTAATTTTTGAAGCTATTTTCATCAATTGTGTATGAAACACCTATTATAGCATCATTATGAACTACATTTTTTATCTGCCCAATTTTTTGTTTAAACTCATGAAGTAATACTCGTAGTTCGCCATTAGCTGCCTGTTCGTGGGTTCCAACCCACTTTACACCGACACCATTAAATCCATTTTTCTGAGTTAGTTTAACTTCCAAGACTGTTACCACCTTTCAGTATATTTAACTACATTTTAACCTGTAAATATGACATTTTTTGTCATATTTAAAAAAAAGTGGGGAATAAATATGTCAAAATCTAGAAGATTACTAGAATTAATGGAGTATGTTCAAACAAAAAGAAAGTTTACTGTTCAAGAATTAGCAGATGAGTTCCATGTTTCTTATCGAACAATGTGGAGGTATTTACAAGAATTAAGTGAGTTAGGTGTACCCTTATATTCGGAGCCGGGAGTACAGGGTGGCTATTCGATTCTAAAAAAGAATGGTCAACCAACATTGCAAACAGGGAAAAGGAAAATTTTTAATAGGATACTTGATTATCGAGAATTATGGTTGGCAGGATATCACTTTACCTCCTCATATCAAGTATTTAGTGAGGCAGAAGTTTTGATTCCTAGACTATGGTTTAAGTTATTTAATCGTTTAGATAAAATTCCCGTGAAGAGTAATGTAAGAATAGGGGTTGCAAATAATCGAAAAAACAACTTTTCATACTGGGTTATGGTTGAGGTAAAAGACTTTGATCATTTACCTGATGATTTGACAACTTTAATTATTCCAAAAGGGTCTTATGCATCCTTTTCCCACTATGGTTCTATGGATCGAGAAAATATTAATACGACTTATCAATACATAGAAACTTGGTTAAAGGAAAATAATTGTAAACAAAAGGACTTATCACAGATTATTGAGATCTATGATCATAAGTACCAACCGACGAAACCAAGTAATCAATTTGAAATTTTGATACCAATGGATAAAGATATTTTATCTGATTATCCGAAATAGGAGCTCAATGGGAATCTCTACGTTAAGGTATTGTTAAAGGAATTAGGATTCTATGATTGTTTGCCTACGAGGAATGTAATCACGCGTGCAATTTTTTCATCAATCTATGGAATCTTGATGGTAGTCAGTTTTTATTAGCTGCCATTTTTTAAAATTGATTTAATTCATGTTATTTATGTTATTTAACAATATAATTTTTTTATTATACAATGGTTATCACCCAAAAAGCCCATTTTCCAAAAACATTCACGCTCAAATGACAATATATTGTGTCTTGATAAAAATTGTTAGTACTATATTTGGCGCAAATCTTTCCTTGAAACCTTTTTGGGTGCTAATCATACAATAATTATGATGAGAAATTTTCAAGTTATAACTTTTCTCAAATTTGTACAAACTTAATAATACAGGGAAATTGTACTACCCGGGCCTTTTGTTTGACAAATATATTTACTATTATATAATAATTATTGTAAAAGAAATTTGTTATGTGCATCACAAAATTTTCCCATATTTTTACAGAA
>Ga0207747_1000518_pt1 | contig 42698 bp, 42 predicted proteins | sample HigsolmetaGSP11D_FD_184839 | JGI IMG/M metagenome (GOLD analysis project Ga0207747, IMG submission 184839) | High solid enriched microbial communities from the Joint BioEnergy Institute, USA - SP1-1-D (SPAdes) | ecosystem: Engineered > Bioreactor > SSF (Solid state fermentation) > Aerobic >...
CATATAAAGTAAGAATTGATACTAAATCTACATTATAACATAACAACTTGAAAAAATATATGGCGGGTTTTTTACATCCCGTTTCCTGCTGCTGAAAGGAAAACAGCATCACCCGACATGCCGCCACAGGGATTCCTCATGTCTCTTTCCACAGAGCCCCGGGGATTTCACATTAACCTTGCTTACAGGGCAGGGGATTTAACCCACCGGTTTTGCCTGGAAAATGCATTTTATAGCGAAGTGGTCTATAATGGTACAAGGATTAGAGTTTCATGCAGAAAGGTTAGGTTGATGCAAAGTGGCACAATCGGAAAAAATAAAATTGACTTCGTTAACGACAAAAGGCGGGTGCGGCTGCAAAATCGGCCCGGCGGATTTGCAGCAGGTGATGCGGATGCTGCCGCCGGCAACACCGGATCCGAATTTGCTCGTCGGCCTTGACACAAGCGATGATGCGGGCGTTTATAAGCTGGCGGATGACTTGGCGATCGTGCAGACAGTCGACTTTTTCACGCCGATTGTTGATGACCCATATGCGTTCGGACAGGTGGCGGCGGCCAATGCGATCAGCGATATTTATGCGATGGGTGGAACACCATTAACCGCGCTTAATATTGTCGCATTTCCTATCCACACGTTGGATAGGCAAATTCTTGCCGATATTTTAAAAGGTGCCGGCGATAAATGCAAAGAAGCCGGCGTTACGCTCGTCGGTGGGCACTCGATCGATGACAAAGAACCGAAATTCGGGATGGCTGTGACAGGGAAGATCGACCCGGCAAATATCCGCACAAATGCCGGCGCAAAGCCGGGGGATAAGCTGATTTTAACAAAACCGATTGGCGTCGGGATCCTCACCACTTCTATTAAACGCGATTTATTAACGGAAGCAGAAATTGAACGCGTGACAAATGTGATGGCCACATTAAACAAAAAAGCGGCTGAAATTTCATGCAGATTTACTGTCCATGCCGGCACGGACGTAACCGGCTTCGGCCTTTTGGGACATGCAACCGAAATGGCGCAGGGGAGCAAAACAGGCCTCCGCATTTTTAAAGATCAGGTGCCGGTGCTGCCGCGTGTGCGTGAACTGGCGGAACAAGGGGTTGTGCCGGGTGGTACGAAAAATAACTTTGCTCATATTGAAAGTGTCGTCGAATTCCCGGAACACATGGACCAGATCGATAAATGGATTTTAAGCGACGCGGTCACATCAGGAGGCCTGCTGCTTTCGGTTGCAGGCTGCGAAGCGGAACAGCTGGTCGAAGAACTCGTAAAATCAGGCGTAGAAGCAAGCCTGATCGGCGAAGTAGTTGCTGAACATCCCGGCCGTATTCAAGTAATATAAAACAAGAGAAGCAGAAAGGCGGGAAATATTTGTTCCAGGATATTACAATCGACGAAGCCAGAAAATTAATGGAGAAAAAGCAACTGACATGGGTCGATGTCCGCTCCCCGTCCGAGTACCGCAATGCGACTATTCCGGGGAGCCTGAACATTCCTGTTTTTGATGATGAGGAACGGGCGGAAGTGGGGACGATTTATACACAGGTGGACACCCACGCCGCAAAAGAGCGCGGGCTTGAAATTTTTTCAAAAAAATTGCCGAATTTTATCCGTGCCTTCAGCAAAATTGGCGGGGAAAAAGCGGTATTCTGCTGGCGCGGCGGCATGCGGAGTAAAACGGCGGCAACCGTGCTGGATCTGATGGGGATCCATGCATACCGGCTTCAGGGAGGTTACCGGGCTTACCGCAAATGGGTAACCGGTCAGATTGAACATATGGATTTTCAACCGGAAACGTATGTTTTGGGCGGCTATACGGGCACCGGAAAAACGTATATGCTCCGGAAATTGGAGGAGGAAGGCTACCCTGTCCTCGATTTGGAAGGAATGGCCAACCACCGCGGCAGCATTTTCGGGGATATCGGCCTGAAACCCCACAACCAAAAAACATTTGACGCATTGCTAGTTGAAAGGATTTTGCAATTGGGCCGCCCGCCTTATGTCCTGATGGAAGCCGAAAGCAAAAGAATCGGGAAAATTGTGCTGCCTGAATTTTTGCTCGAAAACAAGGAGCGTGGCGTTAATATTATCATTGAACTGCCGGTTGCGGAACGCGTCCGCAATATTTTGGATGACTACCGGCCTTGGGAAAAACAGGAGGAATGCCTGGCCGCATTCGCGCGGATTAAAGAGCGCATCCACACCCCGGTTGCGAAGCAAATCGAAGAAGATTTGCGCCGTGGACGGTACAATGAAGCCGTAAAGCTCCTGCTGGAATATTATTACGATCCGAGATACGACCATTCCCTCGACATCTCGGGGAAAGACAGGGTCAAAACGATCCGTGCCGAACATACTGATGAAGCGCTCAAGCAGCTGAAAGAAATGTTGAAAGAAGCCGGCTTTTTATTGCGGTAAGCAATAAAGGCCGGATATTTACATATGTCTTGACAGGTGGTATATTACAAGTGTACGAGACACCATCAAAAGGGGAGTACAATATTGACACAAATTTCCAAGAAAAAATTACTGGCGCTCACCGGGACAAGCTGGCTGTTTGACGCGCTTGATATCGGCATATTGTCGTTTATTATCACTGCGCTTGCAAAAGACTGGCATTTGAATGCAGAGAGAATGGGTTGGATCGGAAGTGTGAATTCGATCGGCATGGCTGCCGGCGCTTTTTTATTCGGCGTTTTGGCGGACAGGTTCGGGCGCAAAAAAATTTTTATCATTACACTTTTGTTTTTCACCGTTGGAAGCGGCCTTTCCGCGTTTGCGCAGACGCTTACTGTGTTTTTGGTTTTCCGGCTTGTGATCGGAATGGGCCTCGGCGGGGAGCTTCCGGTTGCGTCCACGCTTGTAAATGAAAGTGTGGATCCGGAAGAACGGGGCAGGATGGTTGTGCTGCTCGAAAGCTTTTGGGCTGCCGGCTGGCTCGCTGCCGCGGTGATATCCTATTTCGTCATTCCGCACTTCGGCTGGAGGGCGGCGCTTGTGATCACTGCCATCCCGGCATTGTATGCCCTTTACCTGCGGAGGGACCTTCCGGATTCGCCTGAGTTCCGTAAAGCCGGGCATCCAGTACAGGCATCCGTTTGGCAAAACGTTGCCAAAGTATGGTCGAAAGAATATGCGGCACGCACTTTCATGCTTTGGATCCTTTGGTTTGCCGTTGTATTCTCCTACTACGGCATGTTCCTCTGGCTTCCGAGTGTGATGGTGATGAAAGGCTTTTCGCTGATCCAAAGTTTCGGGTATGTGCTGATAATGACGCTTGCGCAGTTGCCGGGTTACTTTACGGCGGCATGGCTGATTGAAAAAACGGGGCGGAAATTCGTGCTTACCGCCTTTTTAATCGGAACGGCCGTCAGTGCCTACATGTTCGGGCAGGTCGATTCTGCGGCGATGCTTATTGTATCCGGCATGCTGCTGTCGTTTTTCGATCTCGGGGCGTGGGGCGCACTGTACGCGTATTCGCCGGAACAATATCCGGCAGCGATCCGTGCGACAGGAACCGGGATGGCGGCGGCTTTCGGAAGGATCGGCGGGATTCTCGGGCCGCTTTTGGCCGGCTCCCTCGTCGCCCGTGGCATTTCGATAACAGGCATTTTTACGATTTTCTGCCTGTCGATTGCTGTCGGAATTGCTTTCTTGGTCATACTCGGCAAAGAAACGAAACCTACACAATTGGCCGGCCGGCTGCAGCCTTAAAAAAGGGGTGCCACGAGCGTCAGTCATTGACGTCGGGACACCTTTTTTAAAAAAATCAGATGGTACATACATTGTTTTCAAAAGCCTAATTCCGCTTCATTCTATGCATTTATGCGCCGCCGCGTTCGGGAAACCAACTCATGGCAACATAGCAAAGGCGAACCAAAGTTTCAAAAATTGTTTAATAAAAGTAGGAAACGATTTCTTTCAAAGTTTTATTTTGGGTTGCTTTTAGTTCCACCATACATATCATCTGCAGCCGCAGGTGAGAAGGGAAGTGCACCATATGGGCAAAAGATTGCTTGCCGTAAGCGATATCCACGGCTGTTTCGATGAATTTGAAGCATTGCTTGAACTTTCAAACTATGATCCATCCAAAGACCGGCTGATTTTGCTGGGGGATTATGTGGACCGCGGCCCAAAAAGCAAAGAAGTGTTGTACAAAATCAAATCCCTTGTGGAAAAAGAACATGCGGTTGCATTAAAGGGAAACCACGACCAGATGTTTTGCGACTGGCTCAATGACTCGGAACTTTATCACGACATTTATATGCAAAACGGCGGAAAAGAAACGATCCGGTCTTTCCTTTCGGGGGAAGAAATGGAACCGGAAGCGGCACCTGAACGTTTGGCCGCCAACATACTTGCAAACCATGCTGAAATGATTGGTTTTTTGCAGGGGCTCCCGTATTACCATGAGGAAGAAGAATATATTTTTGTCCATGCCGGCATCAATCCGCTCCTTGACGACTGGAAAGAAACGGGCGCCCGGGATTTTCTTTGGATCAGGGAAGGATTTCTGGACCAAAAGCTTTCCATTCCGCAAACAGTCATCCACGGCCATACTCCTGCTGTTTTGCTGCACGGGTCATCGGATGTATACTTCGGTGACCATAAAATCTGCGTTGACGGCGCCTGTGCTTACGGCTACCAGTTGAATATGCTGGAAATAAATAATGAGGCTTTTCATGTATATCATGTCGGAAAAAACAGCGGGGCCTAAATGTGTAAAAGAATAAGCGCAAAATCCCACTGCTTTTTCTTATATTATCCCATTTTTTCGTTTCTAATCAAAAAGACTATACGCCCGTATACCTCCCGACATATTGTAAACTATCTATTTCATTACTGAAGTTGAAAAGATGGAACAGGCGGGATTACAGGCCGGTTTAGTTTGGCGCGGCAGTGCAGATGAAACGTGTTTTGGCAGATGCAGCGCTGCGCAAAAGGATCACGCAAAAAGGGCAGGAAACGATCCGTACCGTCTATTCGCCGCGAGCCATCGGCGACAAAATGAGAAACCGCCTTCAGGCACTCGGGTTGTTGTAAAAAAACAATTTAATTAAACAATCCCGAACGGCGGCGGTGAAGGGCTCATGCCAAAATGTTTCACTTTTGCTTTTTCATTTCTTCATATTTATGGAACCATTCCGGAAAAACTTTTGCAAACGAAACGGGGCGGAATGTATCTTTTTTGACGATGATATGGGTCGTGGTGCCTTCCGCGCAAATTTCGTTCTGTCCGTTTACAATTTTAAACCCGTAAACGGTCCGTGACCGCCCGTTTTCTTCCACCCACGTTAAAACGGATACTTGATCACCAAACCGGATTGATTTTTTATATGTAATGTCAAGATGGTAAACGGGCGCGTAATATCCTGCCTTTTCCATATCGAGATAGTCGTAGCCGGCGTCTTCCACAAATTGCGAGCGCCCGAGTTCAAGCCATTTGATATAGTTGCCGTGGTAAATCACGCCCATCATATCGGTATCGGCGTAGGAGAGCTGGATATCTGTCTTGGCAATATGCATGTTCCATCACCCTTTTGTAAAATCTCAACTATACATTATAACCGATTTTTCCTGCGTTGGGGAAAAAAATAACCTGCGGATGTTTAACCCGCAGGAAAAATGTCCATCAGCAGTCACAGTCTCTGCCCGCCATGCCTGGGTAATAGCCTTGCATTGGTTGCATCATGCTAGGGCCCATTCCCATGCCTGAATATCCCGGAGTAAAGCCCGCCATCGTTCCTGGTGTGCCGTAGCCGCCCATTTGCCCCGGATACATCGGCATGCCCATATGGTGCCCGTATCCCGGCATACCGTAGAAACTTGGGGACATAGAGGTGCCCATGTATTGCCCTGGGTACATTTGCCCGGACGAAGGATATTGCTGCACCATTCCGCCTGTAGTGCCAATCGTTCCGCTTCCCATCGGCCCCATCATTCCTGTCTGGCCCATTGTGCCGTGGTGCATCATATCCATATCATCATCGTAATAGGGCTGGCCTCCGCCTGCATAGCTTCCAAAATGCCCCAGACCTGATGTTTGAGGATAATTTCCATATGTGTGTTCCATATAACCCACTCCTTTTCAATGTTCAACATTAGGGTATGTGGATTACTGCCCTTGGATATAGACGTTTGCCCCAACCAGGCAAAAAAATTCCGGGCAGAAGCCTGTATTGGAAAACGGCTGCCTTTTTTGAACGGGGAAGTCCGCGGATAAATCGTGGCGTTAAACAAAAAACTTTACTCGGGTTTAAGATATGGTTCAGGTCGAGCATTTCATTGATTTTTTTCATGACATCATAAACAGGGCTGTGCTCTTTCTGTTGGGATTTTGCTTTTCCGAAATCTGCGACTTGTTCCCCTGTGCAGGAGCCGCCATTGTGACAGCGCAAAAGCGGCAGTATGTTCATTTCTTCCCCGGGTATAGCCGGAAACCGTTATGATATAATAGAGGAAACAGCGTTTTTGAGGTGATTGTATTGAAACTGGCATTTATTTCCGATATTCACGGCAATGCGAATGCGCTTGAGGCAGTGCTGGAAGATATTGAACAAAAAAGGGCGGATAAAATCTTTGTGCTCGGGGATCTTTGTTTCCGTGGCCCGGAGCCGCAGCGGGCGTATGATTTGGTCCAGTCATTGCAAACAGATGTGATCAAAGGCAATGCCGATGAATGGGTGTACAGGGGCGTCGGCATGGGCGAAGTTCCGGAAGCCGCTTACGAAATCATGAACAAGGAGAGGGACTGGGTCGTATCCCAAATGGGCCAAAATGCAGTAGAAGCGCTGCACCGACTGCCTGAGGAAGTGAAATATGAGTACGGAGGAATCAAAATCCACGGGTTCCACGCCACGCCTTACAGCTTGTTTGAAAATGTGCTGCCGGACAGCGGAAACAGCAAGCTGAAAGAAAAATTAATGCAGGAAGAAGCAGATATATACTTGTATGGTCATATCCATACGCCGTATATCCGCACCTTTGGCGGCAAAACGGTCGTCAACCTGGGAAGTGTCGGGCTGCCGTTTGACGGCGTTCCGAAAGCTTCTTACGCGATTGTCGAAATTGGAGAAAACGGCTTCCAAGTTTCCATTGTCCGCGTCACATATGATGTGGGGAAAACGATCAAGCAGTTTAAAAACTCCGATTATCCGAATAAGGAAAAATTGATCGATATTTTAACGCGGGCAAAAAACGATTAAATTTGGTTGGAAAAACTCCGGCGCCGGGCAAGCGCCGGAGTTTTGTTTACCCGGCATCAATGTTCCGCTTCATTGCTTTCATCTGCCCGATATGCTCCGCTTCGTGGTAAAGGGGTGAGCACGAGCAGGTCCCCGTAGTTTTAAAATCGACAAACGGTAGCTCAATCGGGATTTTTTCAGGAAAGTAAATGTTTCGATGCCGAAAGAAAAACAGAATATTTACAAAAGAGTGCAATGAGTCTAAAATATAAACAGCGTTTATTTTTTTGTGGATATTGAAAACGCTGCCAAATTTCTGCGGAAAAGGGGGAATCCGGAGTTGAAAAGGTTTGAAAACAGGGTTGCGGTCGTCACGGGTGCAAGCAGGGGGATCGGTAAAGCGGTTGCATCTGCTTTTGCGAAAGAAGGGGCAAAAGTCTGCCTCGTCGATATTAATGAAAAAGCCTTGGAAGAAACCGTAAAAGGATTAAAGGAAAAAGGGTATGACGTGATGGCGCAAACAGCCGACGTTTCAAAACGTGCACAGGTGGAAGCGGCGGTTTCGGCGGTGCTCGGGCAATACGACAAAATCGATATTCTCGTCAACAATGCGGGTGTGATCCGGGACAACCTGCTGTTTAAAATGACGGACGAGGACTGGGATACGGTCATGAATGTCCATTTAAAAGGGGCGTTTCTTTTCTCAAAGGCAGTCCAGCAAAACATGGTGGAAAACAAATACGGGAGAATCATTAACACCTCTTCCACGTCCGCGCTTGGCAACCGCGGCCAGGCAAATTACGCTGCCGCAAAAGCGGGCCTGCAGGGTTTTACGAAAACATTGGCAATCGAGCTTGGAAAATTCGGGATTACGACAAACGCAGTTGCGCCTGGATTTATTGAAACCGATATGACAAAAGCAACAGCAGAGCGGATTGGCGTCGATTTCAACGATTTTATCCAATATAACCAATCGATGATCCCGGTGGGCCGGACGGGAAAGCCGGAAGATATTGCTAATGCGGTGCTTTTCTTTGCCATGGAAGAATCATCATTTGTAAACGGCCAGGTGCTTTATGTCGCAGGCGGGCCGAAAGATTAAAAGGGGAAGGGGGGATACAGATGTTTGAAGAACTGATCGGAAAACGTTCGAGCACCGTATGGAATACGATTGAAAGGGGCGCCGTCAAAAAATTTGCCGATGCCATTGGAGATCCGCATCCCATTTACATTGATCCTGTCTTTGCCGCAAACGCCGGATTGAAAAACAACGTTGCGCCGCCGACATTCCCGGTTACGTTTGACTACGGCACGATTGAAGGGCTCGAGCTGCCGAAAGCGGGCCTCATCCACGGGGAGCAGGGCTTCGAATACAAACGTCCGCTTTATGTCGGCGAAGAACTGCTGTGCTGGAGCGTGCTTGAAAAATACCAGGAAAGAAAAGGGAAACTTGGGGAAATGGGGTTTCTTTTTATCAAAAAAGTTGCGGAAGACGAGAGCGGGGAAATCGTCATGACGTCTACGCAAATAATCATCATTTCCGAAACGGTGCGAAAGGGGATGAAAGCATGAGCCTGCGCGCGCTGAAGCCTGGGGAAAGACTAAAACCGGCTGAACTGCCGCCGGTTTCAAGAATGGATTTGATTAAGTACTCGGGGGCATCCGGCGATTTTAACCCGATCCATACGATTGATGAAGCAGCAAAAAAGGCGGGCCTTCCCGGGATTATCGCACACGGGATGTGGACGATGGGCAATCTTGGGAAACTATTCACCCCATATTATGAAGCCGGCTACATAGAAAAGTTCACGGTCCGGTTTTCGGGCATGGTTTTTCTTGGCGACCGGCTGACGTTAACCGCCCGGCTGAAACATTCGGCTGAGGGAAGGCAAACGTTTGAAACCGACGCCGTTAATCAGGACGGGGTCAAAGTCATTAAAGGTGAAGTGGTGTTTAAGCTGTTTTCTCCTTAAAAAAGAATCCCGCTTGTTCCAGCGGGATTCTTTCCGGATTATAATTCGAGCCATTCCGTATGGAAGACGCCTTCTTTATCAATGCGCTGGTATGTGTGGGCGCCGAAGTAGTCGCGCTGTGCCTGGATCAGGTTAGCTGGCAGCACTGCCGAACGGTATGAATCATAATAAGCGAGCGCTGCGGACAATGCCGGTACAGGGACGCCGAAACGCACAGCCGTTGCGATGACTTCGCGGAGGGCATCCTGGTAACTTTCGACGATTTCTTTGAAGTACGGGTCGAGCAGCAGGTTTTTCAAATGGCTGTCACGGTCATACGCATTTTTGATTTTTTGCAAAAACTGCGCGCGGATAATGCAGCCGCCGCGGAAAATCATCGCGATTTCGCCGTAATTCAAATTCCAGTTGTATTCTTCGGAAGCGGCTCGCATTTGCGCAAAACCTTGTGCATAAGAGCAAATTTTGCTCATGTACAATGCTTTTCTGACCGATTCGATGAACGCTTTTTTATCGCCGTCAAAGGCAGTGTTTTGCGGCCCTTTCAACAATTTGCTTGCCGCAACTCGTTCTTCTTTCATCGCGGAAATAAAACGGGCAAATACCGATTCCGTAATGAGCGGCAGCGGAACGCCGAGGTCGAGCGCGCTTTGGCTTGTCCATTTTCCGGTCCCTTTTTGGCCGGCCGTATCCAAGATGACATCAACAAGCGGTTTTCCGGTTTCCGGATCTTTTTTTGTGAAGATATCGGCTGTGATTTCGATCAAATAGCTGTCCAGCTCGCCTTTATTCCATTCGGAAAAGACTTCATGCAGTTCTTCCGCGTTTAGGCCTAGGATATTTTTCAGCAGGCTGTATGATTCGGAAATCAGCTGCATATCGCCGTATTCGATGCCGTTATGAACCATTTTCACATAATGGCCGGCACCGTCCGGACCGATATAAGTTGTGCACGGCTCGCCGTTGACTTTTGCGGCGATATCTTTAAAAATTGGCGCAACAAGATCGAAAGCTTCTTTCTGCCCGCCCGGCATAATGGCCGGCCCGTGCAATGCGCCTTCTTCACCGCCGGAAACGCCGGTGCCGATAAAATGGATGCCCAGTTCGCTTAGTTCCCTGTTGCGGCGCTGTGTATCCTTAAAGAAAGTATTGCCGCCGTCGATTAAAATATCGCCTTTATCGAGAAGCGGCTTTAATTGTTCGATCGTAGCATCGGTTGCCTCGCCCGCTTTGACCATCAGCAGGATTTTCCGTGGTTTTTCAAGCGAATACACAAATTCTTCCAGCGTATAATAGCCGAAAATATTTTTCCCTTCCGATTCTTTCAACATCGCATCTGTTTTTGAACGGGAACGGTTGTAAACCGAAACGGTGTAGCCCCTGCTTTCAATGTTCCAAGCAAGGTTTTTTCCCATCACCGCTAAACCGACCACGCCGATTTGCTGTTTGCTCAATCTAGACACCTCAACATTTTTTAATTATGTAAAAACTTACCATTCTAATGTTCCAAGGACATACAAAATGGAAGTCTTACATTATTGTACCAAATATACCTCATTATTATAAATGAAAAAACAATGGTTCCGCAAAATATTTGTATTTTCGAAAAGGCATGCACCTGTTAGGATTTTTTCCGCGTTTACAGTATAATGGACAATGATACGGTGTTTCCATAATGGATGCAATGAGAGGAGGAGTTGGGATTGGGCATAATCCTTGTTGAAATTTGCGAAGGCAGCCTGATCAACGCCATTGATGTGGAAGCCGAGTTGGAATCCCAATATCCCGAAGTTGCAGTCATTTCAAATGAGTGCTTAATGTCGTGCGGCTTGTGCACATACAGCCCGTTTGCCATTGTAAACGGGAAAAGGGTTTTTGCCGAAACACCTGGAGCATGCTTGGAAAAAATAAAAGCGGCAATTGAAGCGGAATTAAAGAATCTCCTTTAAAAAGGTTCTCGTTTTATCCCGTTTTTTATATTATAATGGTGTAATGGAGCGTACGGGGGAATGGGTATGGGAATTTGGGACGCATTTAAATACAGCTGTTTATTGCCGGGCAAAAAAGCAGCTTTCCAATTAAACCGGATTCCTATGGACAGGACAATCATGTATATTTTTCTGCTCGTTTTTGCGGTTTCCATCCCGCGTGCGGCAAATCTCGCTGCAGGCGGGGCGCCCGGATCGCTCAACATGATCCAGTTTGTTTTTTATTTTTTGTTTGTGTATGAGCTTTTGGCGGCATGTACCGTGCTCGCCGGCATTTCGCTGCTGGCCTGCTGCGGGTATGTGCTGCGGAAGCTGATGAAAAGAAAACTTGCATACCGGCATTTATGGAAAATGTCGTGCTACACCATAACGGTTCCACTCGTTTTACATACGATAATCGATGAATGGATGACAAAAAACGGGCTCGTCTCGGGTGTTGTGCTTGGCGGGTATCCGCTTGTTTGTTTGGTGCTGATGATCCGACATTACCCTGCGGCACGCCACCATCAGCAACCCGGGCCCGTGTAATGCAGCGAAGAAGGAGAAGACAATGGCGGAAAAGACGATTTTGCACGATCTACGTTCACTGGTTTATTCGGGTGAAGTGTTGCTGGATGAACCTTTAAGCAAATACACTTTTACCAAAACGGGAGGAAAAGCGGATTTCCTGATTTTTCCGCAAACGTATGAAGAAGTACAGAAAACGGTCCGGTTTGCCATTGAAAACGGGGTACCGTATACGATATTGGGGAACGGCTCCAATTTAATCATCAAAGACGGTGGGATCAGGGGCATCGTCCTGATTTTAACCAGATTAACAAAAATTTCGCATTCCGGAAATGATATCACGGCCCAATGCGGGGCGGCCATCATTGACGTTTCCCGTTATGCGCTCAAGCAAAAGCTTACCGGTCTTGAATTTGCTTGCGGTATTCCGGGATCGGTCGGTGGTGCGCTTTATATGAACGCGGGCGCTTACGGCGGGGAAATTAAAGATGTCCTGTCGAGCGCGCTTGTCCTCACGAAAAACGGCGGGATGAAAAGACTCAAAAAAAACGATTTGTCTTTCCATTACCGGAAGAGTTCGATCGCCGAAAATGGGGAAATCGTTTTGGAAGGAACGTTCAGCTTGGAGCCGGGGGACGATCGGGAAATCAAAGCGAAAATGGATGAGCTGACTTTTCTCCGGGAGTCAAAACAGCCGCTCGAATATCCTTCGTGCGGCAGTGTATTCAAACGACCGCCCGGGTATTTTGCGGGCAAGCTGATCCAAGACAGCGGCTTGCAGGGGACGCGGATCGGCGGCGTCGAAGTCTCCAAGAAACATGCCGGTTTTATGGTCAATGTCGGGGGCGGGACGGCAACCGATTATATAAATTTGATCAAACTTGTCCAAAAAACGGTCAAGGAAAAATTCGGCGTTGATCTCGAAACAGAAGTAAAAATTATCGGGGAAGACTAAGAAAGGCCGGTTCTTTTGCATAATCAAAAGAACCGGCCTTTTCTATTCTTTCCGGCGGATATCGATTAAGCGATTTCCGCGGTATTTGATTTTCACGTTTTCCCCTATGGAATAGTTTAAATATGTATCGCAATCCATTGAAAGGGTTTTACCATTGCTGAATTCCATGGCGCAGTACGGTTTAGTCGTCGTCGGCGCCAATTTTATTTTCCGTTTCGTTTTCACGCCTGTAGCAACCGGGACTTCTTTCCGGTTCGGCGTATAAAATTTGTCTACAATCTCCACGCGCTTATAGGAGCTGACAGGGCGTTGATAAAACAGCAGGACCGCGAGCAAAAGCAGGCAGACGGATAATAAAACAACTTTCCACGTGATTTTTGACATGGATCATCCCTCTAATTCCCTGGGCATCAAGCATCTTTTACTATGAATATATTATTGTGTATAAAACAAAAATATGATTATATCCGGTGGAACTGGATCACAACATATTTTTCCATTTGAAATTTATTGAAACCTTTATGGATCAATTCCGTAAATATTTATATAACACTAGTTTAACAGAAAGTAGGGATGATATGAGTGAAATTGCTCTCTCGGTCAAAGGGCTGACGAAACAAATCCGTTCAAAGAAAATCGTTGACAATGTCAGTTTTGAAGTGAAAAAAGGGGAAATCTTCGGGCTTTTGGGTCCGAACGGCGCCGGTAAAACAACGATCATCCGGATGATCGTTTCCCTGATCAAACGGACAAGCGGGGAAGTGTATATTAGCGGCAAAAGCCTTGACGAAGATTTTAAAGGTGCCATGAATGAAATCGGCGCGATCGTCGAAAACCCGGAATTTTATTCGTATATGACCGGGTACCAAAATCTTGTCCACTATAAAAGAATGTCAAGAAAGGAAATTCCGGAGGAAAAAATCATGGAAGTGGCCGGGCTCGTAAAGCTGGAAGGTGCCTTAAAACAAAAAGTAAAAACATATTCTTTAGGGATGCGGCAGCGGCTCGGCGTTGCCCAGGCCATTTTACATAGCCCGTTTTTACTTGTCCTCGACGAGCCGACAAACGGTTTGGACCCACAAGGCATCCGGGAGTTCAGGGATTATTTGCGCACGCTTGCGGCAAGCGGGGTTTCCGTGCTGGTTTCTTCGCATTTGTTGTCCGAGATGGAATTGATGTGCGACCGGTATGCCATCATTGAAAAAGGGAAACTGATCCACATTGAGACAATGGAAGAAACGACGGGCATACAAAATAACTCTCTCCGTGACATCATCTTCACCACGGATAACAGTGCGATGGCGATACAAGCAATTGAAAAACAATTTGATTTTGCCGTAAGCACCATGGATTCCTCACGGATAACGGTTTCGGCAGCATATGAAGATGCCGCCAAAATCAACGAAACATTGGTGAAAAGCGGCTGCAAAGTTTATGAAATTGCTTTTGAAAAGAAAACATTGGAAGAACGTTTCCTTGAATTAACGAATCACGGGGAAGAGGTGGAGAACAAATGATGGCATTGGTGCAAAATGAATGGATGAAAATTTTTGCCCGGAAAAGCGCATGGGTCTACATGCTCCTCATCGTGGCGATTGTTCTGGTGGCGGCCATTTTTTACAATAGAATTTACGGTAAAGATGACCCGGACTGGCGTGCAAAAATCCAGCAGGAAATCAAGGCGGATGAGCGGCTTATGCAAAAAGATCCTGATCAGTATGCCGATCTTGCGCAAAACATACAGAGAAATCAAGATTATTTAAAGTACAATATCAATCCGGATGCCCATTCTAACTGGCATTTCATGAACAATGTCGTCATTCCGCTCGGATCTTTCGTCACCTTGTTCAGTGTGATCGTCGGGAGTGCGAACGTTTCGTCGGAATTTGCAACGGGCACCATCAAGCAGCTTATGATCCGGCCACATGAAAGGTGGAAAATCCTGCTGTCCAAATATATTGCCGTTACTGCATATTCCATTTTGCTGCTCGCCGTGCTGCTTGTTTCAGGATTTGTAGTCGGCTTAATTTTCCAGGGCGCCGGGGGCTTCCATACAAAGTTTATTGAAGACAGCCTGGATTTTAACAACTATCAAATTAAAGAAATCGGGCCGCAGTTTTTTCTGAAATTTGCGCTGTACCTGCCGAGCCTTGTGATGGTCAGCGCGATTGCGTTTATGCTTTCGACGCTATTTAAAAGCCAGGCATTGGCGGTCGGGATTGGGATCTTTGCTTTGTTTATAACCAATACAGTGGGCGGCATTCTCCTGTTTCTCATGGAAAAGTACCATTGGGTAAAATTCCTGATTTTTCCGCATCTGGACCTGTCCGTCTTTGCATACCAGGATAAACTGGCAGGGGGTGTCACATTGCCGTTTTCGCTCGCTGTGCTTGCGGTTTACTATCTTGTTTTCATGGCCTTGACGTTTTGGTATTTCCAAAAGCGCGACATTGCTTCTTGACAAATCGTAATAATCCAAGTAAAATATGAATCAACTAAATATGGTCGGTCAATGGAGGAGTCTGTCACCACAGGCTCCTCCTTGCTTTTTTCACTATTAAGGGGCTGTGGCGGCATTCTCCTTATCGATTGGGCCGATAAGGAGTTGAGGAGATGTTTATTTTACAATTGGCCTTGATTTTGTTTGTATCCAAAATCGCCGGGGACATCAGCGTCCGCCTCGGCCAGCCGTCCGTTGTCGGAAAGCTGGTAGCAGGGATTGTGATCGGCCCGTCTGTGCTCGGTCTTGTCCACGATTCCGAACTACTTTCGGAAATGAGCCGGATCGGGGTCATTTTATTAATGTTTCTGGCAGGCCTTGAAACAGATTTGGACGAATTTAAAAAATCAGCGAAATCCTCCATTTTGGTCGGATCTGTCGGAGTTGCTTTCCCGCTCGTTTTCGGGGCGCTGGCAGGACGCTTGCTCGGTTTGGACTGGCTCGGCGCTGCATTTTTAGGTCTGCTGTTGTCGGCGACAAGCGTCAGCATTTCTGTCCAGACATTGAAAGAACTTGGAAAGCTGAAATCGAAAGAAGGCATGGTGGTACTCGGGGCGGCTGTCATCGACGATGTGCTTGTGATGGTTGCATTGGCTTTTTTGATGAGCCTCGCCGGTGGGGACACGAATCTAGGGATTGTCCTTTTGAAAAAAGCGGTATTTTTCTTCATTGCCATCTTCGCAGCTTGGAAGGTCGTGCCGTGGCTGCTCGGGAAGCTTCCATATTTGAAAGTGACGGAACCGCTGCTATCCGGATCGTTCATCATTTGCTTTCTTTTTGCTTATTTTTCCGAAACCGCCGGGGTTGCCGCCATCATCGGCGCTTATATTACCGGGATTGCAATCAGTACGACAAAATATCAGGAGAAAGTATTTCATAAAACGGAAACGGTCAGCTATTCCATTTTTGTGCCGGTTTTTTTCACTTCGATCGGCATCCAGACCGAATTGGAGGGGACCGGTCCATTTTTAGGCATGATGGCTATCCTCATCATCGTTGCTGTTCTTACGAAGATCGCGGGCGGTGGACTCGGTGCGAGGTGGGCGAAATTTTCATGGGAAGATTCGCTCGGCATTGGAAGCGCGATGGTCTCGCGGGGGGAAGTGGCACTCATTATCGCCGGCATCGGCTTGGAGGAAAAACTGCTTTCCGGGGATTGGTTCACCGTTCTGGTAATGGTTGTACTCGTGACCACGATCGTAACGCCGGTGATGATGAAGTTCTTCTTCCGCGGTAAGCAGGAAGCTGTTTCCGTAGAAGACCTTAAAAAAAGCGATGTACAAGCGGACGCATACACGGGCTTTCCGCCGAATAATATAGATAAGAACAAGTAAGGACAAGCTAGCCCATAAAAAGGCTGGAGGATGCATATGGGAAAAAGCAACCGGAAAAAAATCAATGCTGCGGTTTGGATCGCCTTTATCGCGTATGCTGCTTGTTTGGGGGATTTATTGTTTTTCATCCCGTACCGCCATACACCCAATCCCGCCAACCATAATTTCATCCCGTTTAAAACGATCCGGATGTATATCCTTTATTACCGTTATTTTTATTTCGACATTTGGTTTTTCAATCTGTTTGGCAATATACTGATGTTTATGCCGTACGGATGGTTCCTGCCTTTTATTTTCCAGCGGTTAAGAAAGGGTTGGAAAACCGGGGTGCTGTCGTTTTCCACATCGGCCGTGGCGGAAACGATCCAGGGGTTTTTCCATGTCGGCGGATTTGATGTGGATGACATCCTGCTCAACACTTTCGGCGGCATGATGGGCTATTGGGCTTTTGCGCAGATGCGGAAACTCGCAAAAAAAATAAAAATTGAAATTTGGCATTCATCATGAATAGAATCGGAAGTGCGCACAAAACCTAAATATGCGGGGTAAAATATAACAGTTTCCGCAAAATAGCTTCATTACGGTCCCGTACAGGGGGGTAGATGCGCATTGGATGATGAGAAACTGATCCAGTTTTTAAACAGGGAACTCTCAAATTTTACAGTCCTTTATATCAAACTGCACCGTTATCATTGGTATATCCAAGGGAAAAACTTTTTTACGCTCCACCAGTTTTTTGAAAATTTGTACCTCGAATTTTCCGAACTGATTGATGTGCTGGCGGAAAGGATTTTGTCAATCGGGGGCAGGCCGCTTGCAACAATGTCCAAATTCCTCGATCAAAAGACGATTGTGGAAGCAAGCGCCGATAATGAAGAGCGCGAAATCCTGAAGCAGTTAAAGGATGATTTTGCACAAATGGCAAATGAAATCCGGGAAACCGGGATCCCACTGGCGGAAGAGAGGAAAGATGACGCCACGGTAAATGATTTAACCTGCTGCTTGAAACGGTTTGATAAACATATTTGGATGCTGAATGCATTCATGGATCAGCGGTAAAGGCTTTGCCGCTGATTTTTTCTTGAATCCGCCCGAATTTTTGGTAAGCTAACAGCAGGACAATATGAATTGAAGGTGATCAAATGGGGTACATAGAAGAAATCCGGAAATTGGCCGGCAGCCGCCCACTTATTTTGCCGGGCAGCGTCGTGCTCATTTTCAACGGCCGGGAAGAAATTTTACTGCAGCAAAGGGTTGAACCGCGCGGCGTCTGGGGCCTTCCTGGCGGGTTGATGGAGCTGGGTGAGTCGGCGGAGGAAACCGCATTAAGGGAAGTGTATGAAGAAACCGGGCTCCGATTAAACGATTTAACCCTTTTCAATTTATATTCTGGAAAAAATTATTTTGTGCGGCTTAAAAATGGCGACCAGTTTTTTTCGGTTACTGCGGCATTTATTTCCCGATCATACAGCGGCGAGCCAAGCGTGAACTTGAAGGAAGGCATGGATATCGGATTTTTCCCTTTAGACCAATTGCCTGCAAAACTTGTCGGCAGCCACCGGCGGATGATCGAAGAATATAAGCAGGCAAAAAACCCCCATCCGCCTTCAAAATAGGCAGTTGGGGGTTTCCTTAAGCCAGATAAATAAAGTAAGCGATAAAGGCAACAAATAATACATACATGAGCGGGTGGATCTGTTTTGCTTTCCCGCACACGAGCATGGCAATGGGATATAAAATAAACCCGAGGGCGATCCCGGTTGCGACGCTGTAGGTGAGCGGCATCATCATGATAATCACAAAAGACGGGATCGCAATTTCAAGCCGGCTCCAGTTGATCGATCTCACCTGCATCGCCATCATCGCCCCGACAATTATGAGCGCAGGGGAAGTGACTTCCGTCGAAATCACCGATAACAGTGGAGAAAAGAACAGGGCAACTGTAAATCCGGCAGCGATAATGATTGAAGTAAATCCTGTCCGGCCGCCTGCTGCAATGCCGGAGCTCGATTCCACCATTGTTGCCGGGGTGGACGTCCCGAGGATGCTGCCGATCACGCCGGCTAGCGAATCAGCCAAAAGGGCACGGCCTGCATTCGGGATTTCATTATTTTTCATGAGCCCTGCCTGTCCGGCGACAGCAATCAATGTACCGGCTGTATCAAAGAAAGCAACAAATAAAAATGTAAAAATAACGGCAAGCATATCCGGGTTCCACAAGTCATCCAAATGGAAGAACACTTTCCCGAAAGTCGGGCCGAGGCTTGGAATGGATCCGACAATGGCATGCGGCACCGGCACAAGTCCGAAAATCATGCCGATGATGGTCGCGATGACGATGCCGAAGAAAATCCCGGCCTGGACGCCGCGTACAAGCAAAAGCATCATCACGATAAAACTGAATACCGCAAGCAATACTTTTGGAGAAGTAATATTTCCGAGCGCAACAAACGTATCCGGGTTGGAAATGATTATGCCGGTATTTTTTAAGCCGATAAAAGCAACAAAAAAACCGATTCCGGCTACAATTGCGTGCTTTAAATCTTCCGGTATCATATTAATGATTTTTTCGCGTATTTTTAACAGGCTCAAGATCACGAATAATACGCCGGAAACAAAAACCCCCGCCAATGCAACAGGCCATGGAATATGCATGCCGAGGCAGACGGAAAAGGTGAAAAAGGCGTTCAGTCCCATGCTCGGCGCAATCCCGATCGGGAAATTGGCGAGCAGGCCAATCAAAAGCGTCCCGATGATTGACGCCAACGCCGTCGCGGTAAAAACGGCGCCTTTATCCATCCCCGACTGGCTTAACACCAGCGGGTTGACGATCAAAATATACGCCATCGACAAAAAAGTGGTGACCCCGGCAATGGTTTCCTGGCTGTAAGAAGTGCCGCGCGAATGAAATTGAAAAAATCTCTGCATCATTTTCCCTCACTATTCCAGTTGAAAAATCATAGGATGAATCCGCCCGTGTTTTTCTTTGGTCTTTGTCCAGTTTTCCCTTTTCTTTTCCCCAATATCAAAAAATCGGGCAATCCGCAAGTGAAAAAGGCAAAAAGTCCCTCCAAACACTGCGGAAATGCCCGGGTGTATGTATGAATGGCAAGCATGACGGAATGTCTTAGGTTTACCATTGTAGTCAAGCTTTTTACGGCAGCTTGGTAGAGACGTTTAGGCCATATTTCTAAACTTATACAAGGTACACGGTATAAAAACGAATGGTTACTATTATACAAGAATTGCATTCCAAAATCAATAGATTTCGTAATGGATATAATGTGGGCAACTTTAGCGTAAATCGCGTATAATTTGGTTGAAAAGCTCTATTGCGGACAATACACGGGTTTTCTGCAGCAGAGCCGGTTGAAAAAAGGAAGGCGGTTATGTCTATGAAAATCGGCGTTATTGGTATCGGGGATATTGCAAAGAAGGCTTACTTACCTGTTTATGCCCATACGAAAGAAGCGGAATTCCATTTTTTTACGAGAAATCAGGAAAGTTTGCGGTATGTCAAAGACCATTACCGGTTTGAACATCTGTATCCAAGCCTGGAAGCGTTAATGGAGAGCGGCATTCAGGCGGCTTTTGTACATACTGCAACAGAATCCCACTACGAAATTGTCCAAAAACTTTTATCAAACGGCATCCATGTTTATGTGGACAAGCCGGTGACTTATCATTATGGACAGACAAAAGCATTGGCGGATTTGGCAAAAGAGAAAAATATGCATCTTTTCACAGGCTTTAACCGGCGCTTTTCCCCCGTCTATCAAAGATGCCGGGAACTTAAAAAACCAAATCTGATTTTGATGCAAAAAAACCGGTTCAAGCATCCGGAAAATGTCCGTACATTTGTATACGACGATTTCATCCACGTCATCGATACTTTGTTGTATTTGGCAGATGAACCGTATGAAAAAGTGGTTGTAAATGGGAGGAAAGAAGGCGATTTACTGTACCATGCAAATGTCCAGTTAATTTTTCCTTCAGGCGTTGTCGCAATCGGTATCATGAACCGGGACAGCGGTACATCGGAAGAAATCCTTGAAGTAATGGGTACGGATGAAAAACGGACCGCCCGCCAGGTTTCAAGCCTCACAATCCAACAAAATAAAACGATTACGCAAATTGCCGCAAATGATTGGGAACCGACATTGTGCAAAAGGGGATTCGAACAAATTGTTTCCCATTTTATCGATGTCGCATCCGGCAAAGCACAACCGAAAATCACGTTGGACGATGCCCTTAGGACCCACGATCTGTGTGAATATATTGTCAAAAATCTTGAAGGGTAAAATTCTGATAGTTTCATCTCTCATTTTGCATGCTCCGGGGGGATTTGTCCTTTGCAATTTTTTCACCCTCTCATACTTTATATTAGTGACCATTGGGGGGGTGAAAAAATGTCCGGAGGCGGTGGAAACAACAATATGTTTCCGTTAATTGTTATACTGTTTATTTTGCTGATTATTGTCGGGTCTGCATATGTCTATTAAGGCAGCGTAGAAAAAATAGAAGCACTTTGAAACGGAGCGTTTTTTTCCAAGCCGGAAAGTTTACGGGTGAACGTTTCGGGGGGGCCGGGAAAGCCGGTTTATATGCGCTTAAATATGGACGCGGTATTGGACGGTGTATCACAGCGGGGTCCAACCATCCCCGTTTGGACGATCGAAATGGAGCCGTGGGAGGCAGAAATGCTGCGCTTTGCATACAAAAATATCAGTTCAAAAAAATAGAAAAGGATGTTGACTTTGCCGGCTTTTTTAGGAGACGTGAAAATATGGAATGTGGCAGGCACCGCAACTGTTATTTTTGGAGATGCGGCAGCGATTTCCCCAATGAATGTTTCAAAGACTACGCATGGATCAGGAAGCGGAAGCAATGGTGCGTTTATGATGAACAACAACTATTTTAGCATGAATACCACCGGAACCATAAGCATGGCAGATCAGCCATATGTGGTCAGGTAATAAAAGCAGCCTTCCAATGTCCGAGAGAGGCTGCTTTTTTCAATTGGCTCTGTTCAATTTTTGTTGATAATGTCTAATTTTTGAGACTCCTGCGGGATAGCGGGCAAGTAGAGCTCCCCGTGCTGAGGTATCGAGCGAGAAGGCGCATGGATGCTTCATGAGAGAAGTGGATTTCGCGATCATCAACATGAATCACAAACATATCCTTTCATGAAATGAATGAATGGACCAGAAGAAATATATTTAAGCAGATCACAAATCCTGCGACCATCCATGCAACAACACTCGTTACTTTATGATTTACGAGCTCGCCCATGATTTCCTTGTTGCTCGTGAACAAAATCAGGGGAATGAGCGCGAAAATAATCCCGAACGAAAGGATAACCTGACTGATGACGAGCGCGCTTGTCGGGTTGACGCCCGATATAATGATTAAAAGCGGGGGCACCATCGTGATAGCCCGGCGCAGGTAAAGATTGATCCGTTTGTTGATGAACCCCTGCATGACGACATCCCCGGATAACGTGCCGACAGATGAACTCGAAAGCCCTGCTATCAGCAGGCCCAGCCCGAAAGATAGCGCGGCGGCTGGTCCGAGATGTTCATGGAACCGGCGGAATGCCACGCTGAGGTCTTCGACAACCATGCCGTTTTTGAAAAATACGGCGGAAGCGATCACGAGCATGCTGATGTTGATAGCGCCGGCAATGACCATCGCGATAACGATATCGATCAATTCAAATTTGAAAATTTCTCTTTTTTCCCGCTCATTTCTGCCGATAATTCTGCTTTGCGTTAATGAAGAGTGCAAATAAATGGCGTGGGGCATGACGGTTGCACCAAGAATACCGGCAGCAAGTAAGATGCTTTCGATACCGTTGAATTTCGGTGTGAGCATCCCGCCGAATACTGCGCTCATATCGGGTTTTGCCAAAAAAGTCTGAAAGGCAAAAGCAAGCACGACAATCATAACGAGGGCGGAAATGGCGGCCTCAAACGAACGGTAACCGCGGCGCTGCAGCTCAAGGATGGCAAAAGACCCCGCGGCCGTGATCAGTGCAGCCGGCAGCATCGTAATCCCGAAAATTAAATACAGCCCTAAAGCAGCCCCGATAAATTCTGCCAAATCTGTCGCGATAATCACGATCTCGCTTTGTATCCACAAAAAAATGGAGGCAGCCTTTGGAAACCGTTCGTGGGCAACTTCCGGCAGATTTTGCCCCGTCGCAATGCCGAGTTTAGCGGAAAGGGATTGGATCAAAACGGCCATTAAATTCGAAAATACGATTACCCAAAGAAGCATATAGCCGTATTTTGACCCCGCCGTTATGTTTGTAGCAAAGTTGCCGGGATCAATATAGGCAACGCCCGCAATAAATGCCGGCCCCAAAAAAGGCAGAATTTTTTTTAATCCCTTCACGTCCCCCCTCAGCACTGCCTGGGCGCTTAACGTATTCGAAGGTGTATGATTTACCATTTTTTTGCTGATTGTTTTATCGCTCATATAAATGTTTCCCCCTCCTTGGATTTTAAACCTGAATCAAAAAAGTTTCCATAGGGAAAATTCTATCTGGTATTATTGTATTCAATGAACACAAAAAAGTAAACTATTTAAAATGCATTTTTCACTAAATATTTTGTTGAAAACGTTATTTTAGTTATTCGCTTTTTTCAGCCGACACAGCCGGAAAGATTAGCGGAAACTTAGGGGCATTAATATACATGCAGGGAGGCAATTTTTTCCGCGTTATGCTGAAAACTATGGTATATATAATAGTAAAGAAATAAACGGCTTTACCATGCCGGAAATGTTGCCGGCACGGATACAAAAAGGGGGGAATGCTTTGGATGAAGAAAAGATTTTGGCGAAATTTAAGAACCGGCAGCCATCTGTATTGGGGATGGAGCGTTTATCCCGGTTTGCAGTACTGCTGCCGCTTATCAAGATGGGCGACGGGCTCCATGTTTTATTTGAAGTAAGGGCGGAACATTTAAAAAAACAACCGGGGGAAATTTGTTTTCCCGGCGGCAGGATTGAAAGGACTGATAAAGATGCGCAGGCGGCCGCCATCCGGGAAACAGCCGAAGAACTGCGGATTGATGGGTCGATGATCCGGGATGTGGTGCCGCTTGACTATGTCGTCTCATCTTACGGGAACCGCGTCGTTTTCCCGTATGCAGGATTTTTACCCCATACGGAATTTCATCCGAACTCGGACGAAGTGAAAAAATTATTCACTGTACCGCTTTCGTATTTGGCAGAAACGGAGCCGGAGTGCTACCGTCTCCAATTCAAGGTGGAACCGGACCAGGATTTTCCATTTCATCTTATCCGGGGCGGAAAAGCGTATAAATGGAATACGCATAAGATGGATGAATATTTTTATTATTATAAAGATTATGTCATATGGGGGTTGACCGCAAGCATCCTGAAAAATTTCTTGGATACGGTAAAGCGGTAAGCCTTCACGGAAAATTAATTCTGTTCTTTTCAGGTAATTTATTATAGAATGGTGTTTATAGCCGGCCCCTCATAGATCCAACCTGCTTGCGGCGGGGCCGTGCTTTATTTCAGTTGAGAGGTTTTTGGGCTATGATACATAACAGCATCGTCAGAAACGCGGATGTCCGGGATTTGCCAGCGATTTTAGACATATATAATGCATACATCGGAAACGGCATTATCACTGCCGATACAGTTCCGGTAACAGTGGAAGAAAGAATGCCGTGGTTTAAGCAGCATAACCCGGATGCCCGGCCGCTTTGGGTGATGGAATTGGGCGGCGAAATTGCAGCATGGATCAGTTTAAGCGATTTTTACGGAAGGCCCGCTTATAGGTCAACTGCCGAAGTGAGCATTTATATCGCCGAAAAATATAGGGGAAAAGGAATCGGAAAATTTTTGATGAAAAAAATGGTGAATGCCTGCCCCAAGTTACAGGTTGAAACATTGCTCGGCTTTATTTTCAGGGAAAACCAAGCCAGTTTAAAACTGTTTGCCCATTTTGGTTTTGAAGAATGGGGAAGTCTCCCGAAAGTCGCAGAACTCGGCGGGCGCATGCATGATTTGTTGATTGTTGGTAAAAAAGTATAAATCTGGTAATAAAAGAGGCAATAAAGGGAGCAATGGAGATATGAAAGTTGAATTATGGTCGGATTTTTCTTCCCGGGACTGTTATCTTGCTTTCTTAAGGCTGGGACAGGCACTGGAACAATTTGGCCATCAGGAAAAAGTACAGTTTGAAATCCGCAGTTCCATATCCATCTTGGATGGGGAAAAAGAGAGAAGCAGGCATATCATGGACAGCCTCAGGCTTTTGCATTTTGCACAAGAAAATGGAAAGCAATTTGAAATGGCGAGGGCCTTATTCGAAGTATATGCCGGACATCCTGCGCCAAACAGGGGATTTTTGGTAGAAGTTCTCCAAAAATCCGGCTTCGATCAGGCTGGAATGGTACAGTTATTAAACTCGGACGCATACATGGAGAACATGAAACAAGATGAATCGGAAGCAAACATGCTCGGTATCGACAGTGCACCGGTCATTGTCATTAACCGGAAGTATGCCATTTCAGGAGTGCGTACCGTTGACATTATTCTTCAGTCCCTTTACCAGGCGTGGAGGGAAGAAACTTACGTGCCGGCTCTTGAAAAGCAGGCTTAACGTGTATTGCAGAACAAAAAAGCGCCCGATCCGGGGCGCTTTTTTAAACATTCGATGCGGCGGCAAAGACTGCACTCCACATTATGCACCCTGTAACAGGGCCTTGCCGGCTTACGCATTTCAGCTCATCGCTTCACTACTATATCATGACAAACAAAGAAAAACAAGGGGACAAATTAAAAAACCGGATTTTTCCGTCCCAAACAAAAAAGCCGGGCAAACCACCCGGCTTTTTTTGTATCCTCACCAGCGATGCGCTTTTGCATTGCTCCTCAAGATGATCGTGTTTTGGGTGACTTCCGTTTGTCCGTTCACCTGGGATTTTGTATGCTTGCGCCGCGTCCAATTATGGTGGAACAACTCGGAATGCGGGTCCAGCTGATCTTTGTAGCTCATACCATCACCTCTTGGAAGGATTTGGATACCCTATTGATATTCTTTAACGAATATCAAATTTAGGTTGTACAGATGTGAGAAAAATTACACATCTTACTAATCACAATGTGCAAAATAACAATCATCTTACACATTGCGCTAAAAGAGAATTATCACACTAAACTCTTGGTACAAAACACGTCATCATACTTATAACACAATGTGCTGATAACACATATAAATATATATAACAGTTAAGGATAAAGGCGAAATGAAAGAACATTGATACGGAATACGGTTTTCATTCCCCAGACGTTGAATGAAATCAAGGAAACACACATAAAAATTGCTACGGAATTGGCACAAAATCGGGCCCGATTAGGCATTCAAAATAATCATCCAATAAGTTCAAACATAATATATAGAAAAAAACAGCCGGTTTAAAGGAAGGGAAGTACCTCGACATCGACACCTTTTCCGGCGGACTGATGGGTGAAAAGAGGTATGGCGGAAAAAAATTCTTATTTTTGAAAGCGCTTTACATAGGGGGAGTGACGCAGATTTTGAAATGGTTATAAATGGTAACTTTCTTGCCAACACTAATGGTATGGATCAACTTTTGGAGGTGAAAAACAGTGAACATCGAGAAAGCCGTTAAGGTCATTGAACGCATGCGACTGCCGAACGGCGCCTTTACCGCCAGCCTGTCTCCGGAATACCATTATGTGTGGATCAGAGATGTTGTTTATACCGTACTGCCTTTTTTAGCTACGCCATCCCCGTATTATGAAAAAGCTTACCATGCATTGCTGGATATGTTTATCCGCTACGAATGGAAACTCGATATCCATACGAAGAAAAAACCGCGTTATTTGTTCGAATATATCCATGCACGCTATTCCACAGACCTTGAGGAACTCCCGCAGGAATGGGGCCATGCGCAAAACGATGCGGTCGGCGCTTTCCTTTGGGGGGTGGGCGAGGGCATCCACCACGGCCAGAAAATCATCCGCAGCCAAAAAGACCTGGATGTGATCCAAAAACTTGTCGATTATTTGGAATGCCTGCAGTATTGGCAGGCAGAAGACAATGGTATGTGGGAAGAAAACATGGAAGTCCATGCTTCGAGTGTCGGGGCATGTGTAGCCGGTTTAAAAGCTGTTAAAATGCTTGTTAATGTGAAAGACGAACTGATCGAAAAAGGGGAAGAAACGCTCGAAAAGCTGTTGCCGCGGGAAAGCGCCACTAAACCGACCGACCTGGCCTTATTGTCCTTGATCTATCCTTACCGGCTTGTTGACCGGCAAATGGCGCTCAGGATACTGGAAGATATTACAACGACGCTTGAACGCAAATACGGCTGCATACGCTATGTGAATGACAAATATTACAACGAAGGCAGCGAAGCCGAGTGGTGCTTCGGATTTCCATGGCTCGGTTTGTGCTTCTACGAATTGGGTATGTATGATAAAGCGAATGAATATGTGGAAAAAACGAAAAGCGTCATTACGGAAAATTGGGAAGTGCCGGAGTTGTACATTGGCGGAAAATACGAACCGAATGCGAACAACCCGCTCGCCTGGTCGGTTTCGTTAGCGTATCAGTTTTTAAAAACAATGAATGTTAACTAAAAAAAAACCACAATTCCGGGAAAAATAAAAAAGCTGTTTTAAAAGTGCCTGCATATTCTTTTACATTGAAAATGCGGCGCGGAATTTAAAACAGCTTTTTTATTTTTCCCAACAATCCCCCAAAAAAATGTGAAAACGGAAATATTTGAATAAATTTGTAAATATCATGAATTCGACAAAACTAGACTGCTTTTTTTTGCAGGATTCATAAAATTCCTAACGAATATAAACAAATATGCTGATTAGGCGGAGGTGTGACATTGGTAAAGACAGTGAAAGATTCGCAACAAATCGCTCCTACTGATTTTGAGCTTTATTTGTTTCATGAAGGAACACTTTATGAAAGTTACCACATGCTTGGTGCGCATGTGGCGGAAGTGGGCGGAGAAAAAGGCGTACGGTTTGCAGTCTGGGCCCCGCATGCGAAAGCTGTGTCCGTTGCCGGTGATTTTAACGACTGGGACGGCAGCAAGCACCGGATGCAGAAAGTAAAGGATTCGGGTATTTGGGTATTGTTTGTTCCCGGGCTCCGGGCGGGCGAACTGTATAAATATGAAATCACCGGGCCAAAAGGGGAGAAATTTTTAAAAGCCGACCCGTATGCTTTTTATTCAGAAGTCCGTCCGCGCACCGCTTCCATTGTTCACGACCTTGGAAAGTATAAATGGCACGACCACAGGTGGATGGCCCATAAAGCGAAATACGATCCGTACCATGAACCGATGTTGATTTACGAAATGCATTTCGGCTCATGGAAAAAGAAGGAAAACGGCGATTTTTACACCTACCGCGAAATGGCGGACAAGTTAATTGGCTATGTTGCGGATCACGGCTACACACATATTGAACTCATGCCGATCATGGAACATCCTTTTGACCGTTCCTGGGGTTACCAAATCACGGGGTTCTATGCGCCTACAAGCCGCTACGGGAAACCGGATGATTTCATGTATTTCATCGACAAATGCCATCAAAACGGCATTGGGGTGATTTTGGATTGGGTTCCTGTCCATTTTTGCAAAGATGCACACGGCTTGGGGCGTTTTGACGGGACGCCGCTTTATGAGCCCGCTGATCCCGATAAAGCGGAAAGGCCGATTTGGGGTACATATAACTTCGATTTTCAAAAACCCGAAATATCCAGCTTCTTAATTTCAAATGCCATTTTTTGGATGGATGTTTACCATATTGATGGATTTCGGGTGGATGCTGTTTCGTCTCTTATTTATTTAAACCATGACAGGGGGGACGCGAAAAAAATCACCAACCAATGCGGCGGCGATGTAAATTTAGAAGCTGTCGCTTTTTTGAAAAAATTAAACGAAGCCGTTTTTAAGAAATTCCCCCACGCGCTGATGATGGCGGAAGAAGCGACGGCCTGGCCGCTCGTCACAGCGCCTACATACGCAGGCGGCCTCGGCTTTAATTTTAAATGGAATATGGGCTGGGTCCATGATGTGCTCCGCTATATGCAGACGGCGGAGGAAAAACGGCAGGAAGTCCATGACTTTTTGACATTTTCCATGCATTACGCTTTTTCCGAAAACTATGTGCTGCCTTTTTCGCACGATGAAGTGGTTTACGGGAAAAGATCGCTGCTAAACAAGATGCCAGGAGATTTTTCGCAAAAATTTGCAAACTTGCGCCTATTATACGCTTACTTTATGACGCATCCGGGAAAAAAATTACTATTCATGGGCAGTGAGTTCGGCCAGTTTGATGAATGGAAAGACTTGACGCAATTGGATTGGAACTTGTTTGAATTCGAAACCCATCAGAAATTTTTCCGGTTTACAAAAGATTTTAATGATTTTTATAAAGAAACGAGAAGTTTGTGGCGGCTGGACCACGAGCAGGAAAGCTTTGAATGGATAGACCCGAATAATAGCCGGCAAAGCATCATAGTTTTTATTAGGAGAGGGAAACGAAAAGGTGACTATTGCATTGTTTTATGTAATTTTTCAAAAGTAGCATATGAAAAATTCAGGATCGGCGTCCCTTCGTATGGAAAATATATTGAAATTTTTAGCACGGATGACGAACGGTTTGGTGGCGGGGGGCTGCTAAATAAAAATGCAATTCAAGTGGATAAAAAGCCTTTCCACAATCAGCCTTACAGCATGGAAATCAGCATTCCCCCATTAAGTGCGGTCATATTCAAAAAACTAACAGCAAAACGGCGAAGGGGTGGCAAAAAATAATGGAAAAGAAATGGATGGCAATGTTACTAGCAGGCGGGCAGGGGACAAGGCTTGGCGATTTGACTTCCCAGCTTGCAAAACCTGCAGTACCTTTTGGAGGAAAATATAGAATTATAGATTTTTCGTTAAGCAACTGCATGCACTCAGGTATTGACACGGTCGGGGTGCTGACGCAGTATGAACCACATATTTTAAATTCCTATGTCGGGAACGGCAGGGCATGGGATTTGGATCGTAATTACGGCGGGGCAGCCGTATTGCCCCCGTATGTGGGAAAAGACGGCGGAAAATGGTATAAAGGCACGGCCAATGCGGTTTACCAAAATATCCATTATATTGACCATTACAACCCGGAATTCGTGCTGATCCTTTCCGGCGACCATATATATAAAATGGATTACCGTAAATTATTGAAATACCATATTGAAAAAGGGGCACAGGTGAGCATCGCTGTCATCGAAGTCCCTTGGCAGGAAGCTGGCCGCTTTGGCATTATGGTGACCAACTCCGAAGGAAAAATCGTAGAGTTTGAGGAAAAACCGCAGTTCCCAAAAAGTAATCTCGCTTCTATGGGCGTCTATTTATTTAATTGGAAGCTTTTGCGCCAATATTTGGTCCAGGACGAGAAAAACAGTGGTTCATCTAATGATTTCGGAAAAGATATTATTCCAAAAATGCTGAAAGATAAAAATAAAATATATGCATATCAGTTCAGCGGCTACTGGAAAGATGTCGGCACAGTACAAAGCTTCTGGGAAGCCCATATGGATTTATTGGAAGACGAGCCGGCTTTTGAACTGGACGACCCGGATTGGAGGATTTTTACCGGGGATGCGAACCATCCGCCCCAGTATATTGCGCCGGAAGCGAATATCAAAAATTCTTTAATCAACGAGGGCAGCTGGATATACGGAAATATATGCCACTCGGTGATCTCGCACATTGTTTATGTCGGAAAAAACAGCTTTATTAAAGACTCGGTGATTATGCCGAATGTCACAATCGGAAATAATGTCACAATAGAGCATGCCATTATCGCAAGCAATACGATTATCGAAAGCGGAAAAAAAATCGCGCCGTTAAAAGCAAACGAAGTACGGCTCTACAGCTGCCCGCAAACGATGGAAGAAACAGACATAAAAGAAGTTTTATAAGAAAAGGGACGATGGATATGACGAATGTGCTAGGGGTTATCAACTTAATCAACGAAAAACCGATTTTAAAAGAATTGACGCTTCACCGCTGCCTCGCTTCCGTTCCTTTTGGGGGGCGCTACCGTTTCATTGATTTTGTGCTTTCCAATTTTATTCATGCCGAAATTTCGCAAGTTGCCGTTTTTACGAAAGATAACGGCAGATCGGTCTTGGACCATCTCGGTTCAGGGAAAGAATGGGATCTGGACCGGCATAATGGCGGGCTGTTTATTTTGCCGCCCGTTTCAGATGATGCCAAACTAAGGGGCGATATCCAAGGGTTTTATGACCACAGGGAATTTTTTGAACGGACATCGGCAGATCTTGTCATTATTTCTCCAGGGCACCAAGTCAGCAAACTGGATGTAGCCGCTTTACTAGAGTTTCATGAAAAAACGCAGGCGGATATCACGATCGTCTACAGGGAATATGACGGGGATCCGATCCAAAAGCCGAATTACCACCAGGTTACTGTGGACAAGAAAGGGAACATCCTGGATATTGATATGTTCACGGCGCCGCAAAAAGGCGACTGTGTTTGCCTCGAGACATATGTGCTGCCGAAATCATTGCTCATGGACTTGATCCAAACCTGCTATGAAAACGGCGAAGTCGACTTTTTAAAAGACGCGATTAAAGCGAATGTCCATAAATACAACATAAAAGCTTTTAATCATAAAGGAAATATGATTTTCATCCACTCGATGAACAGTTTCCATGCCGCTAACATGGCCCTGCTCAATCCGGATACGATCCGCGCTTTCTTTTATGAAGATTGGGAAGTGTATACAAAAATTAAACATGAACCGCCGACAAAATACGGACAAGCTGCCCGTGTCACAAATTCTTTTATCGCGAACGGCTGCGATATTGAAGGGACCGTGGAAAACAGCATCATATTCCGCGGCGTAAAAATCAAAAAAGGTGCGGTTGTCAAAAACAGCATCGTCATGCAAAAAACAGAAGTGGAGGATGACGCAGTGCTGGAAAATGTCATCGCCGACAAACAGGTGGCCGTCACCCAGCATAAAGTTGTTGTCGGAACACCGTCGCACCCTAAAGTTTTGAGAAAAAAAGAAATCATTTGACGGAGGATCAGCCATGAACGTATTGTTTGCAGCATCAGAATGCGCACCATTTATTAAAACAGGGGGGTTGGGCGATGTGATTCACGCATTGCCTAAATCCCTGAAAAAACTCGGCGTGAACACATCTGTCATCCTGCCGAAATACGAAGATCTAAAACCGGAAGTGAAAGAACGCCTCTCTTTCATGACCAGCATCACGGTCCCAGTCGGCTGGCGGAACCAGTATTGCGGCATTGAAACGCTGGAAGAAGGCGGGATCCGTTATTATTTTTTGGATAACGAGTATTATTTTAAAAGGCACGGCAGTTACGGATTTTTTGATGACGGCGAACGGTTTGCATTTTTTTCACGGGCGGTGCTTGAAGCCCTTCCGTATCTGCAGCAAAAACCGGATATCATCCATTGCCATGACTGGCAGGCGGGGCCGATTCCCGTCCTGTTAAAAGCACATTTCAACAGCCACCCTTTTTATAAAGGAATCAAAACGATGTTTACAATCCATAATTTGCGCTACCAGGGTGTATTTCCGAAAAGTGTGCTGTCTGATCTGCTTGATTTGAGCGAGTTGTATTTCCATGTTGACGGGCTCGAGTTTTACGGCAATGCAAGCTATTTAAAAGCAGGGCTTGCCTATTCGGACTATATTACGACCGTCAGTCCGGCATATGCTTCCGAAATCCAGATGCCGTATTACGGGGAGCATCTTGACGGCTTTTTGCGGATGAAAAGCAACCGGCTGAAAGGGATCGTAAACGGAATCGATACGGATACATACAATCCGGCAACCGATCCGGCGTTGTTTTCTACATACAATGATTATACGGGCAAATTGGAGAATAAAAAAGCACTGCAGGAAGCGCTACATTTGCCGGTTGATGCCAATATCCCCGTTGTATCAATGGTTACGAGGCTCGTGGAACAAAAAGGGATTGACCTGGTGCTGCGCGTCATCCATGAAATATTGGGGCAGAACGTCCAGTTTGTGCTCCTCGGCACTGGGGAATGGCATTATGAAGAAGCATTCCGGCATCTTGCCGGCGAGTATCCGGATCAAGTGTCCGTACATATTTATTTTGATGAACCGTTATCCCATAAAATTTATGCAGGCAGTGATTTGTTTTTAATGCCTTCCAAATTTGAACCGTGCGGCATCGGGCAATTACTCGCGATGCGATACGGCACTTTGCCGCTCGTGCGCGAAACGGGGGGGCTAAAAGATACCGTTCAGCCTTACAACGAATTTACGGACGAAGGCTATGGTTTTTCATTTGCGAATTATAACGCCCACGATATGCTGTATACGGTCGAAAGGGCGGTCTGGTTTTTCCGTTACCAGCCGAAAAGATGGCGTTCGCTTTCGGAAAGGGCGATGAGCCTTGATTTCAGCTGGAAAGCGTCCGCAAATGAGTATGTTCAGCTGTATCAAGAAATACTTTCATAAGCATGGGAAAAGACGCCCAGTTCTAAAGGCGCCTTTTACTGTTTTCTCAGCATATTTCTCCGGCTGATTGCTTTTATAATTGACATCATATCTTAAAAAGTTAACATTTTCCAGCTTCCTGCTTTGATTATTATCATGATCACTCCCAATAGGATGATTTATGGTGGCGTTACCGTAATTGCATCTGGATAGTACCACTTTTTCCTATTTACAAACACGGAAAACATCTACAAAAATTGCGTATTTCTTGCCCTCTTTTTCTGCAAACATTAGAATAAGAAAGGAATATTCCCCGAAGCATGCTGTTTTGGGGCCAATCGTGTCCATATTTGGAGGTTTTTGAAATGAAAATTGGCTGGATCGGACTGGGCCATATGGGAAGCCCAATGGCCAAACGTATTTTAAATGCAAAGTTCGAGTTATTTGTATACAACCGCACGCAATCCAAAACGGAAGAGCTGGCTTCATCTGGGGCAACGGTATGTACGTCACCGCAAGAAATTGCAGAAAAAGCGGATGTCATTGTGACAATGCTGACGGATAATGCGGCGGTGGAAGAAGTGTTGCGGGCAGAAAACGGTATTCTTTCCGGTTTATCGGAAGGAAAAACGGTGATCGATATGAGCACTGTTAGCCCCGACGATTCCGTTCGTTTTGCCGAATGGGTTAAAGCAAAAGGCGGCCACTTCATGGATGCGCCTGTTTCGGGCTCTGTCCAGCCGGCGAAAGAAGGTAACCTCGTGATTCTCGTCGGCGGCGAAAAAGAACAAGTAGATGTTTGCCGCCCGATTTTTGATGTACTTGGAAAAACGGTCATTCATTTTGGAGAAAACGGGAAAGGCAGCGCCGCGAAATTATCGATCAATTTGTTGCTCGGGCTGATTATCCAGGGCGCATCTGAAGCGCTCCTGCTCGGGGAAAAACTCGGGCTGAAAAAAGAAAATATCATTGAAATGATTTCGGCTTCCGCATGCAACACGCCGATTTTCCAAATGAAGAAGAATGCTTTCCTTAACGAAACGTTCCCTGCCGCTTTCATGCTGGAACTGATGTCAAAAGACCTTGGCCTTGCCAAGGCGGAAATCGAAAAAAACGCCATGTCGCTTCCGCTTGCCGGTGCAGTTGAAGAAACATACCGTAATGCAAAAGCTAACGGCGCCGGAAAAGAAGATGTTGCTGCTGTTTACCGGGAATTAAAACACCTCAATTTTTAAAAACAGGAGGGAGTTTATTGGGAGTGGTGCCGGATTATATCTCCAAAAATTTAGATATTTTATTCGTCGGATTCAACCCAAGTTTAAAATTGGGGAAAAACGGCCACCATTACGCCAACCCGAATAACCGTTTCTGGAAAATCCTCTATTATTCCGGGTTGATGCCGAAACAATACAAACTGGAAGAAGATGCTGGGCTTCTCGAGTTGGAATACGGCTTAACGAATATCGTTGCACGCCCGACGAAAGCTGCTGATGAAATTACTAAGAAAGAATATGAAGAAGGCCGCAGCATCTTGAAAAAGAAAATTGAACAGTACCAGCCTAAAATCGTCTGCTATGTCGAAAAAGGCGTTTACCAGCAGTTCAGCAAAAAAAGGCGGCGGGCTGGGGGGGCCAAAATCCGCTCGTTGTGCCGGGAACGATCGATTTTGTCGCCCCTTCATCAAGCGGCCTCGTCCGGATGAAATTAGAGGAAATGGTTAAGATATACCGGCCGCTTGTACAATTAAAAAACAGATAAAGAAGGGGAGAAACAGGGGATGAAACTTATTTCATGGAATGTGAACGGGCTGCGCGCCTGCGTCAAAAAAGGGTTTCTAGACTTTTTTGAACAGGCGGATGCCGATATTTTTTGCGTACAGGAAACGAAGTTGCAGGAAGGGCAGATCAGCCTTGATTTGAATGGATATTTTCAATATTGGAATTACGCTGAACGGAAAGGCTACTCGGGGATAGCTGTTTTTACAAAAAAACAACCGCTGTCAGTGCATTACGGCGTCGGGGAAAAAGATACGGAACCGGAAGGCCGGATCCTGACGCTGGAATATGAAAACTTTTATTTGGTTAATGTATATACACCCAATTCACAGCGTGATTTGTCCCGCCTCGGTTTCCGTCTGCAATGGGAAGATCAGATGCGAACGTATTTAAAGGACCTTGACTGCCGTAAACCGGTGATCATGTGCGGGGATTTGAATGTCGCCCACCAGGAAATTGACTTAAAAAACGCAAAAACAAACATCGGAAATTCAGGATTTACGGATGAAGAACGCGAAAAAATGACCGATTTGCTGAACAGCGGTTTTATCGATACGTTCCGTTATTTTTATCCTGATCTTGAGGGGGCCTATACGTGGTGGTCGTACATGAATAAAGTCAGGGAACGGAACATCGGATGGCGGATTGATTATTTTATCGTTTCGGAAAGGTTGTGCGATGATTTAAAAGATGCCGGCATTTATCCGGAAGTAATGGGGAGCGACCACTGCCCAGTTTTTTTGAAAACGAAATTTTGAAAAACGGAACCGGCCGCAAATTCCGGCCGGTTCCGTTTTTAGCTTGGGGCAGAAACGGCGATATGCTGAAAAGTGACAGAATCAAACAGCCCCAAATCAGTGATTTTCAATTCCGGGATCACCGGCAAGCTTAAAAATGATAGCGTCAGCAGCAGATCAAATCCCTTGTCCTCACAAATTTCCCGTAAGGCTTCCTTGACCGCGGCAAATTGCGCGGCTGCCTTTTCGGTGCTTTGTCCGGACATTAACCCGGCAATTGGAAGCGGCATCGCAGCAAGCAGCTTCCCTTGATCCGCCACAGCCAGCCCGCCGCCGATTTTTTTCAACGTTCCAATGGCGAGCAGGATGTCTTCATCATTCACACCCGCCACAATGAGATTATGGGAGTCATGGGCGATGGTGGAAGCAACCGCACCTGTCCTGATGCCAAGCCCTTTGCAGATGGCCAGGCCGATATGCCCGGTTGCCCGGTGGCGTTCGATCACCGCCAGCTTTGCAAGATCCTGTTCTGTTGATGGCATAAAAGCCCCGCCTGCTGATGGAACTTCCATCACCTTTTTGCGTGTTTCAATCTGATTCGGTATAATTTCAATCACATTGGCTTTTCGGCCTTTCCTGACCGGGATGCACAAATCTTCCTCCGTGATTTCCCGGATAAAAACGGACGAGGAAATAGTTCCGGCCAGTTGATCCAGGCTAACTTCTTTTAACAGTTTTCCATCTCTCGCCACGCACTTTCCGGCTTTATACACGGCTTTGACCGTAAACCGGTCCAAGTCTTCCACAAATATCAAGTCTGCATCATAGCCGGGGGCGACGGCGCCTTTATGTTTCAGGCCGAAACATTGTGCCGCATTAATGGTTGCCATCTGCACGGCTGCCAATGGATTAAATCCTTGTTCCACAGCTAGCCTGATATGATGGTCAATGCTCCCTTCTGCAATCAGATCGTCCAAATGTTTATCATCTGTGCAAAACATACAACGGCTGCGGTTACTGTCATTCACCGCAACAAGCAGGTCTTTTAAATTTTTCGCTGCGGAACCTTGTCGGAGCATGACGTACATTCCGTTGGAGAGCCTTTCTTTCACCTGTTCCGGCGTGACACACTCATGGTCCGTTTGTATACCCGCTGCAGCAAAAACATTGATACCGGCCCGGTCCAGCCCGGCACCATGCCCGTCAATTTTATACGGGGAAGCAGCAACAAGTTTTTCGAGCATTTGCGGATCCAAATTTTTCACACTTGGATAATCCATTACTTCTGCAAGGCCGAGCACCCTCGGATGTTTGTAAAAGGGGGAGAGCTGTTCGTTCAATAAAACGGCGCCCGCATGTTCAAAAGGTGTGGCGGGCACGCATGAAGGGAGCATAAAAAACACATCCAAATCCAGCCCTTCGGAATTTTCCAGCATAAAAGTAATGCCGGCTTCCCCGAGCACATTTGCGATTTCATGCGGATCCGCCACAACTGCAGTCACACCGTGCGGCAAAACGACTTTTTCAAATTCAGAAGGGCATACCATAGAAGACTCAATATGGACATGGGCGTCAATCAGCCCCGGTACGACAAAGCAATCCCCCGTATCAATTGTTTCTTTGCCTTCATAAGTGCCGATTCCGGCAATGGTCCCATCGGTAATGGCAATATCCCCGGATAAAATTTCAAGGTTAAACACATCGATGATTTTTCCGTTTTTAATGACTGTATCTGCAGGGATTTCCCCGACCGCCACCAGTATCCTTTTTTTCAATAGTTCCATTTCCACCGCCATTACCCCTTTCTTTCGCGAATGCATGGCGTTTGTTGCATTTATTTAGTAGTTTATTATAGAAACAGGAAACTGCGGAAGCAAGCAGATTGTAAGAAAAGATACCGAAGATAAACTTTCTATTTTTGGTTCTATTCATGTTCCAGCCGGAATAGGATAAAAAACGGAACCTGTGCAGTGATAAAACAGCTTAAAGCAACAGGGAGGTTCAAAATGGCAGTTGTAAAAGCAACGAGTGCAGATATCGATTTATTGGCGCGGCTCTTAAGGGCAGAAGCAGAAGGGGAGGGGCAGCTAGGTATGCTGCTTGTCGGCAATGTCGGCATTAACCGGATCAGGGCCAACTGTTCAGATTTTATCGGCATACGGACGATCCCGCAGATGGTTTATCAGCCGCACGCTTTTGAGGCGGTAATCCATGGCTATTTTTACCAGCGGGCAAGGGAAACTGAACGGCGGCTCGCGAAGCGTGTTGTGAACGGGGAAAGGTACTGGCCGGCAAAATACAGTTTATGGTATTTCAGGCCGGAAGGGGACTGCCCGCCCACATGGTACAACCAGCCGTTCGTTGACCGGTATAAGCTGCATTGTTTTTACGAGCCCACTGCAGAAACATGCGTTAATGTTTATATGACTTTTTAAGAAGCAAGTTTTTTCTCATTCGGCAGGAACCAAGAAAGAATGGCCCCGATCATCGGCAAAAACGACAGGATGGTAAATACAGCCGCAACGCCGAACAGGTCGGAAATGCCGCCCATAAACACAGAACCGATTCCGCCCGCGCCAACGCCAAAGCCGATTGACAGGCCAGACGCCAAGGCAATATTTTTCGGCAGAAGCTTCTGCATATAAACCACGCCGACAGAAAAACTTGATAAGACGCTGAAGCCGAAACAGAGCAAATCCAAAACGGAAAGCCAGCCGCTTAAATGCGGAAGCAAAAGCGCAAACGGCGTGGCTAGGAACATGGAAACAACAAGCAGCCGTTTCATCCCGACCCTGTCCGAAATCATCCCGCCAAAAAGCGTGCCGAGCGCACCGGCCCCGACAAACACAAAATTCAGCAGTTCAGTCGTTTCCAAGCTTGCATGTTTCAGATAAAACGGCAGGAAAATAACGACGCCAACCTGGCACCAGGAACGTAAAATGATCACAAGGACGAGTAGAATGACGCCGGGAATATGGTTTTTTCCGGCCATTTCTTTTTTAGTGCGTTTGATATTCTGGACTTTGCCGTTCATCCAGCCGAGCAGCGGAACTGTCAAGATGAGCGATAAAAATGCGACCGGAAGCAGCCAGATGAGGCCGTGGATGCCGGTATGGGCCAAAAAGAGCGGAATCATTAACGGCCCGACAGCCTGGCCAGCATTTCCGCCCACCTGGAAAATGGCCTGCGCCAATCCTTTTTTCAAGCCGGACGCAAAATGCGTGCCCCGTGAAGCTTCAGGATGAAAAACACCCGAACCGAATCCAGATACGGCAATGCATACTAAAAGCCATCCAAGGGACGGCGCAACCGCAGTAAAGGCAAGTCCGGAGATGGACAAAAAGACCCCAAGCGAAAAAAGCCAGACGCGCGGCCTGCGGTCTGTCAGCATGCCAAAGACCGGCTGTGTCACGGACGAAGCAAAATAAGAAACGAGCACGATTAACGTGGATTGCGTATAATTTAAATCCAACGCATGCTTATACATGACGACCAGAGCGGGCACCATGCCGGTAGTGACCAGGTCGTTCAAAAAGTGTGCACCGCTGAACGTATAAAGCGCACGCCGGTAAAGCAGATTTTCAGCCTGTAGCGGCGCCGAAGAAAAAGATTGACTTCCCATACATACTCCCGCTTTCCTAAAAATTCTTCCAAACCTCCAGAAGCAAGGAGGCCGACAGCCTGGCAAAAAGTAAAAATGAGAGCTGTACGAATATTGTAACATAAACCGCCACAAAAACGTCAAAAATGGTGCAGGAATACAGTTGTTTAGAAAAGCAGGAGGGAAGGTCATCCGTTTATTCTCTTCGTACCTTGTAGGAGGTACATGAATTGCTGAAGGGATTTTCCGGTTAAAAAATATCAAAAGGCTGATTTTGCATTTCTCCATACTGCAGGGCCACTAATTTTCATCGATTTCACCCCAAAAAATATGGTGTGCCGCGGCTGGCCTGAAACAAAACACAACCGTCCAAAAGGGAAACGGGTCCTTCTGAACGGCATGATGAGGGGAATATTATTTGTTTATTTAAACGATGCATAGCCGTCATCGAGCATAACAACGCTGCCATTGATGACATCCGCTTCTTCGAGGGTCAGCAGGTAAACTGCATTGGCGATTGCTTCCGGCCGGATCAATTCTTTCCGCATTTGCTGTTCTTTCATTTTCTGCGTCATTCCGGCATCTTTATAGGCCTGGATAATCGACGTATCCACGCTGCCCGGGGCAATGCCGACTACCCGGATGCCGTATTGGGAAAGTTCCAATGCCGCGTTTTGGGTCATCATCCGGACCGCGCCTTTGGAAGCTTGGTAAGGGAACGTCCCGAAATTGGCCAAATATCCGAAAACAGAAGCGGAATTGATGATCACACCTTTTATATCAAGGTCACGCATTTTCCTGCCGGCAGCAATAATGCCGTACGCCACTCCGTGCTGATTGACATCAATCACGTGCAAATAATCTTCTATATTTAAACTCAGGACATGTCCCATCTTCCCGATCCCGGCGTTATTAAACATAATATCTATAGATCCGTACGTTTCCACAGCCTGGTCAACAAGCGCTTCCACTTCTTCAAATTTCGAAACATCTGTATTGACAAAAACAGCTTCTCCGCCTTCCGCTTTGACCAGCTCGGTCGTTTCAAGCCCTTTTTCTTCATTAATATCAGCAACGACGACTTTTTCGCCTTTGCGCGCAAATGTTAAACATGTTTCCCGGCCTATCCCGCTGCCGGCGCCTGTAATGACTGCTACTCTGCCTGACATGGTGCATTCCTCCTGGTCTTAAAGATTAAAAACCCCAAAGATTAGTAAGCGCTTACCATTCTTTGCAATCTTTAGTGTAGCACCACAAAAAAAGGTTTACAATATAAGAGGGTACTTTTCAAAAAAATGCCTTACATCAATTTCCAGTTTTTAAAACATCCATAAAGTGTAAAAGCGTAAGAAAGGATATAAAAGAGGGCCGTCCTTTTGTCATTCCGGCGGCAATTATGATTTATACTTCAATAAAATTCTTAAATAAGACGCTTTTTGTTGGAGGGATAACGACTCATCTTCTAAAATATGTAATAAGAGGCGGTCAAGAATCCATTGATTGCCATTATATTTATCGAGAATTTCCTGAATATCCTTTTCGAATTGTTCCAATGAATACATGTTGAAAACTCCTGTGACACATTCATAGTTGGGTGCAAACAGATGCAAAATTGATGCATCATGTAAGCTATTTAAAAACATTGTAGCAATCCCATCGTTACACTTACATTACACAATCAGGTTGGAGGGTGCTTGTGTATGCCGTACGTTCAAACCGGATACGGGCAGGTCTATTGCTCAATTAGACAGAAACAGCCAAACAGCAGCGACGGTGTCATGGTCCTTGTCCATGCGGCAATGTGCGACCACCATCTATTCGATGACCTTATTCCGCATTTAGAACAGCATTTCCAATTGATTTTATATGATTTAAGAGGGCATGGGAAAACACAGGCGGAAAGGGGGGCGGAAGATTATACACTTGATACATTTGTGGAAGATTTAAAGGTTTTATTGGAAACCCTCCAATTAAACAAAATCCGGCTTGCCGGCATCGGCTTTGGGGCATTAATTGCAGCAAAGTACGCCAGATTATACGAATCGTCCGTTGAACACCTGGTTTTGATGTCACTGCCTTGCTATCCGCCGCATATCGGAAAGCAGGTAAGGCAGTTCCAAGTACAAATCAGCAATAACGGACGTTTTTTCCCTGCCATGTATTTCGTCGAAAACATGACCATGCTTTTCCCGGAAGATCCCGCAGTCCAAAAACTGAAAAACTGTCTGGAAATACAAAAGCCGGAACTATTCATCCGTCTGGCCGCTATTATTGCGGAAGCTTCGCCGGTGGAAGATTTGCGTGCCATCAAAATTCCGGTATTGATTTTATCCGGCGACATGGATTGCATATTTCCGCCGCATTATTTGTTCCTCCATTTATATGCGAAGCCAAATATATTTTTTCAAACAGTAAATGACGCTAAAATGCTGGTCACATTAGACAACCCGAAAACAACCGCATCCCGCATTTTATCTTTTATTCTGCCGGATACCAGCAAGGTTGCGGCAAGCCCGTTTTTTTCAAACATAAGGGATCAGACCATAAAATTCACTAAAGTGATATACAAACAGGCCGCCAAAAAAGCGCAATGGTATAAGCAAATCCGGGTCGAATTTCTAGACCGTTTTCGGGTCTTCATTAACGGGAAAGAAATCGTGGACGGATGGAATCGCAGAAGTGCCAAGCAGATCCTGATTTATTTGGTTTTTCACCAAACCGCTTCCAGAGAGCAAATTTGCGAGGCGTTATGGCCGGATGTACCGCTGCAGCAAGCGAGAAAGAATTTAAGGGTATATTTGTCTTATTTAAAAAAATTGGTAAACATTAAAGAACAATTTATTACAATGGATCGGGAAAATGTTTTCCTGTCAGGCAATATTACAAGCGACACGCTCGACTTACAGGACTTGATTAAAGAAGCCAAAAACGAGCCAAACGAAGGGATAAAATGGCGGAAATGCCAGCAAATTATGACAATTTTAAAGCCCGGATTTTTAACGGCCATTTATGATGATTGGTTCATGGAAATTCGTGAAACCATTGAAAACGATTTAATCAATTTAGTATTATGGTGTGAATATTATTTGGACAAACATTATGATGCGGAAAAAAGCATCCAATTTTTAAGTGAGTGTATGTCGGTGATTGATAAAAATGAGAAAATTTATGACCGGATCATTGAGCAATACAGGCGCTTGGATGATGATAAAAATATGAAAAAATGGATGAAAATGAAATATGACGTACTCTGGCTCGAAGATTAATGCTATATGTGTGATCAAGTGAATAGAACGAACAATGCGTTCTATTGCAAAAACCCGTTTCTGTCTCATTATTAAAAGTAATCTCTTGTTTTGAGACAGAAACGAACCTTTTTTGCAGAACTGTTTATAATATATATTATGTAAACTAATTTATTTCTTCGTAATGTTAGGGGTTCTTCCCTTCAAGTTCCTATAAAAAAATTATTAGGCACTTCCTCTTCTAAGTTCCTCATAATTTTTCGCCAGTTTTTTGTTGAACAAATTATCTATTTTTTAGACGATAATGAACATCTTTTGAACTAGTTATCAATAATCGTTTATTATCA
>Ga0207747_1000519_pt1 | contig 42625 bp, 67 predicted proteins | sample HigsolmetaGSP11D_FD_184839 | JGI IMG/M metagenome (GOLD analysis project Ga0207747, IMG submission 184839) | High solid enriched microbial communities from the Joint BioEnergy Institute, USA - SP1-1-D (SPAdes) | ecosystem: Engineered > Bioreactor > SSF (Solid state fermentation) > Aerobic >...
TGGGACCAGGGGGTCGCATGTTCAAATCGTGTCGTCCCGACCATTTGCATATGCGGGTGTAGTTTAGTGGTAAAACCACAGCCTTCCAAGCTGTTGTCGAGGGTTCGATTCCCTTCACCCGCTCCATAAATTGAAGCCTGAAATCCCTTGTTCCGCAAGGGATTTTTCTTTTTCTGCAGGTGTGGTTCCATAACTGTTTGGGGCTTAACTTTTGGTGTTGGGGACGAATTGGGGACGGAACTTTTCGAGGTGATCTGCGGCGCGCTTCTTCATTTGCTTGGTGACATGCGCATAAATGTCAGCCGTTGTCGTATACTTTGTGTGACCAAGCCTATCCTGAATGGTTTTTAAATCTTCTCCGGCCTCGATCAGTAGCGTAGCCGCAGTATGCCGCAGGTCATGCAGCCTAATTCGCGGTAACCCATGCCTGTCCATGATTTTGTACCAAACATGCGCTGGTGTGGTGGGATAGATAGGTTGACCATCGCCCTGATGGAATATGAATTGTCGGTCTCCACCACGCCACTGGTCCCCCATTGATAATCGTTGTTCATTCCACTGCGCTTTGTATTTGCGCAGCAATTCCATGTACCAGATCGGTAAATCAACAAATCGCTCGGAAGTTTCTGTCTTCGGTGATTTTATAACAGGCTCCCCATTTCTGATTACAGAATATGATTTTCTTACAAAGATACCTCCGGCTTCAAAATCAATATCTGGCCACTCCAGGGCATTTAATTCTCCCCGCCTGAGCCCGCCGATCATTGCCCCCAAGAAATACACCGTCCACATGAGTGGTTCCTGCATGAGGGCCTCCACGGCTCGCTGAGCATCCTTCTGATCGTAATAGCGAGGCTTTGATTTTTCTGCTTTTGGCCTGTCGAGACCGTCCATCGGGTTTTTTGGGATCAGCTTCCACTTTACAGCCTGATTGAAGACACTTTTTATCACCTTGAAAATGTACAACTTCGTGCTGCCGGACATATTGGTTTTGTCCAGACCATCCATAATTGCGACGATATTGAGCGGCTTGATTTCGCTGAGCTGCTTGTGGCCAAATGCTGGGAAAACGACGCGCTCCAAATGATTCATGTAATTTTGGACGGTCAGGGGAGACATGTTTTTCTCGGCGTGTTTCGGCAGCCACTCATTCCGTGCAAAAGCCTCGAACGTCATTTTCTCCGGCTTGATATATTCCCCCGACAACACCTCCTGCTTGAATTTCGCCAGCTCATCCTCCAGGTACTCCTGGAGCTTTCTTGTCGTTTTCAGCAGCGCCTTGTCCTCAACCGTGATCGTCTTTGACACCCGGTTCCGGCTGCCGTCCGGATTGTAGCCGAGGTCGATCCGGAGGCGCCAGGAGTTTTCGCCGCGCTTTTCGATGCTGCCTTTGGCCATTTTTTAATTCTCCTTTCATAGAACATTTGTTCGGTTCAATGGTTGCAGAAATTATGTGTGAACAGCCTTGCGGCTGGAAAGCGCAAAGTTTACATGAAGAATTTGCTCATTTCTGGGGGCACGTTATTGCGCCGAAGGAAATCGCTGATTGATTCGCCGCGTCTTGGACTGTCACCAGAAGTCAGCAGCCGGATTGCGAATTTGTTCGCCTGGCACTCGAACTTACCGGCATGAAAGAAGGAATGCTCGTCCAACCAAAAACGGCTTAAACCGGGGTGTAATCGGTCATGGCCGAGTTCATGAGCGCAGACAAATCGTTTCCATTGATCGTCAAGACCTTCGTGGATGACAATGTAACGTCGGCGCAGTTTTCGTACATATAGGCCGCGAGTGCTTTTACCGAGATCACGGAACCAGACATTGATGTTTAAATAATTAGCAAGCTCAAACGGACAATTTGTCTTGTATTTGCGGATGAGGTGGCGAATTATTTTGTCCATTCATGCCCCTCCGCTTATTCATCGGTCGGTTTCCTTTTATTTTGCTTTTTAGCGTCCCAGAAGATCGCTTCCATAACCCTCATTACTTTTTCTCGATCCTCTTCGTCCAGCGGCACACCGTCGAACATCACCGGGGCGTCCTCTTCGAGCATTTTTTTGAAGTCGCGGACATCTTTACGGGTGGCCCAGGAGGGTATCGTATTACCATTTACCGTATTATGGCGTCCTAATAAATAATCTGTTGAAGTTTCCAGTATATCTGCAATAATTTGTAGGTCTTCAGCTGTAGGTGTGACCCGGTCATTTTCAATGTGTCCGAAATTGGATCTACCCATTTTCAATTTGTCGGCCATGTATTGTTGCGTGAATCCTTTCTTTAGTCGCAGGTCCCTGATCCTTCTGCCCAATGACATAAACGGCACTCCTCCAAATAAATTTTCTGAAAGGGTATTTTAAATACTTGACGGTATTCATAATACCGTCTATAATGATCTCACAGGGAGGTGAGATACCTAATGAGCGGTAAACGCCAAAGCCTTCAAAACGCCCGTAAGGAAATGGGATTGACGCGTATACAACTTGCAGAAAAATTGGGTGTTTCTGCAGAACACGTGAAAAGTCTTGAATACGGTAGAGTCAATCCCAGTCCGCAACTCCTCTTTAAAATAAGCGCAGAACTTTCAAAGCCACCGGAAGAATTGTTCCCTGACATAGTTTTGGCCGCTCAAAAGTAGTATTTTCAATACCCGTTGATAATTATATTGTCCGTTTTTGGTATTGTCAATACCCATTAATTTTTTGTTCGTTTAGGGTATTTAAAATACCATCAAAAGGAGGCTCAAAAACTGTGCCCCAGTTCAAAAGCGACGCACTGCTGGAGAGTAAAACGCTACGTGAATCCTTGATCGACCGGACGGAAGTTCTGGACAGAGTCAAAAAGCTGACGATGTTGCCGGACGATCTGCATGTGACGGTCGAGATGGCAGCCAGCTATTACGAAGTGGGCAGAGAGGCAATCAAGTCGGTCATCAAGGATCATCGTGACGAACTCGAAAATGACGGAATGAAGGTTTTGAGCGGCGACGAACTGAGGTCCTTTAAGGACCTTACAAATGTTGGTTCTCAGGCTCGTTCGCTTACCATCATCCCTCGCCGCGCTTTACTCCGAATCGGTATGTTGCTGCGCGACAGCGCAGTCGCTCGCCAGATTCGTGAATACCTCCTCAACGTTGAGGAGATTGCTCGGAGAGATGCCCCGATTGTGATCGATGAGGCAACCAAACTTCAACTTCAAAAGCAACGCGCCGAAGCTATGCTGATCAATGCCAAGACCCGAGCTTTCAAAGCGCTCATGAAGGTTGTCAACAACAAACAACTGTCTTCGGTCGCAGTCGAGCTTTTTGGCATCACAGCCTTAGAACAACTGACCGGGAAGCCGGTTGATTACCGCCCCCAAATCGAAAAGACGTACACAGCCACAGAGATTGCAAAGGAGCTGGGCGTTACCGCCAAAAAGATCGGCGAGATCGCCAATGCTCACGGGCTGAAGACGCCGGAATATGGAATCACAGTCTTGGACAAGTCGCGTTATAGTGACAAGCAAGTTCCGGCCTTTCGGTACAACGAGAAGGGACGGCAGAAGTTGATTGAGCTAGTGAAAGGGACATCGGCTTGATCGTGGCGGTTCCCGAATACGAAAAGCGAAAACAAATGCTGGCACAGTACTACGAGCGCATGAAGCTGAAACGGATTGCGTGAAAGCGAGGTAACGGTCCAATGAGCGACAACATCAAAATCACGGACACGCCGGACGGTGGCTGCTTGAGCGGCTGGTTGAAAGGAGGTGAAAGTACAATGACCAACGACAAAACGGCAGAAAAATTGCTCCGCGAACAGCTGGCACTGTTGGCGGAGCGGTCGAAAGATTGCCTTGACGAACTTTTGCCTAGTATTACGGCGGCAATGGTTGAAATTTACAAGTTACTTAAACCATGACTTATGTGAATTTTTTTGAATTTCTTTAAATCGATCATTAATGCGTTGATAAGCTTCATGGTACTTATCCGCTAGTTCTTCGGGTGTTATGTTCGACAGATCTTGTTTTTCAAGATAGAGCATTGTAAGTGCCGCTACTTTTCCTGAAGGAAACGTTGTTAACTCGACCTTACCTGACACATTTTCCACCCCCTTCCTCAGAACTAGTCTACCAGAATGGGGAAAAACGAGAAAGGAGGACACCTATGTCCCCCGAAAAAGCATTCGCCGCCATCATTGATCAGTTGCGCGAACAACTCAAAACCGAAATCCTGGAAGAGTTGCGTGCAGAACTCGGAGCCGCACCGGATCGAACGTTGACCTTTGCCGAAGCCTGCGAGTATTTGCATATGAGCGACTACACGCTGCGGCGGTTGTGTCGAGAGAAAAAGATCCCACACCGCACATACGGCTACGAAGGATCGAAGAATCCACGGTACCTGTTCAGTAGCCGGCGGCTCGATCAATGGATCCGGGAGCAGGAAGAAATGAACTATCGACCAGTAACCGGCAGTGAAAGGAAGGTGAGAGACATATGAACAACCACATCCGCCGTATCAGCTTTTACACGCGCAAAGCGGCCGACTACGCCCAAGATCGGCGCCCGCGGCATCTGCGGAACCGGTATCGTTTTGAACGGTTAATTCGCTACAAAGAAGCTCTGAACCGCAGACTCGCTGCGGAAGGCTACCGGTGGCGGCCGGCTATTGAAGTGGGGAGGTGACCAACGATGACCAAACCCTGCCGCGAAGATGAAGGCTACGCTCATCCGGAGGACCGAGTGGATCGGCTCGGACGAGTATTTGCGACTCTGCGGCTACATGAACGTACAGGGCTGACGTTCGAGAAGTATGTGCAGCTGGTTGAGGACGGAGTGTGGCGTGGAAGCAAAGGCCAAATGTTGATGTGGAGTTGAGAAACGATGACAACAAAAGGACGTTTGATCAGGGATGCGGTCGTTAAGCTTGAGGAGGCGATCGCTAAGCTGGAAGTCGCAAGACGCAAGTTGCAGGATGCACGTAACCCGCGTCATGTCGATTTGATCATCAAGATCGAGGATCTGAGACAGATCTATGAGATCTTGACGGATACGGAGTGCACGCCGGAGATCGAGGAGGCCGGTATCAATGTCAAGAACTGACTACAAATCGGCCCTGCAAGCCTGGCAGGTCGCTCGGCTGCAGTTTGAGCAGGCGGATCCGGAGCACATCGACGCGGCTATCTATCGGCTGCAGGCGGCGGAGCTCAGGCTCAGGGCGGAACTGGAGAGGGCGCGGAGGGAGAGGGGGGTGAACGCGATGCCGCAAGTGTTTTGGATCGGTGATGTTTGTGACGCGGATTGGCGCGAAAAATTTCAGGCCGCTGCACCGCACACGGCCAATGCATATTTGGCAAACCTGACGGTGGAAGCAGCGCAGCAAGCCTACGAAAAAGAAAAAGCCGCCATTGAGGCGACTAAAAGAAAATTTTCGTTTGAAATCATTCTACCATGTGTGGTGGATGGCAACAAGGAGGAACTTTAATGGTTAGCCTTGATCGTTTTGCCTATGGGCTGCCGGACCCTCAACAACAACCAATCGACTGGGTCGCCGACTGCGCCAACGAGGATTGCATGCAAGAAATCTTTCTTGGTGATCACGCAATCATAGACGATGACGACAACTACTACTGTTGCGAACAGTGTTACGTCCGAGCGACGGGCGCCCGGTATATTAAAGCAGGTTTGGAGGATTGAAATGCAAGCATTGCAATTGATTAGTACGAGAGGCATGTCTCGCGAAAAATGGCTGGAAGAGAGGCGGAAAGGTATCGGCGGCAGCGACGCAGCCGCTGTCGCCGGTCTCTCCCGCTATCGAAGCCCGCTGCAGGTGTATATGGAGAAGCTCGGACTGGTGGAGCCACACGAGGAAAATGAGGCCATGTACTGGGGAAAGAAGCTGGAAGACTTGGTCGCTGAGGAATTTTCGCTCAGGACCGGACAGAAGGTTCGGCGCCGCAACGCGATTCTTCGTCATCCTGACTACCCGTTCATGCTGGCGAACGTAGACCGCGTGATCGTCGGCAAGAACGAAGGTCTGGAGTGCAAGACGGCCGGAGCATACAAGGCAGGCGAATGGGACGGAGACGAGATCCCCTGGGAATACGCGATTCAGTGCCATCACTACATGGCCGTGACGGGCTTCAGCGCGTGGTGGATCGCAGTCCTGATCGGCGGAAATCGCTTCATATACAAGCGCATCGAGCGCGACGAGGCGATTATCCGGGATCTTATCAAAATCGAATCTCACTTCTGGAACTATCATGTGCTGCAGGAGATCCCGCCGGATCCGGACGGTTCCGCCGCTTCTTCAGAACTTGTGAGGCGAATTTATCCTGAATCGAACGGCCTTGAATTGGACTTGCCGTCCGCGGTTGAGCGGTGGATTGAGCAGTACGAACAGGCCGCGGAGGAAGAGAAAGCCGCCGCCGCGCGCAAGGAAGAGGCCGCGAACAATATCAAGATGCTGCTCGGTGAATACGAAGTAGGGCGGTTCAAAGATTGGAAAATCACCTGGCGTTCGATTTCTTCTTCTCGACTTGACACCAAACGGCTGAAAGCCGAACTGCCGGACATATATGCGAAGTACACGAACCAAACGTCGTCCCGGCGCTTCGAAATCAAACGAATGGAGGCTTGATAAACCATGGCTCAAAACAAAAGTCTGGGCGCTGCCCTCAGCGCACGTGCACAAGGCCAGCAAAACAACGGTAACGGTGGACAGTTGTCCCCGATCGCCGGCGTGAAGTCTCTGCTGAACAGCCCAACGATCAAGAAACGTTTCGAGGAAGTGCTGGGCAAGCGTGCGCCGCAGTTTATGACCAGCATCATCAACCTCGTGAACTCGGACACCAATCTCCAAAAGTGCGATCCGATGAGCGTGATCGGTTCCTGCATGGTGGCAGCTACGCTTGACCTCCCCGTAGACAAAAACCTCGGCTATGCGTGGGTTGTGCCGTATGGAAACAAGGCCACGTTCCAGTTGGGGTACAAGGGATACATCCAATTGGCGCTGCGGACCGGCCTGTACAAGGCGCTGAACGCTCTTCCGGTCCATGAAGGCGAGCTGGTGAAATGGAATCCGTTGACGGAAGATCTCGTTCTGGACTTCGAAAAGAAAAAGTCGGACGCCATCATCGGGTATGCCGGCTATTTTGAGCTCATCAATGGATTCCGCAAAGCAGTGTACTGGTCGAAAGATCAGATCGAAGCGCACCGCAAACGGTTCGCCAAAAGTGATTTCGGCTGGAAAAACGACTATGACGCGATGGCCCTGAAAACCGTCATTCGAAACATGTTGTCCAAGTGGGGCATTCTCTCCATTGAAATGCGGACGGCATACAGCCAGGACCTCGATACGAAACTCGAATACGGCGAAGAACCTGCCGTGGACGACGACAATGTCATCGACGTCACGGCAGAAATTGGGGCGTCCGCAGAAACGGACCAGGAAACGCATGAAGAGAACGGATCGGCCGCGTCCGATGTGAGCAATGCAGACCAGACGCTGTTGGGCTTTGGCAAAGATACATGAGGTGGTGGGGGCATGCAAGGCAAGAAACCAACGCTCAAGCAGAAAAAAGCCATCGCCGCGGTGCGTTTGAACCCGAACAACTGGTTGGTTGAAAAGTGTCCGCCGGGGGAACTGCATCTGGTTCACAGGAATACGGGGACGAAAAGGATTATTCCGGCATGATCACAGAAGAGGGAGAGGATCGACAGTGGCTTGGATTGAGAGCCATCAGGGGTTAGCCAAGCACCCCAAAACGTTGAAACTGGCGAGAAAACTGAATATTCATATCGCTCAAGCAATTGGTCACCTGCATTTGTTTTGGTGGTGGGCCATGGAATACGCCCAGGATGGCGACCTCTCCCATTGTGATCCGGAAGATATTGCTATCGCCGCTGACTGGCCGGGCGACGAGCGACAATTCGTTGAGAGTCTCATCGAGGCTGGATTCATCGACCGCAACGAAGATGGCACTCTTAGCATCCACGATTGGCATGATTATGCCGGGAAACTGTTGGAAAAACGCGCTGCAGATGCTGAAAGGAAAAGAAGGGAACGACAAAAGAAGGATGCCCCAAAACCGTCCGACGGATGTCCGACGGACGTCATGCGGACGTCCAGCGTAACCTTAACCAATACCAATAATGATGGATTGATTGATAATACGCCCGTGCAGGAGACTGAAACGTTTGAACAGGCACACAAACGCATTTTTGGACTGGATTGCCATCCTCACAATAGCGAAATCTTGCGAAGCTATCTCGACGACGGGATGGAAGAAGCCGTCATCATTCGGGCGATGGAACGGGCTGCCGAAAAAGGGAAAACAGGCTTTAACTTCACCTTCATCCGCGCCATCGTTGAGAACTATTTCCGAAACGGCGCACTTACGCTGGAGCAGGCGATCAAACTGGACGATGCACACGATAAGGCGCGCCGGCGAGATCCGCCGGGCGGTAAGTCCCGGCAAGCAAATCAAATTGCGCTATTGGATCAACTGGCAAAGGAGTTTGAGGAACGTGACACAGGCTGAAGTGGTTGAGCTTTTCAAAGCAATCACATTGTCCTATCCGGCATTCAGGGTGCCGGACGAGTTGATGAAAGACCAGGTGCTCCACTGGTATGAGCATCTGAAAGACATACCGTTTGACGTGGCCAAGGAGAATTTGAGCGAGCATATTCGGAATGAGCGATTTCCGCCGACCATCGCCGATATCCGCCGTGGATACAGCGAGGAAAAATCTACGGTCCCCGGCGTGGAGGAAACGCGTCAATACCTGGATGAACTCGAACGGCTGCGGGAGCGTGCCGTCCCGATGCCGGATTATGTACGCGAGGAGTTGAGACGCATTGCGAAACGTGCTTGACATACCGATTCCTGATGCACCACCCGGAGAAGTACCGCCGCCGCACAACATCGAAGCAGAGGTGGCCATTCTCGGCGCGATCCTGCTCGACAACAGCGTTTTTGATCAGATTGCAGAGTCGCTCAGCGGCGACGAATTCTTCCTGGAAAAACACCGGCATATTTTCCGGGCTATGGCCGAAGCCTACGACGATGGCGATCCGATCGACCCGGTCACTGTGTCAAGTCGCCTCCAAGCAGGAGGGCTGCTGGCTGTAGCCGGCGGCGTCGGATATCTGACAGGCCTTGTCAGCGCCACTCCAACCGCCGCGAACGTGATGCACTATGTCCGCATTGTCAAAGACCACGCCGTCCATCGGAAGGCCCTACAGCAGGTGCAGGGACTGGCGGCGGCAGCCGGGCAGGCTGAGTCCGGCGCAGAGCTGGTAGCAAAGATGCAGATGGTCACCGCGACGCTGGAAGACGAAGTGGCGCCAAAAAAGGATTTCGTGCCGATACGGGCGGCGCTGATGGAGGCATACGAAAGGATCGAGCAGCTCGCGACTAACCCGGATGCCCGCGGAATTACTGGTTTGGCGTCAGGATATCCTGACCTGGACCGGATGACGGCTGGGTTTCAGCCCGGTGACATGATCATCGTTGCGGCCCGCCCGTCGGTCGGCAAAACCGCTTTCGCTCTAAACGTCGCACAGAACGTTGGGAAGTCAGGCGCAACTGTGGCAATGTTCAGCCTCGAAATGCCGACGTCTCAGCTGATCCAGCGGATGCTGTGCGCAGAAGCAAACATCGACGCGGGCAGGATGCGGACCGGATACCTGCAGGGTGACGATTGGCCCAAACTGACGACATCCGTCGGAATGCTATCGGAGCGAAAAATTTTCATCGACGATTCCGCGGCCATCACGACGAATGAGATCCGCGCCAAGTGCCGCCGGCTGAAACGGGAAAAGGGACTGGATCTCGTCATCGTCGATTACCTGCAGCTCATCAGTCCGGGACAGCGTCGACGCGAAAACCGACAGGTTGAAGTGGCAGAGATCAGCCGGGCACTGAAGCAAATCGCGAAGGAACTGGAAGTGCCGGTCATTGCCCTATCCCAGCTCAGCCGCAGCGTCGAGCAGCGGCAGGACAAGCGGCCGATGCTGTCAGACCTACGCGAATCGGGCGCCATCGAGCAGGATGCGGACATCGTGGCATTCCTGTACCGGGACGACTACTACGACAAGGAAACTGACCGGAAAAACATCATCGAGATCATCATCGCCAAGCAACGGAACGGACCGGTCGGCACTGTCGAGCTGGTGTTCCTGAAGAATTTCAACAAGTTTGTCAGCCTTGACCATGGGCATGATGAGCAGCCGGCATCGAAGCGTGAACCAGATCAGAGGAGGCGGTGGGCATGACGCAGGAACGCATGACGGCAGCCGCATACCGGGCGATGCTTGCCGGTCAGAAACCAGCGAAGTACCGAAACAAGCGGACCAAGGTGGACGGCATCACGTTCGATTCCAAGGCCGAGGCCGCACGATACGTCGAACTGAAAACGCTCAGAGCCGCCGGTGAAGTGCAATGGTTCGTCCTTCAGCCGCGGTTCCTCCTGGAGGAAGGGTTCGAAAAGGATGGTGTCGAGTTCGAAAAGATGGAGTACGTCGCAGATTTCCTCATCTGCTGGGCGGACGGGCGGATCACGGTGGAAGACGTGAAGGGGATGAAGACCCGGACGTACCGGGACAAGCGGAAGCTGTTCGAGAAGCGTTATCCGACTTTGAAGATCGTGGAGGTGGAGGCATGATGGGTTACAAAAGCAAAATCGAATGGACGGATGCGACGTGGAACCCGCTGCGCGGTTGCTCGAAGGTGAGCGAGGGTTGCCGGAACTGCTATGCCGCGCGCGTGGCGGCAAGGTTTTCCGGCGAAGGACAGCCATATGAAGGGCTGGCCGAAATGACGCCGCACGGACCGCGGTGGACGGGTAAGGTTCAATATGTGATGAATGCGTTGAATCAGCCATTGAAATGGCGAAAACCGCGGCGAATTTTCGTTAATTCCATGTCTGACTTGTTTCATGAAGCTGTTCCTGACTGGTTCATCTTTGAAGTGTTCGACGTGATGTATCGGGCGCGTTGGCACACGTTTCAGATTCTCACCAAACGCCCGGAACGAATGTGGGAATGGGTTACATGGTATTACGAGAAGTCTGGGATTGAAAGGGATGTCTACCCAAACGTCTGGCTCGGCGTTTCGGTCGAGAACCAACGCGTGGCCGACGAACGGATTCCGCTGTTGCTCCAGACGCCGGCGGCGGTGCGGTTTTTGAGCATGGAGCCGCTGTTGGGGCCGGTGGATTTGACCAATTACCTGCCATATCAATACCAAGCCACCGACGAATGGGGAGCCTTTACTGACTTGTACGTTCAGACAGGAGTTGATTGGGTTATCGTCGGCGGCGAAAGCGGCCCCGGTGCCCGCCCGATGCATCCGGATTGGGTGCGGAGCATCCGGGATCAATGCCAGGCTGCTGGTGTCGCTTTCCACTTCAAGCAATGGGGCGAGTGGTCAACTGGCAGGCGAATGAGCGAGATCGAGATACCGAGTATTCTAAGCGAAGCGCGCGATGGAATAATCGCCGCAACAACAATTGACCCTCCCAGGGAAAGCGGAGAGACGAGGTATGTTTGCGTCGACACGGAAGGAAGGGCATTCGAGATGGTCCGCGTCGGCAAGAAATCTGCCGGCCGGCTGTTGGACGGCCGGACGTGGGATGAGTTTCCGGAGGTGGTCAGATGAAACGCCTCAAACCACACGAGATCAAACCGGGACACTCATATCGCCTGATGCCGACTTATATTGCTATTCCAGGTAAAAAGATTATCCGCAAAGTCGAGGAAATTCGCGGGGATAAGGTGGTTGTCAAAGTTAGGGGAGAGATGAAAGAGTTTCCGCTGAAGGTGTTCGCGGATTTGGCGGTGGAGGAAGTGTCGTGATGGCATACGACATGACCAAACGCCGACTCAAAACCCTCTACCGCATCGCCACCAGTGACGATTACAGCCTGGATTTTAGGTATGAAGCCGTGCGAAACATGATCCGTCTTCGGGAAGAAGAACGAAACAGGCGGATGTATATTCCGGATGATGTGCTGCGGATATTGTACCGGGTAAGCGTCCGGCGGTGGTGGGAAAAGCAGCAGAAGAAGAAAAGGATGGTGCAACGATGAGAACCGAATACACGGCAGTTGTTCTTTTCGGCGGCATCGGTGGCGCTTCACTCGGGCTGATGCAGGCCAGAGGGGAAGCGTTGGGGAAAGTGGGGCGGTTCAGACTGCTTTGTAGCATCGATGTGGACCCAGATGCATGTCGGTTCCACGACGAGATTACTGGCGAGAAAACAGCGGTGCGAATGGACTTGTTTGACCGTCAACAGTACTTGGACTGGCACGGTCATGAGCCGCCAGCAGGGTGGCGCGAGGCGGAACCGTGGGACCTTTGGCGGGCTTTCCGGGAGACGGTACCGGATTTTCTGTTCACGTCACCGCCGTGCAAAGGGTTCAGCGGCCTCCTTCCTGAACGGTCCGCGAAGAGCAGGAAATACCAAGCGCTGAACATGCTGACCATCCGTGGGCTGCGATTAGCACTGGATGCATGCCGCGATTACGGCGGCGACCTGCCGGCGTTCGTGCAGCTTGAAAACGTTCCGCGCATCACAACCCGGGGGCAATCGATTTTGCGCGAGATCGAAAAACTGTTGAAGTCCTACGGATATGCTGTCAGCATGCGAGCTGACCACAACTTGGGCGAGATCGGCGGCCTCGGACAGAACCGGTTGCGGTTCCTGATATTGGCGCGGTACGAAAAGCGGGTACCGAACTTCTGCTACTATCCGCCTCGAAAGCCGATGAAAACCATCGGTGACGTGATCGAACCGCTACCGATGCCGGACGACCCGGCAGGAGGACCAATGCATAGGCTTCCTCGCCTTCAATGGAAAACGTGGGTGCGTTTGGCGCTCATTCCGGCTGGCGGCGATTGGCGGGACTTGAACCGGATGGATTGGCAGAATTACCGGATTGTCCATGAACCGCGGGGCGGGGCTTACGCGGTGGAGGATTGGAACCAGCCCAGTCGCACTGTCACCGGCACCGCTGGTCCCGGACGCTCAAACGGTGCTGCGGCAGTCGCGGACCCGCGAATTGGTCTCGATATGAACGGGCACGCCGCAATCTATCGGGTATCGAAATACGATGAGTCGGCTCCGTGCGTCACCGGCGCACATCGGCCAAACAACGGCGCGATCGTGGTCGCTGATCCGCGCGTGCGAACCGAGCTGATGCAGGACAGCTACGGCGTTCAGCGTTGGGATGGACCGTCAAAGACGATCCGAGGCAACAGCCGCATCATGCAGTCGGCGTCGAGCGTCGCCGACCCTCGCATGGGTTGCTCGCCCAGGTCTGGCACGATGGGCGTCCTGCGCTGGGACGAGCCTGCGAAGACGGTCATCGGCGCCGGGGACATTCACGCCGGCGCGGCGGCCGTCGCCGATCCGCGGATGCCGGCGGACACCGAAAGCGGAGTGTGGGTCATTCTGGCCGAGGACGGCACCTGGCACCGGCCGCTCACGACATACGAATTGGCTATGCTGCAGGGGTTCCCGACACATCTGCCTGATGGGCGGCCGTTCCAACTGGATAATTGTTCGGACGCCAAGGCCCGGGAGTACATCGGGAATGCTGTCCCTCCGACCGCCATGGCTGCAATGGGCAATGTGATCCTGTCGACAATGATGCTGGCCGAGGCTGGTGCCGGATTCGAACTCAGTTGGAACGAGGTTTGGGTGCGGCCGGAGGAAGAACAGCTTCCGGCGGTGGTGCAGTGATGGGCGCGCCGAGAATTCTACATTATCCGGGATCAAAATGGAGTCTCGCAGACTGGATCATCTCGCACATGCCGCCGCACACGACCTATTTGGAACCGTACTTCGGATCCGGTGCTGTCTTCTTCTCGAAGCCCCCGGCCCAACTCGAAACCATCAACGACATAGACGGCGACATTGTCAACCTGTTCCGCATGATTCGTGATCGTCCCGACGAGCTGGCGCGGTTGGTGTACTGGACGCCTTACGCACGGGAGGAATATTACAACTCTTACCAACTAGATGGGGAGTTGAACGAACTGGAGAGAGCGCGGCGGTTTTTGGTCAGGTGTTGGATGGCGAGAGGTGCGAGGACGAATGGCCGTACAGGATGGCGACATGTCATTGATCATAATGCTCCTTCTGTAGTGAAACATTGGAACGAATTGCCTGACAGAATCGTGATGATCGCAGAACGTTTAAGGGATGTTCAGATTGAACAACAGCCAGCGCTTGAGCTTATCCGACGTTACAAACGCGAGGACGTGCTCATCTACGCCGATCCGCCCTATCCGCTAGACACTAGGTACGGCCGCATGTACAAGCACGAAATGACTGACGCAGACCATGCCGAACTGCTCGAAGTGTTGGACGCACACCCCGGTCCGGTGCTGCTTTCGGGATATGCGAATCCGCTGTATGACGAACGGCTGAAACATTGGCGGCGGGAAACGAAACAAGTACAAGCAGAAGCCGGGAAAATTCGAACAGAAGTACTTTGGATCAACCCGACGGCTGCTGAAGGAATTGGAAAGCAACTCTCACTATTTTGAAAGCGAGGGAACCAACCATGTACACCATCCGACGCGACGAATACGGCCACGCAATGGCGATTGAGCGAGACGGATACACTGTATTGCATTTGCAACCCGGAACTGAACGGAACGAACAAAAAGTTGAAAATATCGTGGCGTTGCTGAACATGAATGCGGCGAAGGTGGAACGGGTGAGGGAAGGAGACGGGAACGATTGTCCGAGTGGGAGGTGCGAGTTTTGACACGTGAAGAGATCATGAACATGAAGCCGGGGCGGGAGTTGGACGCGCTGGCGGCGGAAAAGGTGATGGGGTGGCGTAAGAAAACTTTCCCCGGCGGCGGAGGCGGTTTTACTGCTTGGGTAGATGAAAATGAAAAAGTCATGAAATTGATCTCAAACAGCACGATGAGCGAAACATGCTACCGATGCGACTACTTCAGACCATCCACCGACATCGCCGCTGCGTGGGAAGTGGTGGAGAAGATGTCCGAACAGTGGCCGCAATATCAGCTTGCAAAAATAGAAGATGGTTGGTCTGTTATGTGGGGGTTCGATGGTTATGGATGGCCAGAAGCGACAGGAAAAACAGCCCCCGAAGCCATTTGCAAAGCCGCCCTTCTGGCGGTGATGGATGGGGAGGATGAAACCCATGATTGACCGCGAAGCAGAAATCATGAGAAATATCGCTAAGGCCGCAAAAGCGGTCAGAAATCAATGGTTATCGACTATGGATTATCCGATACCCGTGTCCGAGCCGCTACAAAGGTTATTCTCCGCTGTCATTAAGTTGGAAGAATATGAGAAAGGGGTCAAAACCCATGACTGACACCGCACAGAAGATCGCGGAAGTGCTTGACTTGTCGAAACCCGTCTCTGATTGCCCGGAGTGCGGCGGTCTTGGTGAGATTAGATCGCTGGGTTCGAGGCGGAAATGTGAATGCTTGTATATTCGTTTAAAAACGTTAAAACGCGAACTCGACCGGAGGGACGAGGAAAACCGGAAGCTGCGGGAAGATATTGAGCGGATGAAAAAGCAAGATATAGACGTAATTATCAGTTATGCAGTAGAACGGCAAAAACTGATCGAAGGGTTGCGGTGGTATGCGGACAAAACCAATTACGTCCAAGAAGTACACCACTTGCGGCATGGAACGTTGATCGGGCCGGCAGAGGCGATTTACTATGACGAGGGCCAACGTGCCCGCGACATCCTCAAAGAGATCGGGGTGACGGTGGAACCGGATCGCCTCCACGACGCCCGCGCAAAGATCGCGAAGGCGCGGTTCAGTCCGGAGAGGCTGGTCGGTGAATCGGAGGCGTTCGGGAACGATTGCCCTGGCGGGAGGTGTGAGATGTGAGCCGCGATAAACGCATCACCACGCGCCAGGCGATCACCCTAGTCCAGGACGCCTATGACCGCTACGAGTCCCTTGCCAAGCAGACGCTGCGCGAAGTGTTCGGGTTCGGGCCGGTTCGGATAGCGAGGTTTGAGGAGAGGTTTTCGGAGCTGGCGGCGGAGGAGTGTTTGAGGATTGAGGCGGAGTTGAGGAGGAGAAAGTGAATGCAAGACATTAGGATCTATCTTAAATCTGGTCAGGTTGTGGAGTTTGCGGCAGAATACGTGAAAGTGAAGATAATAAAGTGACGGGAGAAATAACCAAACTTACCTGGAAACGAAATGGAGAAGGTGAATGGGAACTGTTGGATGTCGGATTGGACCAAATTGCTGCCATCACTTACAAAGAGAGAGCGGAGAATGATTAAAAGATCCCCCGCAGCTCCATGCGGGGGATAAGCGAATGAATGTTCCTACACCGAATTTTAGCACAAAAGAGGGGTGTGGGGGAATATGGGAATCGCAGTCGAGCAATTGGATCGCACGATGGAAGCGATCCAGCAAGTCGAGCAATACTTGCGGGATTACCGCTGGATGGCTGATCGTGTGGCACAAATAAAAGAAGAGGAAGAAGTTCTGAAAAATAAGTCCAGGGAGGTGTGGGAACAGATCATCAGCCCGTGCATAACGAAGTACGGCGAAGAATCGACACTGCCAAAGGCGATAGGCGTGGGCGATCCGACGTTCCGAGAGGCTAAACAGTTCTTGCGTAACTGGGAGCGTATGAAGCGTTACGAGCAGAAGATGAAGCTGATCGAAGGTGCCGTAGCCGAACTGACAGACGAGCGGGAACGCGCCGTTGCGGAAGGGCTGATGGATGGGGAAAAATTGTACATGATCGCGGAGCAGATCGGAGTCAGCCGGCAAACGATATATGACATCAAGCGCTCGATGATCCGTTCGCTCGTGATCAAGATGTACGGCGAGCAGCTTATCGGGGGAACTTGACTTTACTTTACATTGCTTTACTTTACTTGACTTTACTTTACATTACTTGCAAAGTATCAACAGGCGGATGTAAACTGGGAGGTAGGACGGAGCGGAATATCAGAGTCGCAGAAATGCGGCTCTTTTTTGTTGGGGTGATGAAGGTGAAGAAAAAATCAACTGATCCAAAACAGCCGAAAAAGTGCAAAAGTTGCGTCTGGGGCACGTGGATTGGGACGAAGCAATACTGCAGCATGCCGTTTTGTGTACGCGAGTAATTTCACCGCCGTGTCGTAAGGTGGGTAGCAAAAACCGCCTTCCTCCTGCCGAGCCTGGATCGGTGCGGGGCGGCTTCCGGCTTTTCTGGAGAAGAAAAACCGCCGGGTGATTCCCGAGCGGTCAATGAGATAATACCAAAAATTAACACATTGGTCAATTGGTGAGGTGGTGGTCGTGTAGTGGCAGTGGAAAAACAACCTCATGCAAACTACTGCGGCGCCAAAACACGCAGCGGGCTGCCGTGCCGGAACCGTGCGATGGCGAACGGCCGCTGCCGGATGCACGGCGGTAAATCGACTGGTCCGCCGAAGGGCAATAAAAATGCCGTCAAAACCGGTGAATACGAAACCATCTGGATGGACGCCCTCGATCCCGAGGAACGCGTCCTTTTTCATGTCGTCGACACGGATGTCCTGAAACAGATCGACGAGGAGCTGCGCCTCATCACGATCCGGGAGCGCCGCATGCTGCAGCGGATCGAGCGCCTGCGCGCAGCAGGGGATTTCACGGTCGTGCGCCATTCGGTTGGCGTCGAGAAAGGGAAAAAGACGGACCTGCGAGAAGCCGAGGGAACGCTTGGACAGATTCAGGTGATCGAGGAAGCACTGACCAGGGTGCAGGAGAAAAAGGCGAAGCTGCTCGAGCTTAAACACAAGATCGAGACTGCGAACGGTAAGACAGACGAGCCGCAGGATGACGGCTTTCTGGAGGCGCTCGAGGGCAAGGTCGCGGAGGTGTGGGGCGATGACGAAACAAATGATTAGGGCCGCCTCGTTCCGCTGGCACCCGTTCAGCCGGAAGCAGCTGCAGGTGCTCACCTGGTGGATGCCGGGTAGTCCGCACCGGGACAAGGACGCGATTATCTGCGACGGGTCCGTGCGTGCCGGAAAAACGGCCTCGATGTCGCTTTCGTTCGTCATTTGGGCGATGACGACATTTAACGGCCAGCAGTTCGGCATGGCCGGCAAGACGATCGGGGCTCTGCGCAGGAATGTGATCGGGCCGCTCAAGCAGATGCTGGCCAGCCGCGGGTATCGCGTGGAGGATCGCCGGGCGGATAACTTGCTGGTCATCAGCCGCGGCGCTGTCACGAATCACTTTTACCTGTTCGGTGGCAAGGACGAGCGGTCACAGGACCTGATTCAGGGCATCACGCTGGCCGGCATGTTTTTCGACGAGGTTGCCCTCATGCCGCAGTCGTTTGTCAACCAGGCAACGGCGCGCTGCTCAGTTGACGGCTCCAAACTGTGGTTCAATTGCAACCCAGCGGGGCCTTATCACTGGTTCAAACTTGAATGGCTGGATCAGCTTGAGCAGAAGAACGCTCTGCACTTGCATTTCACCATGGATGACAACCCGAGCCTGTCCGAGCGCGTTAAAGAGCGCTATCGCCGGATGTACAGCGGCGTGTTTTACCGCCGGTACATCCTCGGGCTGTGGGTGCTGGCTGAGGGTATCATCTACGACATGTTCGACCCGGATAAGCATGTTCGGCCGACCATCGACCGGCCGTATTCGCAGTATTACGTCAGCGTCGACTACGGCACGCAGAACCCGATGACGTTCGGGCTGTGGGGATTCGTCCCGCCGCCCACGAAGGCGAACCCGCATGAGTTTGAAAGCGCTTGGTACAAGATCCGGGAATATCACTATGACGGTCGGCAGAAGGGGCGGCAGAAAACCGACGAGGAGTATTATCAGGACCTGGAGGAATTCGTCGGAGACATTCAGCCGCGCGCGATCATCATTGACCCGTCGGCGGCGTCGTTCATCGCGCTGATTCGGAAAAAAGGCCGGTTTGCTGTCCGGCAGGCACGCAATGACGTGCTGGAGGGTATCCGCAACATGGCCACGGCGTTGAATACCGGCCGGATCCTGTACAACGATTGTTGCAAAGAGACGTTTCGCGAATTCGCGTCTTACGTGTGGGACGAGAAAGCGGCGGAACGCGGTGAAGAGCGACCGATCAAGCAAAATGACCACCAGATGGACGGTGACCGGTATTTCGTGAACACGGTGGTTATGCGGCCGGCGGCCATTTCGTTTGAGTGAGGAGGTGACGGCATGCCCACTGAAACGCAGCGAATCATCGACATCATCGAAGCCGGCGCGCAGTCGGCCATGACGCTGGACCAGATCATTCGGAACGAGGTGGATCTGTGGCTACGCTCGACAGAACGCCGATGGATGCTCACCGGTCAGCGGTATTATGTCGGCGAGCACGACATCCTGCAGCGGAAGCGGATGGCGATCGGAGAGGACGGTCAGTTGATCGAAGTTACCAACCTTGCAAATAACAAGTTGGTCCATGCGTTCGTCCGCAAACTCGTCGACCAGAAAGTCGGTTATTTGCTGGGCAAACCGCTCAGCATCCAAACCAAAAATCGGCAGTATCTGGACTTGTTGAACGAGATTTTCGACAAGTCTTTTTTGCGGCTGCTGAAGAACCTCGGGAAGGAAGCCGTGAACAAAGGCAAGGCCTGGTTGCACGTCTACTACGACGAGGAGGGCCGGCTGTCGTTCAAGAAAATTCCGTCCGAGGAGATCATCCCGCTGTGGCGCGACGCGGATCATACGAAACTGGATGCGGTCATTCGGGTGTACGAGGTCGAAGTCTATGAGGGGACGAACCGGAAGATCGTCACGAAAGTGGAGTTCTGGGACACGTCCGGCGTGCGCCGGTATGTGCTGGGCAGTGATGGCCTGATCCCGGATGTAGAAGCCGGCGAGGTGGGTAGCCACTTCACCGTTGTTCAGGGTGAGCAGGAACAGTGGATGAACTGGCAGCGCGTTCCGTTTGTGTGCTTCAAGTACAACGATGAGGAGCTGCCGCTCATCCAAGTTATCAAGTCGCTCGTCGATGACTACGATGCCAAGACGAGCGATCACGCGAACAACCTGGAAGACTTGCCCAACAGCATCTATGTGCTCAAGAACTACGACGGGCAGGATCTCGGGGAATTCCGGCGGAACATGTCCACGTATCGGGCGGTCAAAGTGACGGACCAGGGCGGTGTTGATACGCTCGATCTCGATCTCAACACCGAAGCAGCTGAAAAACACCTGGACCGGCTCCGCAAGGACATTTATGAATTCGGCCGCGGAGTGGACACTCAGTCTGAGCGGTTCGGCGGGGATAAGTCGGGCATTGCATTGAGATTCCTGTACGCCGATCTGGACATGGACGCTAACATCATGGAAACCGAGTTTCAGGCGAGTCTCGAGCAGCTGCTTTGGTTCGTGAACGCCCATTTGGCGAACACCGGCGCCGGCGACTTTTCGAACGAAACCGTTGAATTCGTGTTTAATCGCGACATCCTCATCAACGAATCAGATGCGATCACGAACATCCGCAACAGCGTCGGCATTCTCTCCGACGAGACGCTCGTCGCACAGCATCCGTGGGTGACCGACGTTCAGGAAGAACTGGGCCGTATCCAGAAACAGCGGGAAGAGAATGACGGAGCATACGGAGGAATGCCACCAGACCAACAACCCGGCGACGGTGACGACGGATGAAACCTGAACAGTATTGGGCGCACCGGATGGAAGCCCTGAATGAGGCGATGCTGGCCAAAGGCGAGGAGTACATCCGGAAGCAGAACGAGGAGTACGAGAAGGCACTGACCCGAATCCGTGAAAGAACGGAGCGCTGGTATGCTCGGCTGGCCAAGAATAACGACATTAGTTTGGCCGAGGCCCGGAAGTTGCTTGAGCGGAACGAGCTGAAAGAATTCCACTGGACGGTCGAAGAGTACATCCAGCGCGGACGGGAAAATGCTGTCGATCAAAGATGGATGAAAGAGCTGGAGAACGCCAGCGCCAAGGTGCACATCACGCGGCTCCGTGAACTCGAAATCCATCTGCAAAATGAGATTGAGCAGCTCACAGCAAAGCGCTTGAGAGGCACGACGGATGTACTTGGGGGCGTCTATAAGGACAGCTACTACCGGTCCATTTACGAGTTGCAGAAAGGCACGGGCGTCGGGTCGTCATTTGCGATGCTTGACGATCGTCAGATCGACAAGGTGCTTGCGAAGCCCTGGGCACCGGACGGCAGCAACTTCTCGGCGCGCATCTGGAAGGACCGCGACAAGCTGGTCAACGAGCTGCAGACGATCTTGACACAGGATCTGATCCGTGGGGAGCCTGCCGAGCGGGTGATCGCAGACTTTGCTGAGCGTATGGGCGTTAGCCGGCACGCAGCCGAACGCCTGATCCGGACAGAGGCGGCGTATTTTTCCGGCCAGTCCCGGCTCGACGCCTACCGGGAGACTGGAGTCGAGACCTACAAGTTCGTGGCGACGCTCGACAGCCGGACGTCCGAGATCTGCCGCGATATGGATGGGCGCGTGTTTCGCCTCAGCGAGGCGCGGGCCGGTGTCAATTACCCACCGCTGCACGTTTACTGCCGGTCGACGACGATCCCGCATTTTGAGGATGCCGAGCCCGGCGAGCGGGCCGCACGGGCTGACGATGGTGAGACGTATTACGTCCCTGGGGATATGACGTACCGAGAGTGGGAAGAGAAACACGGTGCTGGTGGCAAACCGAAAGGCGCTCCGGAGCCGCAGCCGAATATCACGGAACCGCCGAAACCGGTCGAGCCGCCGGCCGTTCGCGTCACGGAACCACGCACGGCGCGCGAGATGGTCGACGAAACCCGCGAAGATCTCGACGAATACTATCGTTCGATCGTGGTGCATGAACCCGAGATCACGTCGACGGTGACGCGGATTGTCGAGGAAGCTGGCGGCGAAATGACCGGTCTTGATTTCCGGATCAAAGCAAAAGACTCTTTCATCCGCAAAATAACAACTGACCTGGAGCATGATTTAAAGATCAATCCGGACCTGACGCCGATGGACGTGGCACGTTCGATCAATGACGTGCTACGCTATACGGCGGTGACAGACCCGGATCGATATTTTGCCCTTTACACGACGGTGATCATGACGCTGATCAACGAAGGGCATACGCTGCGGAAGGTCAAGAACGCATGGAAAGACGCGCAGAATCCGTACAACGGCATTAACGTCGTGCTGGTATCGCCGGATGGCATCACATATGAACTGCAGTTCCATACGCCGGAGAGCTTCGATCTCAAACAAAACAAGCTGCATGAACTTTACGAGGAATACCGGTTGTCTACGACTTCCAAGAAGCGTAAAATGGAACTGTGGGAAGAAATGATGAAGTTGGCTAATGGAATCAGGAAGCCTCCGGGTGTTGACAAAATTAGGTGAGGAGGTCGGTGCGGATGGTGCAGTATTATGCAATAACCAAATATGGTATGACAAAAACGGCGCCGTTCGCGCTCGTCCGTTTCAAAGAAGGCATATTCGAAATCTTTCGAAATGGGAGCTGGGAAGAGACTCGGCAGTTTGATGACATTCTTATCGGCGAATTCAATGACTACGAGATCATTACTGATGATGAGGCGAAAGCGATCCAGCAAAAGATGATGGCACGAATCACTTGAAGCACTCCCGCAAGTATGCGAGGGTGCTTTTGTTTTGCACAGAAAGCGAGGTGATGCGATTGGCTGTCGGGCAATATCGCCGAAGCACGATCTGTGAGGCCATCCAGTTTTTATCGACCGATCAGGTGCAAGAAATCATTGATTTCGTCGGGCTGCCCATTCAAATCGAATACGATAAGGCCGGCGATATCAAGTTGCGTGTAATTCGCGGTCCGCTCGAAGTGGTTGTCGCTCATATTGGCGATTATGTTGTAAAACATCAAAATGGCAAGCTTGAGGCCATCAAACAGGCCGAATTCGAGGAACTGTACGAACTTGTGGGCTCCGGATGAGACTTTCGGGGCCCATTTTCTACCCACGGCCGGGGTATATCGGCCGGGCACCATCAGCGGATCGAACCGCTATACAAATTCGGAGGGTGAGCTATTGTGGAATGGTTGAAGGAACTGTTGAAAAATCTGGGGATTTCGGAATCGGACGTCGAGAAAATCGATTCGGAGATTCGAAAGGAACTGCCGAAGCACTTTGTCCCGAAAAGCCAGTACAATGACGTTTCCGAAGCCCGGAAGCAGGCCGAGGAAGCGCTGAAAGAGCGCGACAAACAACTGTCCGAGCTGAAGAAGGCCGCCGAAGGCAATGAGGAGCTGCGGAGGCAGATCGAAGAGCTCCAGCGGCAGAACAAGACCGCCGCTGAACAGTATGAGGCTAAGCTGCGGGACATGACAGTAACAACAGCCATCAAGCTGGCGGTAGCCGGCCAGGTACATGATCCGGATCTGGTGGCCACGCTGCTGGACAAAACGAAAATCGAGATCGACGAGAGCGGCGCGATCAAAGCTGGCCTCGACGACCAAATCAAAGCCCTGCGAGAGAGCAAGGCTTTCTTGTTTATCGAAAAGCAAGACAAGGGACCGCAGTTTAAAGGTGCAACGCCGGCGGAAAGCCGGGATTCCGGCCCAGGCGGTGGGATCAAAAACCCGTGGGCAAAGGAAACGTTTAATTTGACCGAGCAAGCCCGTATTCTCCGCGAGAATCCGGAGCTTGCAAAACAATTACAGTCCATTGCTGGAGGTTGATAAAACATGACAGTAAAAATTTCTGATGTCATTGTTCCTGAAGTGTTCAATCCGTACGTCATTCAGCGGACGATGGAACTGTCCGCGATCTTCCAGTCTGGAATCGCGCAGCGGACGCAGGAATTTGACCGGTTGGCCAGCCAAGCCGCCAAGACGGTGAACATGCCGTTCTGGGGCGATCTGACCGGGGAGGATGAAGTCCTTTCCGATACCGGCGCCCTGACACCTGGGAAAATCCAAGCGAATCAAGACGAAGCTGTCATTCTGCGCCGCGGACGTGCATGGGGGGCGAATGATCTTGCCGCAAACCTGGCCGGTGACGACCCGATGCGGGCGATCGCTGATTTGGTGGCTGCTTACTGGGCTCGCCGGTATCAGGCGGCACTCGTTTCGACGCTGCAGGGCGTATTCGCATCGTCGAGTATGTCGGCGCTGGTGCATGATATCAGCGGGCAAACTGGCGAAGCGGCTGCCATCAGCGCCAAGACGACCGTCGACGCTGCTCAGAGACTCGGCGACGCCAAAGCGCAACTGACGGCCATCGTCATGCACAGCGCGACGGAGGCGGCGCTGGCCAAGCAAGATCTGATCGAATACGTGCGGCCGTCCACCGGTTCGATCGAAGTGCCGACGTTCCTGGGCAAGCGCGTCATCGTCGATGACGGTGTTCCGTTCGATTCGGGTACCGGCACATACACGACGTATCTGTTCGGCCCCGGCGCTGTCGCATATGGCGAAGGCAACCCGGTCGGGTTTGTCCCGACGGAAACGGACCGTGACACGCTCGCCGGCGAAGACTATCTGATCAACCGGCGCACGTTCATCCTGCATCCGCGCGGCGTGCGGTTCACGTCGGCGCAAGTGGCTGGTGTCTCGCCGTCTAACACGGAGCTGGCGACGGCCGACAACTGGAGCCGTGTGTACGAACCGAAGTCCATCCGGATCGTGAAGTTTGTGCACAAACTGGCATAATCGGGGGTGATCCGGATGAGCGTGACCGCATTCAATCGGCGCCGGCGTGAGCTGGCGGCAGCGCTGGTGCAGGAGAAGGAAAAACAAACTGTCGAGAAACCGCTCGAGGAAATGACTGTCGCCGAACTGAAAGAGTACGCGGACCGGCACGGCATTGATCTCGGTGAAGCGAAGAAAAAGGTCGAGATTCTCGCGGTGATTCAGGCGACCGTCTCCGGAGGCGGACAGGTCGACAGAGATCCGGGTGGCGAAGGCGACGACAGTGATCAAGGTGGCGGAGATCATGCCGGCGAGTGAAGTCCTCGCCACGGTCAAACTCCGGCTGAGGCTGGATGACTCGCATGATGCGCTGATCGACTCCTACGTTCAGGAGATCGGTCAGCGCATCCTGCATTATTGCAATCTGTCCGAGATTCCGGCGGAGCTGGAACACGTATGGGCGTCCATGACGATCGACGCGCTCAGGATCGAGCAACCGAACCTGCCCGGGATCGCGGAGACGACCGGCGGCGGGGAGGAGATCCGGGTCGGTGACACGTCGACGGCCCCGGCCCGGCCCGCGGGCTTGACCAACACGGCCAAGTCGACGATTGACGCCGTCGTGCTGAATTACCGGGTCGATTTGAACAGGTACCGGAAGCTGAGGTGGTGACCGATGAACATCGAACGTCACCGTCGGGCGATCGAACGGATGTACACAGACCGGGCGACGGTGTACCGGCATCAGCCGATGAAGGACCCGGAGACGAAAACGACGAAGCTCGTCCCGCAGTCGATTTACGTTGATCAGCCCTGTCGGATCTCCCAGCGTGCGCTCGGGCAGAACAATCAGACCGAAGCGCAGAACGAAATCCAGTACGAGACGAAGTTGTTCATCGCTCCGGAACTGGATATCCGGCAGGGGGACATGTTGGAAGTCACCCGCGGCACCGTGACGCGCCGATACACCGCTGGCGAGCCGTTCATGTATTCGACACACCAGGAAGTATCAATCCAGCGCAAGGAGTGGGCATGATGCCGCGCTGGGGTGAATTCGAGTTTGACGATCTGAAAAAGTTTGCCAAAAACCTCGAGCAATTGGAGAAGGAATGGCCAAAGTTTCTGGAATCGTGCGTAAAGGAACTTGCGGGCCGCTTACTTGCCAAAGTTGTGCCGCGTACACCTGTGGATACAGGTGAGTTGCGCCGAGGCTGGACGATCGGACAGATCAGGAGAACGGCGGATGGTTATGAAATCGACGTCATCAATCCGGTCGAATACTCGCTGTATGTGGAGTATGGCCACCGCACGCGGGATCATACCGGCTGGGTCGAGGGACGGTTTATGCTGACGATCTCCGAAAAGGAACTGGAACGTGAATTGCCGGCGATCATGAACAAAAAGCTTGATGCGTTCCTGAAAAAGTATTTGGGGTGATGGGATGGCGAAGGTCGTGCGTTTTAAAACACCGCAGGATGATGTTGTCGAGACGCTGGAATATTTGCTTGAGCGAGCTCGTCGTGGTCATATGACGGGCTTTGTCTTTGCTGCCAAGTGCCCAGACGGCAACATCGCAACCAGTTGGGCAAATGTCGATGTTGGGGAGCGTAACGAGCTTGTCTCTCATCTTCAAGTTGACGTAATGTATGCGGTTGTTGAGGCGAACGTAGACCGGTTGGTGGAGCGTATATGAGTCAAGTCACAATTAACGACGTTCGTTACGCCGTCCATGCCGCGCTCGATGCCGCATTCCCGGACATCCCGATTGCGGGCGAAGAGATCAAGCAGAATTTAAATCCGCCCTGCTTTTTCGTTAAACTTCTGGAGCCGGAACACACGCAAGAGCTCGGCCGGCGATATATGCGGCATCATCCGTTCGACGTACACTACTTCGCCCCGGATCGCCGGAACGATGATATGTACGACATGGCCGAGAAGCTGACGACGGCGCTCCAACAGATCGAGGTGGCCGGCCGTCCAGTCCGCGGGACCGGAATGCGATTCGAGATCGTGGATGAAGTGCTGCATTTCTTTGTCGAATACAATTTTCACGTCTGGGCGCCGCAGCCGAACGATCCGGTCATGCAGACGCTTGACGTACAGGAGGGATTGAAGTGAGCCAGAAGAAAACTGAGGAAACTGCTGCTCCAAAGTTCTCAAAACAGCAGTTTTTGAAGGCAACCAATTTCACGAGGATTGAGCGTGATGTATTGCGTTCGTTCCTAAGGGACGACGAAATGTACACGCTGCAGCAGGTGGAGAAAATGCTCAATGATTTTAAGCAAAGGGTGGTGAAATAACATGCCCGGTGGGGGAATTTGGACCGTTCAAAACAAAGTACGCCCTGGAGTCTACATCAATTTTAAAAGCGAAGCCCAAGCACTCGGCACACTCGGCGAGCGTGGCATCGTCAGCCTGCCGCTAACGCTCCCATGGGGCCCGGCCAAGCAGGTGATCGCGGTCGAAGCCGGCGCAGATACGATTGATACGCTCGGTTATTCGATCACGGCGCCGCAACTGCTGCTGGTCCGGGAAGCGCTGAAACGGGCTCGGACGTTGCTCCTGTACCGGCTGAATGCCGGCGTCAAGGCGACGGCGACAATCGGAACAATGACTGTGACAGCTAAATATGGCGGCGTTCGTGGCAATGACATCTCAATCGTGGTGGAGACAAATATTGATGATTCGGCCAAGTTTGACGTGAAAACACTCGTCTCAGGTCAGGAAGTCGATTCACAAACTGTGGAAACCATTGAGGAATTGCAATCAAACAACTGGGTCGATTTTAGTGGTAGCGGTACGCTTACCACAACTGCCGGTACTCCATTGACTGGCGGGGATGACGGCTCCGTAACCCAGCAGGACTATCTGGATTATCTGGCCGCCATTGAGGTTTACGAATTCAACACCATTGGCCTGACGGCTACGGACAGCGCGACGAAAGCGGTGTTCGTGTCGTTCGCCAGACGGCTCCGGGACGACGAGGGCAAGAAGATCCAGATCGTCATGGAAAACTATCCGGAAGCCGATTATGAAGGCGTGATCAGCGTCAAGAATGGCGTCGTGCTCTCCGACGGAACGACGCTCACCGCGGCGCAAGCAGTTGCCTGGGTGGCCGGGGCAACGGCCGGTGCCGCCGCCAATCAGTCGCTGACCTATGACGCCTATGACGGCGCCGTGGACGCTTCGCCGCGGTACACGAACAGCCAGATCGTTGCTGCGTTGCAAAACGGCGAGTTCGTGTTCACAGGCATCGACGGCCGGGCGGTCGTAGAGCAGGACATCAACACGCTGAAGAATTTCACGCCGGAGAAGGGCAAGGCGTTCAGAAAGAACCGCGTTTTGAGGGTGCTGGACGGTCTCGGCAACGACTATCTGCGCGTGTTTAGCCAGTCCTACATCGGCAAGGTGCCGAACAACGACGACGGCCGCAATCTGTTCAAGTCCGAGTGCATTAACATCACGAACCAATACCAGAACATCGGCGCGGTGCAGAACTTCGATCCGCAGACGGACATCGAAGTGCTGCCGGGCGCGGACTCGGATGCCGTCGTCGTGAATCAGTGGGTGCAGCCGGTCGATTCGATCGAGAAAATCTACATGACCGTGACGGTCCGGTAAGGGGTGAGGCAAAGTGTTTTTCCGCGAAAGCGACGCTATATCCGGCAAACAGGCCCGGGCGTATATCACCATCAACGGCCAGCGAGAAGAGCTCTTCTACGCAAAGTCGCTGGAGGCGACGATCGAGAAGAACAAGGTCGACGTGCCGATCCTCGGCAAGACGAACACGCCGCAGCGGTCGGCGGGCTGGTCCGGCAGCGGCACGCTGACCATTTACTATGTGACGTCGGTGTTCCGGCGGCTCATGATCGAATACGTCAAGACCGGCCGCGATTTCTGGTTTGACCTGCTCGTCGTGAACGAAGAACCGGGATCGAGCGCAGGCAAGCAATCGATCACGCTGAAAAACTGCAACCTGGACAGCGTCGTCATCGCCAAATTCGACGCGACAAGCGACGATATGCTCGATGAAGAGCTTCCATTCACGTTCAGCGACGTCGACATGCTGGACGAATTCAACACCATCACGGGCGCCTGATTGGGCGCCCCATATTTCTATTCAGGAGGAATGAACGATGAATCTTCAAGAGTTTCTCAACGCTCATCCGGTCGACAACCTGACCGAGGAAGTACTCATCTCGTCGCGCTTCAAGGACGAAAACGGCAACCTTCTCAAGTTCAAGATCAAGGCCATGACGTCCGCGGAGTTCGACGAGATCCGCCGAGCGTCGATGCAAATCCGGAAAGGCCGGAAGGTTGAATTTGATGCGCAGAAGTTCAATCTGAAGGTCGTCGTCAACCACACGATCGTCCCGAATTTTAAGGATGCGGAAAGCATCAAGAAGCTCGGCTGCCATACGCCGGAAGAGTATGTCCAGAAGGTGCTGCTCGCCGGCGAAGTCGCGACGCTCGCGCAGAAGATCCAGGAGCTGAGCGGCTTCGATGTCGAGATGGACGAGCTCGTGGAAGAGGCAAAAAACTGATCCGGGAGGGCGATAGTGAAGCGAACTACGCTTACTACGCCCTCCACAAGCTTCACATCCTCCCGAGCCAGTTCGTGAATCTGCCGCGGGAAGAGAAGGCGTTCGTCATCGCCTGCATCGACGAGCGGATCGCGGCGGAGAGACGGGCGATGCAGAAGCCAAGGAAGCGATGAAAGGAGGTTGGCGCCGTGACGACGCTGTCATCGACAATCCGTATGATGGACGCGATGAGCGGGCCGCTGGGCGGCATCATCCGGCAGATGGAAAAATATATATCGACAGCCGAACGGGTCAACCAATCCATGCAGGTGCCGGCGGCGTCGGCTTCGGCGACCACAAAAAGCATCGTTCCGGCGAAGGCGATCAGAGGACAGCAGCAGATGATCAGCAATAACCGACTGCTGATTATGCTTGAACAGGCGATGGTCGCGAAATTCGACGAGCTGACCCATGAGGTCCGACAGATCAACAGCGGGATCGGGCGGACGAACCAACTGTTGACGCAGACCAACGCCGGCGTAAACCGCATCAGCCGCGGAATGCATAACATGCGGGCGGCCGTCACGCAGTACACTCAGTCACTGCGCCAGAGCGCGAACGCGGCTAGGCAGGGTGCTCAAAATCAGCAGACCTGGCTGCAACGCCTACGCGAGAGTAGAGGGGCTGCGGATGGTCTGGCAAGCACTATCAAGCGTGCTGTGACTGCGTATCTCGGCTTACAGGGCGCCAGAGGGGTCGCGCGAATCAGCGACGAATACGTCAATACTCTCGCTCGTCTCAATCTGGTAAATGACGGTATGCAAACGACTGAGGAGCTGCAAAACAAGATTTTCGCGGCAGCAAACCGTGCGCGCGGGCTCTATTCGGACATGGCAGGCTCGGTTGGCAAACTGGGGCTGCTAGCTTCCGAAGCGTTCTCCAGCACCGACGAAGTCATCGCGTTCACTGAACTGATGCAAAAGGCGTTCCGGATCAGCGGCGCCAGCGCAATGGAGCAGCAGGCCGGCATGTATCAGCTCACGCAAGCGATGGCTGCCGGACGGCTGCAGGGCGATGAATTCCGCTCGATCATGGAAAACGCTCCAATGCTTGCGCAGGCCATTGCCGACTTCACAGGCAAGAGCAAGGGCGAGCTGAAGGAAATGTCCGCTGAGGGCACGATCACAGCGGACATTATCAAGGGGGCGCTGTTCTCAGCGGCGGATGAGATCGAACGCAAGTTCGGCCAGATGCCGCGGACATTCAGCGATATCTGGAATTCGGTCAAGAACTCCATGCTGCAGGAATTTGGTCCAGCGATCGAACGCATCAGCGCGATGCTCAACGATCCGAGCATGCAAAACAGCATGCGCAGCCTTGGCCGCACCATCGCGGATGTAGCTGTGGCTGCCGTCCAACTCATGGACGTCATCGGAAGGGTTTCAGAGTTCGTCCGAAGCAACTGGACGGTCATCGAGCCGATCCTGTGGGGCGTTGTCGCAGCCATCGGTGCATGGACGGTCGCCCAATGGGCGCTCAATATCGCACTTGCCGCCAACCCAATCGGGTTAATCATCATGGCTGCCGCTGCGCTGATTGGCCTCATTACTGCGATCGTTGTGTGGATCGTCAAATTGTGGAAGACCAACGACGAATTCGCGGCCAACTTACTCAGGGCGTGGAATAAGATCCTGAACTGGTTTGACCAGGTCCCCATTTTCTTCGCGCGCGTCGGGATCGGGATTCAGACCGCGTTTTGGAATGCTAGAGCCGAAGTGCTGCAGACTATGGAGGATCTCGTCAACGGCGTGATCGACCGTATAAACTGGCTGATCGAGCGATTGAATAGTATTAAAGGCGTGTCACTGGAAGCGATCCAACACGTCGAGTTTGCAGCAACAGCTGCGGCCCAAGCAGAGGCCATCCGGCAAGCCGGTGAAGAAGCGATCCGCCAAATGGAGGAGAAAGCTGCGCAGAAAGCCGCGGAACGCGAGCAGAAGGTGCTTGATTTTCTCGAGGATCGCGCCGCCAAACGGGGCCGAGAAGAAGCTGAGAGAGAGGCCAAAGAGGCTGAGGAACAGGAAAAATACGACTACAAGAAATTCATGCCTGAGAAAATCAGTGTCGATAAGGTGGACGAAGTCAAAAAAATCCGCGACACCGTCGATATCTCCAGCGAAGACCTGAAGGTGATGCGCGAGCTGGCGGAGATGAAGAGCATTCAGAACTTCGTGACGCTGACTCCGACGGTGAATGTCCGGACCGGCGACATCCGGAACGGCTATGACATCGACACGATTGTCGCACGGATAAGGACAACACTTGAAGAAGAGATCGCGTCGTCCGCACAGGGGGTGTATGGCTGATGGCCAACCGCTACGGCATCTGGCTCAGCTGGAATAATCAGCAGGAAGGCTTCGAGCTGCCGATCCTCCCGCGCGAGATCGGGCCCAGCATCCGCGGGGACGGCACCGGGCATGACGTTTCCGGCCTGGGAAAAATCAATGTTATCAAGGATCGGGAGCTGGCGGAGTACACTATCGAGAGCCTGTTTCCGGCGCAGCCGTACCCGTTCATCACGGCATCGATTGTGCTGGAGCCGAAGGCATATGTGGACTACATCACGAAGTGGTGGGAGACGAAACGGCCGATCCGTTTCACGGCCGTGACCGCCACCATGGAGATCAACACACCAGCCAGCATCGAAGGATTCGAGTGGAAGGAAGTCGCCGGCAGCCCCGGCGACATTTCTTTTTCGCTTCGGCTGAAAGAATACCGGTTCTATGCTGCTCGGCGGGTGCAGGTGGCGCAGCAGACTGGCGGCGGGACGACCGTTCAGAAGCCGAAACCGAAGCGCCCGGATGAGCGTGTTCCGCCGAAAACGTACACGCTCGTCGCCGGGGACAGCCTGTGGAAGGTGGCGCAGAAGGTCCTCGGCGACGGCAGCAGGTGGCGCGAGATTCAGCGGTTGAACGGGATCAGCGACGCGCAGCTCAAATCCCTGCCGGTGGGGATGGTGCTGAAACTGCCTGAAAGCGGCGGTGCCGTGTATGCTTGAAATTCTCATTGACAACAAAAACGGCCGCGTCTGGGATGTTTCGGAGATAGCCAAAGACCTGTCCTGGACGACGACCCGCGTCGGTCGGCCGGCGAGCGTGGATTTCACACTAATCGGAAGCGGCGTCTACCAGGACCGGGCATTTACGGTCCAGAACGGCGACATCGTTCGGGTGCGGAAGGATGACGTCAACGTGTTTTATGGCTACGTGTTCGCCGTCAAACAGAACCAGGATGCCGAAATCAACGTCAAGGCGTATGACCAGGTACGGTACCTGCTCAACAAAGATACCTACGTGTTCAAAGGCGCCACTACCGGGGACGTCATCCGGAGGATTGCTGCGGATTTCAATCTGAAGGTTGGCCGTATCGATGACACCGGATACCGGATCCCGTCTATGGTCGAGGACGGCCAGACGCTTCTCGACATCATCGAAAAAGCCAATACGCTCACCATGACCGCCACGGGGCGGTTTTTCGTTTTCTTCGATGACTTCGGCGCTCTTTCCCTCCGGGACGTGACCGGCTTCCAGACCGGGTTTTACGTCGGCGACAGCAGCCTGATGACTGGGTTTGAATATGGCCGCGACATCGATTCGGACACTTACAATCGGATCAAATTGTACCGGGACAACGAGGACACCGGTAAGCGTGAGGTATACATGATTCAGGACAGCGCAAACATCGCCCGGTGGGGTGTGCTGCAGCTGTACGAGAGTGTGGACGAGGAGAAGAACGCGGCGCAGATCGATGAGATGCTGCAGCAGCTTGCGCGGTTGAAAAACAGGGAGCAGCGCACGTTGAAACTCGACGCCGTCGGCGACATTCGGGTCCGTGCCGGAATGTATTTGCCGATCGTCATCGAATCGCTAGGGATTAACCAGCCGATGATGGTGGATCAGGTGAGGCATCGTTTTGATGGCGCTGACCACACGATGAGTCTGACATTGAAGGTGATCTAAATGCTGGAAGCGATCAAAAAAGCCGCGATGGATGCGGTCGTGGCCAGCAATCTGGTGGCGGTGATGTTCGGGACCGTCACGAAGACCAATCCACTTAAGGTGAACGTCGATCAACGTTTCACGCTCGATGCGGATTTTTTAGTGCAAACAGCCGCGACAGCTGAACTGAAAGTGACGATCGGCGGCACCGAGTACATCATCCGTCCTGGGTTGCAGGTCGGTGACCGGGTCGTTCTTCTCAGGGTCCAGGGTGGTCAGAAATATCTCATTTTGGACAAGGTGGTGAGCGGATGATCCCAGCAGGCGGAAGTATCGACTCGCAGAACATTGATACCGTCGAACTGCCGTCCCGGACATGGCGGCTGGATTTCGAGCGCGGTCGGGTCACAGGGATGATCGAAGGGCTGGAAGCGGTCCGGCAGGCGGTGTTCAAAATCCTTCAGACCGAACGATTCCGGTATCTGATCTATGACGCGGACTACGGCGTGGAGCTCGCTAGCCTGGTCGGCCGGGATCCCGTGTTCGTTCAGTCCGAGCTGCGCCGCCGGATCGCCGAGGCGCTGACGCAGGACGACCGGATCGACAGCGTAACGGATTTTCAGATCGACATCACTGGGGACACCGCGACGGTCCGGTTCACCGTTGTGTCGACGTTCGGATCATTCCAGCAGGAGGTGACGGTGCATGTATGAGCTTCAGACGTACGAAGCGATCCTGCAACGTATGCTGGACCGAGTGCCAAACGATATAGACAAACGGCCTGGGTCGGTCATCTATGACGCTCTGGCGCCGGCTGCTGCGGAATTGGCGCAGATGTATGTGGAGTTGGACATCAACCTGCGACTCGCCTTTGGCGAAACGAGCAGTGGTGTCTATCTCGACCTACAGGCCTCGGATATGGGTGTCACTCGGAAACCAGCCACGGCAGCAAAGCGAAAAGGATTGTTCTGGGACGCAAACAATCAGCCTTTCGACGTTCCGGTCGGCAGCCGGTATTCTTGCGAACAGGTGAATTTCGTGGTTCGCTCAAGGCTGGCTGCCGGCGAATTTGAGCTCGAATGCGAAACGGCAGGGGAAATCGGGAATACCGTATTCGGATCACTCTTGCCGATTGACTACATTGTGGGATTGGCTCGTGCCGAGCTTACCGACGTGATCGTACCGGGTGAGGATGTTGAATCGGATGAATCGCTTCGGGCCCGCTACCTCCAAAAAGTCCGCGAACCCGGCACCAGCGGCAACGTGGCCGATTACAAGCGCTGGGCGACGGAAGTGATCGGGGTGGGTACGGCAAAGGTGATGCCGCTTTGGAACGGTCCGGGAACGGTGAAAGTGATCATAACTGATTCGGACCGGCGGCCTGCATCGCCGAGCTTGGTCGATGCCGTGGCTGCGCATATCGAAGAAGTCCGCCCGATCGGCTCCGCGGTAACCGTCGTTTCGGCAACGGGGAAGCCCATTGATGTCACGGCCACCGTCACGCTTGCGACGGGATACACGTTGCAGCAGGTGCAGGATGCATTCGTGCAGCAGCTAGAGGCGTACCTACGCGAAACAGCCTTTGAGCTTACCTATGTGAGCTATGCCCGGATCGGTACACTGCTGCTTGGGACGCCGGGGGTGGTGGATTACACCAATTTGTTGGTTAATGGAGGCGTGTCCAACATTCCACTTCAAGATGATGAAGTGCCTGTACTCGGTACGGTGACCTTGGGGGTGTGACACATGCCGTATCCAGATCAGATCGATGTCTTTCCTGAGAAACTGAACAAGAAGCAGGACGGCGTATACGTCATAGAAGAAGAAATTCCGCTCATCAACGGGGTTTTTGAGGGGCTTCTCGCGCACGACAACATCATCAACAGCACCGTGAAAGTATACACGGGGCCAAAATTCACGGGTCAGGAAGTCGCCACATGGACGCTTTCGGTTCCTGTAGATATGCCTTGGCGCCGGATAATCCGCATTTTTGCAGATGTAACAAAGGTATACGTTACCTACGAGACGCTCGGCGACACTGTGGAAGCGGATGATGTGAATGTATTGCAAGACGCCATAACGGCCACGCAGACCGAGTTGGAAAGGTACAAGTCTGAGGGGGTCGTTGATGGAGGAACATTTGAAAGGAGCGATGACTGATGGCACAAGTAATCAAGATCAGAAGGGGAACGAAAGCACAACTGGATGCATACGGCCCGCTTCAGCAGGGTGAAATGGGCTTTTGCACGGACACGAAGGAAGTTTACATCGGTGACGGATCGACGAATGTTCTGGTCGGTCGCGTAATGTCCGGCACGCTGGCAAACCGCCCGAATCCGACTGGTTCTGGGCGGTTTTATTTTGCGACGAACGAAAATGTGCTGTATGTGGATGTCGGGACGTGGCAAAAGCTCACTATCGTCAATCTCGACGAGCTTCCAGACGGAAGCACATATGGGAAGGTTCTGAAAGAAGACATCACGAGCGGCCACGTAAACAAGGTCTCGGACGGAACCAAGACTGCAACCGCCGCGCAAATCCGGGATCATATCGACAATGCTGCCATCCACCGGCAAATCAACGACTCCGGAACCGGCCCGACTGACCTCTGGAGCGCGCAGAAAATCCGGAACGAGATTGAACTGGCGAAGCGTGGCATGGAGTTTCAGGACAGTGTGAAAAGCCGCACCACGACCGCGCCGCCTTCAAGCCCGACTGTTGGGGATCGTTATATCGTTCCTGTTTCCGGCGCATCCGGCGCATGGTCTGGGCAAGCAAACAAGATCGCTGAATGGAATGGGTCGTCGTGGTCTTTCTACACGCCCGCCGAAGGCTGGACGGTTTATGTCGACGTCGAAGCAAAACTTTATAGCTGGAATGGATCGGCATGGGTGGTTAGTGGCGCTGCGTTGCAGAACATCGTGGCTGGTAATGGATTGTCCGGCGGCGGCCAAGCGGACACAGTTACACTGAACGTCGGTGCCGGAAATGGTATTACCGTTTCGGCTGATGCTGTGGCTGTGAAGCCGTATAATGGCATCAATGTTGATAGCAACGGCGTGTCTGTGAAAGCGTACAACGGTATCACGGTCAATGGAAACGGCGTATCTGTGAACATTGACAATGACAGTATCGTGTACGATTCCGCGAACGGAAACCGGCTCATGGTGGCTGTGATCGACGGCGGAACATTCTGAGGCTTGGGGTGACAGCCGATGCCAAGAAAAGCGCTCATCAAAATCCGCAGAGGACTGGAAGCGCAGCTTCCCGTGCTCGATATAGGTGAACTCGGCTACTGTACAGATACGAACAAACTGTACATCGGTATGCCAACCGGGAATCAGCTTCTGGTCGCCGCTCAAAGCGTTGGGGACATGCTCAAATCCATTTACGATACGGATTCCGACGGCAAAGTCGATGCGGCGGAGACGGCCGACAGCGTACCGTGGTCTGGGGTGACGGGAAAACCGAGTACGTATGCTCCATCAGCACATACCCATTCCGCGAGCGACATTACCAGCGGAATAATTGCGGCTGCACGCTTGCCGGCTGCTTCCACGTCGGCTGCCGGAATTGTGCAGCTGAACAGCTCCGTCAACAGCACCAGCACCACGCAGGCGGCAACTCCCAGCGCGGTGAAAGCGGCGTATGATCTGGCGGCGTCCAAGCTGGGGCCAGGTGTTACATGGAACCAGCTCAAGGGGGTGTAATCCGTGTACGGAAAACTGTTATATGGATCATCCCTCTATGCGGAGAATGGCGATTCGAAGCAATCGGAGAATCGATCGGTTGATCTAATGTCTTACCTGCCCGAATTTTACCAGCAGATCAGGGACTTCCGGGAAATGATGAAAACGGCGGGTGAAGAAATAGGACTGCTTTGGAACGAAAATGACAGCGTTCTGAAGCAGTTTTTTGTTTCGACGTCAACTTGGGGTCTTGACCTGTGGGAAAGTGAGCTGGGCCTCGCCACTGACTCAACCAAACCGGTTGAACGCCGACGAGAGATCATTCTGGCCAAGCTCCGCGGCGCCGGAACAACGACCAAACAGATGATCAAAACCGCCGCGGCTGCTTTTTCCGGCGGCGAAGTGGACGTGATCGAGTTTCCGTTGGAACACCGGTTCGTGGTGAAGTTCATTGGTGTGAAGGGAATACCGCCGAACATGCCGGGGTTTATCGCCATGCTGGAGCAGATCAAGCCTGCTCACCTTGTGTACAGCTTCGAATACACGTACACGACATGGGATATGTTGAAAAGCTTGACTTGGGCGGTTGCAGGGACGAAAACGTGGGATGAGCTCAAAAGATATGACGGATAAAGGAGCGTGGGGAACGTGCAACAAACACCAAATTTGGGGCTCAGAAAGCCCGAAGGTTCAGATGTGGTGGACATCGACGATCTGAATTACAATTCCGACGTACTGGACGTTGAGGTGACAAAGCTGGCCACGCCTTCGCAGGATGGAAGGATGAGCGCCGCGGACAAAGCTAAGCTGGACGGAATTGCGGCGGGTGCTGAGGTCAACCAGAACGCCTTCACGAACGTAAAAGTGGGCGCGACGACGATCGCCGCGGATTCGAAAAGCGACACGTTGGAACTGGTGGCTGGTTCCGGTATTTCGCTCACGCCGGACGCCACCAACGACAAAGTGACGATTGGGGTTGCCTTCGACGATACGGTTCACGGGAACCGCGGCGGTGGAAACTTACATGCGACAGCTACGCAAACCACTGCTGGCTTCATGTCGGCAGCCGATAAATCGAAACTGGACAGCACAACAAGCGCGGCCACGCCGAACACGATTGTGCAACGCGACCCGAATGGACGCTTTAAGGCGGGGGCGCCGGCGGCGAGCGATGATGTCGCTCGGAAGGATACCGTCGACAACGCTATCGCCGCGCTGCGCGGTGCGGCTCCCGGCACACTCGATACGCTGGCGAAGCTGGCGCAGGCGATCAACAACGACCCGAACTTCGCGGCGACGATCAATGCGGCGCTGGCAGGGAAGCTGGACAAGACCGGCGGCACGGTGACGGGGCCGGTTGCGCTGCTTGGTGCTCAGCCGACCCTCTGGTTCTGGGATTCGGATGACAGGACAAAGGACTTTCGCATCATCAATGACGGTGGAAAGTTGTGGATTCAACAGTTTAATGGCTCAACGTGGATAAGGGATCTGCTTGTTATTGATATGTCGGATGGGAACGTAAAGGTTGACGGCACGCTTACCCTTAACGGGCTGAATATCAGGAGTAACTCGGGCATCCTCGAAATTAACGACGGAACGGGGTGGAAACCGGTGGGATTTGACCCTACGAGTATGACAGTTAATCCAATAACTGCATATAGTGATGCTATCTATATTAACGGTTCAAGCTACGTTGATGTAGTTTCATTAAGCGGGTCGGGCGTACTCGGGCAATTGGACGTTTTTATGGGTGGAAGCCAGGTGGGGTATGCTGGAGTGTCGCTTGTGGTTGATGGGGTAGAGAAAAAATTCTATACCGTAAACGCAAATTACGCAAGGTCGCCAGTATATGTCGGTAACGGAAACCCGTCTACGGGTTCCGGAAATGGTACTGCGGGGATGTTTTCCCTTTCGACACCTATTAAGTTCAACACCAGTCTGATAGTTCGTATAAATAACACATCGAGCTCTCCCAGCAATATCGGATGGTCGATCAAGGGGGTGTATTATACGTGAAAATTCTCGATGCAGGTTATGTGTATGAGGTTCGACAAGTCGGCTCCGTTGAGGAGCGTATACTCATCGGCGGCGTATCGAAGGATATTGTGGAAGGTAACGAACTTGTTCATTACATCTTCGATGAGGCACTCGGAGAGTATGTTGAGACTGGGAGAGACTCGTACACACCAGAGCCTATTATTGATGAACTCACTCAGTTGAAGCTTGCGCTCGCGGAGCTGGCCGAGTCCTACGAGCAGACTGTCACTGATATGCAGCTCGCACTCGCCGAGCTGGCAGAACTCGTTACAGGAGGTGTCGCCTGATGGCAAAAATCTACTATGATCTGATCAAAAAGAACTTGCGCACGATCGACGATGTACCGTTGCGCTGGCGTGACGAAGTACAGGCGCTACTGGATGCGGATACAGGCTCCGCCGAATAGGCGGGGCCTATTATGTTGGAGGGGAGCGGTGCATATGGACGGTATCACGATCACGGCGGCAATTTCAGCCGCCGCGGCAATCAGCGGCATCGTGCTCGGCTGGCTCGGGCGAAGCCGCGCGGTGCGGCAGGACGGTGCCGAGGACGGTGAATTGCGCGCCAGCGTTGAGTATATCGCGCGCGGCGTGGATGATCTGCGTGTGGAGATACGGGCCCAAGGGCAAAGGTATGACATGCTTGCGGAGCGTGTGACGAGGGTCGAGGAATCAGCAAAACAAGCACACAAGAGAATTGATAAATTGGAGGCGGAATGAACATGGAGGAACAAATTCTGCAGCTTGCTGCCCTCGTGGCGGCCTATGTTGGTGTCGTCAAAGGATTTGGCCTGCCGGAACGATGGACACATTTGGTCGCCCTAATCGTGGCGGCCGTATTTGTGTTGGTCCCTGACGTGGTACGTGAAAAAATCACGTTGATTTCTCTGGTTGGGTTAACAGCAAGCGGAGCATATCAGTATGTCAAAAAGCGGGAGATTGATGCGAAATGAAGTACATCATCGACCACATCCCGAAATCCACGCCCTATAATCGTCGTCCGGGGCATCAGATGACAGCGGAAACGATCACGATCCATAACACGGGCAATCCATCCAGTACGGCGCGAAATGAGCGAGCGTGGCTGACCAATCCGGCCAACGACCGTACAGCCAGCTTTCATATCGTCATAGATGAACGCGAAGCAATCGAATGTGTTCCCCTCAACGAAAATGCTTGGGCGGCTGGTGACGGGATGAACGGCCCTGGAAACCGCTCATCCATCCATATTGAACTTTGCGAAAGCGGAAACTATGCGCAGACGATCGAAAATGCCGCGCAACTGGTCGCGAAGATGCTACAAGAACGTGGATGGGGCGTAGATCGGCTTCGCAGACACTTTGATTGGTCTGGGAAGATATGCCCGCGTAAGATGTACGACAACGGCCGGTGGACGGGCTGGATGGAGTTTAAGAATGTGGTCGAATTCAAGCTAAAAAAAATGAACGACGTACCTGATGACACCGTATCCGACTGGGCACGGGAGGCTCGGGATTGGACTGTCGCGAAAGGCATCACGGACGGCACTCGCCCCAAAGACCCGGTGACACGGGAGGAAGTCTGGACGATGCTGTACAGAGCGCTGGGTAGATGAGCAGAGTCCCCGTCTGGCCGTGTGGCTGGGCGGGAGGGTTTTTAATTTGTGGGACAATTTAACATGTAGGTGCTATAATATCTAGCGATATTATTATTGATCGGTGGTGTGCGTATTTTGTTGATGGTCGATATCCCGAAAATACTCAATCGAATCACTATGTACGATTTCATAAACCAGGTAATAGACGAGGATATGCAACCGAGAGCTTGTGAGTTGTGTATTAACTTTTCGGGTTTGGTCTTTATTGAGCCAGCTGGAGTTACTATTTTAAGTAATGTCACGGAATGGCTGTTCAAACGAGATGTAAAGGTTTTTTATAACTATCCGAAAATTCCGGAACTAAATAGAGCATTTTGCTTTTTAGATGATTCTCAATTTTTTCAAAGGTATGTTGGGAAGAGTGCTCGCAAATTTGCTTCGGTACGAGATACTACAATTCCATTAGAATTAGTTGCTTATAGTGATAGCTATCAGTGGTTGGAAAGGACTAAATCTTGGTTTGCTAAAAAACTAAATGTTCCAGCTAGATCACTGTCAACAATAAATGTGTGTTTCCAAGAAATATTCAACAACATTAACGATCATTCTCAGGAAAATATCGGGTGTGTATTTGCACAGCATTTTCCTAATAAGAATGAGATTCAGGTTGCAATTTCTGATTTTGGTGTAGGAATTCCGCATAACATCCAACGAGTAAATCCCTGGCTAAATGATGCGGAAGCAATAGGAAAGGCGATCGAAGTTGGGTTCTCCACAAAGAGCACTCCTAATAATCGCGGTGCAGGTCTAGATACTCTAATCCACAATGTGGTAATTAATAATCACGGAAGTGTTTACATTCATTCGAACAATGGTATACTAAATTGTAACTACAATGCTGTTGACGGACTGTCGATACAGCCCGTAATTGCTTATGGATTTTATCCGGGGACACTAATTCAGATCAATTTCAGAACGGATCAGATCCTTAATATTTTAGATGAGGAGGAGGAATTCGAATGGTAATTACTGTGCTTCATCACGTATCGCATTGTTATTCGAATGCAGATGGAGACGTAATTTACAATGTTATCTTGAAAGGGTTTGATGCACGAGAAGAAGTCATCGTATCCTTTCTTGGGGTAGACAGCGTATCTTCCTCATTTGTTAACAGCGCCTTTATCCAACTTTTGGACAAATACGATTTTAGCTTCATAAAGCGTAACTTACGTATTATCAACTCGACGAAACAGATTAATTACATGATCAAGAGTCGATTCGAGTTTGAAACTACCAAAAGAAAAAACATGGTTGGCGTATAAGATACTAGGCGGAGATGAAAATCTCCCCTTTTTTATTTGGAAAAACTTTTCTGATTACCATGATTGCTGGATTGGATATACGCTCGATTCCGAACATACATTCTCATATACTATAACCAAACGTATGTTCGGAGGTTGAAAGGTATGAGCAGGATGATAAATGTCGAAACATGCTCCTGCAAAGCCCTGATGCGCCCCAGGTGGAGCCGGGACGCCGGACCGCGGGTGTTCGTGTGCCGGCGATGTGGGAAGTGTGTACCGGGGTATGAGTGGCTTTGGGTGATGAGGGAACGGATGAAGGGGCAGAAGGAACGTTGACGTAGAGAGGGAAAAATTGGTATATTTGATTTGACCGGAAGCACCGGCACAAAAAATCCCCCGATATGCGGAAGCACCGCTGCGGGGGTTTTGCTTGGGGACAAATTGGGGACAAAAACTACTCGGATGCACAAAAATTAACTCGGAATGATTCGTCAATCAAAAAGAAAAACCCTTGTAAATCAAGGGTTTTGGAGATTTTCGCAAGTGCTGGAAGGTTGGTTTCTCAGCCTTCCAAGCTGTTGTCGAGGGTTCGATTCCCTTCACCCGCTCCATCAAAAAAACCGCGTAAATTCGCGGTTTTTTTGTTATCTACATATATGATCATACAACGGTTGCCTGATCCATCATTGGAGCTTTGCAAGATATTGGCTCAACTTTTTTTCACAAAATTGCGCGAAAATAAGGAATTTAATTTGATTTTTTGTTACAATTGCTTAGATAAGAACAATTTGTTGTGATTGATCTCAGCAAACCAGATAGATAAGCAGTAAACAAACGGGGTGAACGGATTTTATGAGTGGAGCCATCAGTCAGGAGAG
>Ga0207747_1000520_pt1 | contig 42521 bp, 39 predicted proteins | sample HigsolmetaGSP11D_FD_184839 | JGI IMG/M metagenome (GOLD analysis project Ga0207747, IMG submission 184839) | High solid enriched microbial communities from the Joint BioEnergy Institute, USA - SP1-1-D (SPAdes) | ecosystem: Engineered > Bioreactor > SSF (Solid state fermentation) > Aerobic >...
CCCGCACGAAAAGGTGTGGGTCTCTTCGTTATATCCGGCAAGAATGGGCAACGTAACTCTCCAAGGGGGAGAGTATCTGAAGCTGATCGGAGAAAGGCAGGGAGGAGCGGCCGCGGGATAGAGGAAGCTTCAGATGCCGACCTCGCAGCGGAGACATGGCAGGAGATGCTCGGTGCGGAAGGACGTTGCCAAGCCGTACATAAGGAGAGACCCACACGAAAAGGTGTGGGTCTCTTTCGTTATATGTTGGCAAGAATGGGCAACGTAACTCTCCAAGGGGGAGAGTATCTGAAGCTGATCGGAGAAAGGCAGGGAGGAGCGGCCGCGGGATAGAGGAAGCTTCAGATGCCGACCTCGCAGCGGAGACATGGCAGGGAATGCTCGGTGCGGAAGGACGTTATATCCGGCTCGCATGCTCTTTGGTGCTAACGGAACGTCAATCCGTTATTGGGGGGAAAAGCGGCAGTTTGGCCGAGCTAACGGAACGACGTTCCGCTATTCGATGAAAATGAGGGGCAAACGGCTTTGAAACCGTATAATAACGGATCTACGTTCCGTTAGGAACCGAAAAACACGGAAATCTAGCAAAATAGCGGAACCACGTTCCGTTACAAGCCTAAACCAATGATACGGGTGTCTTGGTTTTGAAGTGGTATCAGGGGAGATGGTTGGTACAGGAAGAATGTGCTCCTTAGAGCGGCAAAGGGTAGCAGGAAGATACGTATGTGGCACTGGGAAGACAGTATTCGTGCCAAACAGGAAGGCAGTATCGGTCATACAAATGGTTAATTACAGGCAGCATAGTAATAGCAACTGACAACCCGCATTATAATCGTTTGGAAACTCGTGCTAGTCCGCTTGACAGTAAAAATACGCTTCTGATAAGATTGCAATAATATATGGGGTAGTGCAATGATTTTAAGGGAGGATCTTTCTTGTGTGGGAAGATAAATTTGGCAAAGAAGGACTAACATTCGACGATGTACTGTTAATTCCGCGCAAGTCGGAAGTATTCGGTAAAGAAATCAGTGTCGCAACTACGCTGACACCGCGCATCAAGCTTAACATTCCATTCATCAGTTCGGCAATGGATACGGTCACGGAGAGCGCGATGGCGATTGCGATGGCTCGTGAAGGCGGTATCGGCATAATTCACAAGAATATGTCCATCTCCCAACAAGCAGAGGAAGTAGACCGCGTGAAACGGTCCGAAAGCGGCGTTATTACGAACCCGTTCTCGCTGACGCCTGAGCATCATGTCTATGATGCGGAAGAACTCATGAGCAAGTATCGGATATCCGGTGTGCCGATCGTAGATGAAAACAACAAATTGGTCGGCATCCTGACGAACCGGGACCTGAGATTTGTTCATGATTATTCCATCAAGATCAAGGAAGTCATGACGAAGGAAAATCTCGTTACTGCACCTGTGGGTACTACCCTGCAGCAAGCCGAGGTAATCCTGCAACAGCACAAGATCGAGAAGCTTCCAATCGTCGATGATAATTACAATCTGAAGGGTCTTATCACCATCAAGGATATCGAGAAGGCGATCCAGTTCCCGAATGCTGCGAAGGATGAGCAAGGTCGATTGCTTGCAGGCGCGGCGGTTGGCGTATCCAAGGATGTGATGGAACGGGTAGCGGCGCTGGTTGAAGCTGGAGTGGACCTGATCGTTGTCGATTCGGCGCATGGCCATCACGTGAATATCCTGAATACGGTGCGCAAGATCCGTGAACGTTATCCTGATCTGACGATCTGTGCGGGCAACGTGGCAACGGGTGAAGGTACCCGTGACCTGATCGAAGCAGGGGCTTCCATCGTGAAAGTGGGAATCGGACCTGGATCGATCTGTACGACGCGCGTGATCGCTGGTATCGGCGTTCCGCAAATCACGGCGATCTATGATTGCGCTACGGTCGCTCGCAAATACGGGGTTCCCATTATCGCCGATGGCGGTATCAAGTACTCCGGTGACTGTGTGAAGGCACTCGCGGCTGGGGCTGATGCGATCATGATCGGCAGCCTGTTCGCAGGTACGGAAGAAAGCCCTGGCGAGTCGGAGATTTACCAAGGACGTCGTTACAAGATCTACAGAGGAATGGGTTCGCTTGGTGCGATGAAGGACGGCAGCAAGGACCGTTACTTCCAAGAGAATGAAACCAAGTTGGTGCCGGAAGGCATCGAAGGCCGTGTTCCATACAAAGGGCCACTCGCCGATACGATCTTCCAACTTGTTGGTGGTCTGCGTTCCGGTATGGGTTACTGTGGAGCCAAAGACATCAAGAGCCTGCAAAACGACACCCAGTTCATCCGAATCACAAATGCCGGACTCAGAGAAAGCCATCCGCATGACGTGCAGATCACGAAAGAGGCTCCAAACTATTCGCTGTAATTCGAATATGGATCAACGAGACAAGCCGCGCGCTGCACCAGTGCGCGGTTATGCATTGCTTGAAGCCGCATGAAATTCATTAAAAAATATCAAATCGGTTAATGAGACAGGGCTTAATCCCTGTCTTTCTTTGTTCGGTATCTTCCGATACTTGGGCCGATACGCGTATTTAACCGCAACCAGTTGTATGTTACAATTGTAATATTGTGTAGAATAAAATCAGTAATTCATGGAGAGGTGAAACCTTTGGTTAGGGAAGGAGATTACAGATCGGTTAGGCAGCATGCATGGCGAAAATGGATGATCCTGGCGTGTCTATGGAGTCTGCTGATCTATTCATTGATTAGCGCAGTGATCCAGCCAGCTACTGCACTTGCTACTGAAGCCACGAATAGCTCAACCGAGTCGACAGAAGGCAACAATGATGGTCAAAGTACACCGAGTACCGGGGACAATTTCCTTGGATTACAGGTTTATTCTGCGATTTTGATAGAGGCTGAAAGCGGACAAGTTCTGTATGAATACAATGCCGATCAGCCATGGGAACCAGCCAGCATGGTCAAGATGATGACCGAATATCTTGTTCTCGAGGCTATCTCGCAAGGCAAGATTGATTGGGACAGCATCGTAACCATCACGGAGAAGGCAGCGTCTATTAAGGGTTCGGGACAACTGCTGGCCCAAGGACATAAATATCGGGTCAAAGACCTGTTCAATCAGATGTCGATCTATTCTTCCAACGATGCTACCGTTGCTTTGGCAGAATTCGTTGGGGGAACGGAAGAAATATTCGTAGATATGATGAATCAGAAAGCGAAGGAGTTTGGCTTGTCGGAGTATGCGCATTTCTCCAATGCGACGGGATTGGCCAATGAATTCTACGGCAAATATGCGCCGAATACCTCCGGAGCCAATATGTTTACCGCCCGTGATTCTGCCAAGATCGCGCAACGTCTGTTGCAGGATCATCCGGAGATCCTTGAGTTCTCCAGTAAACCTCAGGAATACCGTCGTGAAGGAGATACTTCGACTGAGCTGATGAACAACTGGAATCGCATGCTGGAAAGCTGGATTCCTATCGGCAACCTGTATGCGAAACTGTATGCATACGAAGGATTGGACGGTCTGAAGACCGGGCATACCGATACAGCGGGTTACAATTTTACCGGCACCGCTGAACGGAACGGCCTGCGTCTGATCAGCGTCGTGATGAAAACCGAAAATGAAGACATGCGTTTCGGTGAAACCCGCAAGCTGCTGGACTATGGCTTCAACAATTTCGAGAAGCGCACGGTGATCACAGCGAAGACAGAGATGGAGCAGCTTCCTTCGGTTAAGATCAAACGCGGCAAAGCGCTGGAGGTTCCGCTTGTAACGCAGAGCGGTCTGGAGCTTGTCATGAAGAAGGATGAAACGAATGATGTGCTGGAGATCACGGCGGAACCGGTTGATGAGGAGTTGCTGGTAGCGCCGATCAAGCAGGGTGATGTGCTTGGCACCTTAACGGTCAGATACGGCAAAGATGTGGTTCATACCATCAATCTGGTTGCCTCTGAAGACGTGGACAAAGCAGGTTGGTTTACGCTATTCTTCAGAGCCATCGGAAACTTCTTTAAAGATATATGGAACAGCATCTTGAATATTTTCTGATCACGGCTCCTTAATTCAAATTATTCCTAGTAAAAAGGTTGTATATTAACCGGCCTTCATGTAAAATCAAGAATTAGATTATCGATATGTTACGGGAGGCTAATAGGATGGAAACAGGAACAACTAGAGTCAAAAGAGGCATGGCAGAGATGCAAAAAGGCGGCGTCATCATGGACGTCATGAACGCTGAGCAGGCGAGGATTGCCGAAGCAGCGGGTGCATCCGCCGTTATGGCATTGGAAAGAGTTCCGGCTGATATTCGCGCTGCTGGCGGTGTGGCGCGGATGGCCGATCCAACGATCATCGAAGAAGTCCAGAAGGCAGTATCGATCCCGGTTATGGCCAAAGCGCGGATCGGACATTTCGTAGAAGCGAAACTGCTGGAAGCGATGGGTGTTGACTATATCGACGAGAGTGAAGTGTTGACGCCGGCGGATGAAGTGTATCATATCGACAAGCATGCGTTCACCGTGCCGTTCGTATGCGGCGCACGCGATCTCGGTGAAGCGCTGCGTCGTATCGGCGAAGGCGCATCGATGATCCGCACCAAGGGCGAACCTGGCACCGGCAATATCGTGGAAGCCGTCCGTCATATGAGACTCATGATGTCACAGATCCGTAAGGTTCAGAATATGTCGAAGGACGAGCTGATGGCGGAGGCCAAGAATCTCGGCGCACCTTATGAGCTGTTGCTTCAGGTGCATGAGACAGGCAGACTGCCGGTCGTCAATTTCGCTGCGGGCGGCGTGGCAACGCCAGCCGATGCGGCGCTGATGATGCATCTGGGTGCTGACGGGGTGTTCGTAGGTTCTGGTATCTTTAAGTCCGACAACCCTGAGAAGTTCGCGAAAGCGATCGTTCAAGCGACTACTCACTATGAGGATTACGGATTGATCGTTGAATTGTCCAAGAATCTCGGGACGCCGATGAAGGGGATCGAGATCTCCAAGTTGCAGGCTTCGGAGCGCATGCAGGAACGCGGCTGGTAATCAGCGTTCTACGGATAGGAACTGGAAAGAAGGAATGACTGTGAGAATCGGAGTATTAGCCCTGCAAGGAGCGGTCGCCGAGCATATCCGATGCATAGAGGCCTGTGGAGCAGAAGGAGTGGCGATCAAGCGTACTCATCAGCTCGATGAGATCGACGGATTGATCATTCCCGGCGGAGAAAGCACCACCATCGGCAAGCTGATGAGGGAGTATGATTTCATCGATGCGATCCGCCAATTCTCCGCGGCACGCAAGCCGATCTTCGGCACATGCGCCGGGCTCATCGTTATCGCGGAGCGAATCGTTGGTCAGGATTGGGCACATCTTGGACTGATGGACATCACGGTATCGCGGAACGCCTTCGGCAGGCAACGCGAAAGCTTCGAGACCGATCTGGATGTGAAAGGCATCGAAGGGAAGGTGCGGGCGGTGTTCATTCGGGCTCCGCTAATTACTGAGACCGGTTCGGATGTAGACATTCTGTCTACGTACAACGGTCAGATCGTAGCAGCGCGCCAGGGTCATCTGCTGGCGACATCCTTTCATCCGGAACTAACCGATGATTATCGGATTCATGCCTACTTCCTGGATATGGTCAAGCAGGTTTCAGCATGAATTGATAGAATAGGATTGATTAAGAGGCACCGAAACCGCAAACGGCAGGTTTTGGTGCCTTTCGCTCGATTTGAGGTTGAATATCGCCTTGGGGTATAGTACATTATATGTCATAATTTATTTTCCCTTACGGGAGGGGTAAGATTTGCTGGATATCAAGTTGCTGAGAAGAGACCTGGATAAAGTAAAAGAAGCTTTGAACAATCGGAAATCTTCCTTGACGGATATAGAAGGTTTCGCTTCCATGGACGTACGCAGACGCGAGCTCTTGCAAGAGAGTGAATCGCTCAAGAACCGCAAGAACGTCGTATCACAGGAAGTCGCACGGCTGAAGAAAGCCGGAGAGAACGCCGACGCCATCATCGCCGAGATGAAGCAGGTGTCTGATCGAATCAAGGAGCTGGACGACGAAATCCGAGACATCGAGGAGAAGTTGGAAGAACTCCTGCTTAGAATACCCAATATCCCGCATGAAACCGTTCCGGTAGGAGCTTCGGAGGATGACAATGTTGTCATCCGCACCTGGGGCGAGAAGCCGCAGTTTGACTTTGAGCCGCTGCCTCACTGGGAGATCGCCGCGAATCTGGATATCCTGGATTTTGAAAGAGCGGGCAAGGTGACCGGTTCGCGCTTCGTATTCTATAAGGGGTTGGGGGCTCGGCTGGAACGGGCATTGATCCAGTTTATGATGGATGTGCATAGCGAAGAATTCGGCTATACGGAGATGCTGCCTCCGCTGATGGTCAATCGGGCGAGCCTGACCGGTACGGGGCAACTTCCGAAGTTTGAAGAAGATGCGTTTAAGGTTGCCGATACCGATTACTTCATGATCCCAACCGCAGAGGTACCGGTAACGAACTATCATCGCGATGAGATTCTGTCCATCTCGGAACTGCCGAAGTATTATGTGGCATACAGCCCTTGTTTCCGGGCGGAGGCGGGTGCTGCCGGAAGAGATACGCGAGGGATCATCCGTCAGCACCAGTTCAACAAGGTGGAGCTGGTCAAGCTGGTGCTTCCTGAAACCTCCTACGATGAATTGGAGACACTCACCAAGCAGGCGGAGCGCATCCTGCAACTGCTTGGCTTGCCGTATCGGGTTGTGCAGCTGTGTACGGGAGATCTTGGCTTCTCTGCAGCCAAGACGTACGATCTGGAGGTATGGTTGCCTTCGCAAGGAACCTATCGTGAGATCTCGTCATGCAGCAATTTCGAGGACTTCCAGGCGCGCCGGGCTAACATCCGCTTCCGTCGTGATGCGAACGCGAAGCCGGAATATGTGCATACGCTCAACGGCTCAGGCCTTGCTGTAGGCCGGACGGTGGCAGCGATTCTGGAAAACGGTTTGCAAGCGGACGGCAGTGTGGTCATTCCAGAGGTTCTCCGTCCTTATATGCGAAATCAAATGGTCATCTCCAGAAAATAGCCGTTGGCAACAAACGTGAATTTGTGATAAAATGCTATTTGCCGTGGCGATTAGCCACGGAACTCGGAGAGGTGGTCGAGTGGTTTAAGGCTCTGGTCTTGAAAACCAGCGAAGGGGCAACTCTTCCGTGGGTTCGAATCCCACCCTCTCCGCCATTACATATCCACATGAACAGCCATACCGCGCTGACGCGCTGTATGGCTTTTTTGCGCGCATAATCTTATGTTCAGCCGGAGAGAGTAATGATCAGTCAGACCAATCTGCAGCAAGGAGGAGTAATCTCGTATGACCAAACCAGAAGCTTATTCGGTTCAACAAGAAGAACATGATCATGAGGAAGGTGACAGAAGGACCACACAAGAGCCCCTGTCCGGTTCCAAGAAGGTCAAGAATCGAAATCACTCCCGGCAAAATCACGGCGAAGGCCGCTGAAGCGGATCATCCAAGTTCAATCAAACATTCGTCTTTACCAGTTATCCAAATGTTTGGGTAATTAGAACCATGTGATTGCACAACTAAAGAATCAATCCGGAAGGACGGCATATGAACGAGGAGTCTTATTTTGTAAAAATCATCTAATATTAGATGCCCAATCCACCGAAAATCCCTTTTCCTCTCCATAAATCTAAGTTAAAATTAGTCGTGTTTTACAGATCTAGAGGAGAGGGGATACTGTTTTGAAGAAAGTTTGGGCATTGGTTGGTACCTTTGTGCTCTTGCTCAGCATCCTGCTGGTTGGCTGCAGTCAAGAGAGCAAACAAACGCCGAAGGATACATTGATTGCGGCCTTTGGCAAAGCGACAGAGATCACTTCCAACAAATTTGAAGGCTCCATGAAGTTGAAGTTGGAGTTGCCTGACAGCGCTATGGTTGATGATCCTTCCGCTGCCATGGTTCTGAATCTGTTGAATAATGCGGAGCTTTCGTTCCGTGGAACTTCCCAGCTTGATCCGATGATGGCTGAAGTGCTGCTTACCGCACGGGTAACAGGAGACACAGAGATCGCCATCAATCTGTCCATACTCGTGACGGACAACAAGGTATGGGTTAAGATCCCGAACACGCCGTTCCTTCCGTTGCCAGAGAATGTGGTCGGCAAGTATCTGGAGCTGGACTTGGATGAGTTGTCGGAGATGGCAGGCGAAGAAGCGGCTACACTAACTCCCGAACAGCAGCAGAAAATTCAACGGCTGGGTGCAGAGATTGCAGAGCTGTTCTTTGGGGCATTTGAGGATGGTTCGTACTTCTCGAAAGTAAGCAAAGATGAAGCTGGCATCCCGAGCGATGTCGATGCGGCTCAAGTAGTGAAGTTTGAATTGACCAACGATAACTTGCGGCCATTTGTAAAGTCTCTGGTCGAAGTTCTTCCTGCGTTGCTCGAAAAGATCGCAGAACTGGACGAAGCAGGCGTGACGCAAGCGGACATTGAGGAGTTTAAGGCTAAGCTTCAGGAAGACGAGCAAGAATTGGACGCTTCGCTTGATGAACTTGAGGACGTTCTGAATATTCATGCCGCAAAAGTCGTAACGGCTGTTGGCAAGAACGGTTTTGTGACCTATACCGGATTGGATGTTGATCTGGAGATCACTGCCGATGGAGAGAGCGGAAGGCTCGGTCTGCAAACGGCCGTCAAGCAATCCGAGATCAACGAGAAGGTCGAATTCGAGCTTCAGGTGCCGGATGCTTCCGAGATCATCACATTTGAAGAATTGATGTCATCCTTATTTATGGTTGGATTCTGATACGGCGTCTGAATGAACTTGGAAAGTCGTTCTCCGTGCAAGCGGGGGACGGCTTTTTGAGTTGTAACGGCTTTTTGCGACAATTCGTTGAAGTTCGGCTCCAGTACAGGTAGAATATTGATCAAACCGAAACTCAGCGGAGGTTCATGATGAGCAAATATTGGAGCAGTTTGACGCGTAAGTTAAGTCCATACGTACCAGGGGAGCAGCCAAAGGATCAGGCCTATATCAAATTAAATACGAACGAGAACCCTTATCCCCCATCTCCCAAGGTACTTCGCGCCATCCAGGAAGCAGCCGGCGATGCATTGCGACTGTATCCTGATCCGGAATCGACGGTGCTCAGAGAGAAGATCGCCGCGAGATATGGACTCGGCAAGGAAGAGGTATTCGTCGGCAACGGTTCGGACGAGGTGCTGGCACTTGCTTTCCAGGCGTTCTTCGATCAGACTCAGCCGGTATTATTTGCGGATATTACATACAGCTTCTACAAAGTCTATATCCAGCTTCATGAACTGAAGGCCGAGATCATTCCGCTGCGCGATGATTTCCAACTGGATGTGGAGGCGTACGTGAGCAAGACCAACGGCGGCATCGTTATCGCCAATCCCAATGCGCCTACCGGCATCGAGGTGCCGCTCGCTGACATCGAGCGCATCGTTCAGCAGAACCCGGATTCGGTGGTATTGGTAGATGAAGCATACGTGGACTTCGGAGGCCACAGCGCGGTATCTCTAATCCGCCGATACCCCAATGTGCTGGTTGTGCAGACCCTGTCCAAGTCCAGATCGTTGGCGGGGCTTAGGGTCGGATTCGCCCTTGGCCAAGCGGAATTAATCGAAGGGTTGAATCGCGTTAAGAATTCATTTAATTCCTACCCGATCGACCGATTGGCGCAAGCTGGCGCGATCGCTGCGATCGAGGATGAGGCTTACTTCCAGGAGACGACGGAGAAGGTCATCCGCACGCGGCAATGGGTGACGGATGAGCTTCGACAGATGGGCTTCGAAGTCTTGCCGTCGCAGACGAACTTCGTATTTGCACGTCTGGCTGGCAGATCGGGCGCCGAGCTGCAGCAGAAGCTGAAGGAGCATGGCGTGCTTGTCCGGCACTTCGCCCAGCCGCGCATCGAGGATTACCTGCGCATCACGATCGGCACCGATGAAGAGATGCGGATTATGCTCGATACATTGAAACAACGCGTGCTTATGCGTTAATATAGAACAATAAATTGGACGTTAAAGGAAGGACGAACATGGAGAATATTCACGCGGAAAGCTCGAACTTTATACGAAGTATCGTGGAGGAAGACCTGAAGGAAGGCCGCGTCAAGGAGATTGTGACCCGGTTCCCTCCAGAACCGAACGGCTACCTGCACATCGGCCATGCCCGCGCGATCATCATCAACTTCGATACAGCGGCAGCTTATGGCGGCCGCACTCATCTGAGGTTCGATGATACAAACCCGACCAAGGAAGATGTGGAGTATGTGCAAGCGATTCAGGAAGACATCCGTTGGCTCGGCTTCGAGTGGGATGCGCTGTACTATGCCTCCGACTATTTCGAGGAGATGTATCAGCGGGCGGTGCTGCTCATCAAGAAGGGGCTTGCTTACGTCGATGATCAGTCTCAGGAGGAGATTCGCGCGACCAGAGGCACATTGACGGAGCCGGGCATCGAGAGTCCTTACCGCAATCGCAGCGTTGAGGAGAACCTGGATCTGTTCGAACGGATGAGGAAAGGCGAGTTCAAGGACGGGGAGAAGGTGCTGCGCGCCAAGGTCGACATGAAATCGCCGAACATCAATATGCGTGACCCTGTCATCTATCGCGTGCTCCATGCCACTCACCACAATACCGGCGACAAATGGTGCATCTATCCGATGTATACCTTCGCCCATCCGCTGGAGGATGCGATCGAGGGCGTGACCCATTCGCTCTGTTCGCTGGAATTCGAGGATCAACGTCCATTCTACGACTGGGTGATTCGCGAGTGCGAGATGGAATCGAAGCCTCGGCAATACGAGTTCGCCAAGCTTCAGATCGACGGAGCGATCATCGGCAAGCGGTATATCAAGCAATTGGTGGAGCAGGGCGTGCTGGACGGTTGGGACGATCCGCGCGTCTACACGTTAAGCGGCCTGCGCAGACGCGGGTTCACGCCGGAGGCGATTCGTGCATTTGTCCGCTCGACGGGTGTATCGAAGAGCGGCGGTACGGTCGATCCGCGCATGCTGGAGCATTTCGTGCGCGAGGATCTGAAGCTGAAAGCGCCGCGTACGATGGCGGTGTTGAGACCGCTGAAGGTCGTCATCACGAACTATCCGGAAGGTCAGGTGGAAATGCTCGAGGCGGAGAACAATCCGGAGAATCCGGAGATGGGTACGCGACTCATCCCGTTCTCACGGGAGATTTACATCGAACAGGACGACTTCATGGAGAATCCGCCGCCAAAGTATCACCGCCTGTATCCGGGCAACGAAGTGCGGTTGAAGCATGCTTACTTTATCAAGTGCAATGAAGTGATCAAGGACGAGCAGGGCAATGTGATCGAGCTTCGCTGCACGTACGATCCGGAGACGAAGAGCGGCAGCGGCTTCACCGGCCGCAAGGTCAAGGGAACGATCCATTGGGTTGAAGCATCACAGGCGGTTCCGGCTGAATTCCGTCTGTATGATTCGCTAATCGTGGAAGGCGAAGGCTCGGAGGAAGAATCGTTGATCGATCGGATCAATCCGAACTCGCTGGAGATTCTGCAAGGGTACATCGAGCCGAACATGAAAGATGCGAAGCCGCAGGATAAATTCCAAATGTTCCGTCACGGGTACTTTAATGTGGACAGCAAATACACCACACCAGACAAACTGGTGTTTAACCTGATCGTATCGCTGAAGAGCTCCTTCGACCCGTCTAAGGCATAGGCGCATTCACCTAACGATCAGTCGCTGAGTGGATATGAAAGCATCCATTCTCACCATGCATCCGGGAGAGGAGACCACCATGATCGCCAAAGAGCAGATTCAGATTCGCGACCCTTATGTGCTGACGGATGAAGAGAACCAGTGTTACTACCTGTTCGGCTCCACGGACAAGGATATATGGAAGGGACAGGCGACGGGGTTCGATGCTTATCGAAGCAAGGATCTCGAGCACTGGGAGGGACCATTTCCGGCATTCAGACCGCCTGTGGGCTTCTGGTCGCAGACCAATTACTGGGCGCCGGAGGTTCATGCATATCAAGGCCGATATTATATGTTCGCCACGTTTAAGGCTGACGGAGTATGCAGAGGTACGCAAATCTTGGTCTCCGACCGGCCGCTTGGTCCATATGTGCCGCACAGCTATGGCCCTCTCACGCCTCGCGATTGGGAATGTCTCGACGGCACGCTTCATGTGGATGACGAGGGACAACCGTGGATGGTGTTCTGCCACGAGTGGGTGCAGGTGAAGGATGGAACGATCTGCGCGATCCCGTTGGCGAAGGATCTGTCGCATGCCATTGGCGAACCGGTTCAACTGTTCGCTGCTTCGGAAGCGCCTTGGGTAGAGCAGGTCCATTCGCCGCGTCACGGATCTGGATACGTAACGGACGGTCCGTTCATGTATCGAACCGGGGAAGGCAAGCTGATCATGATCTGGTCCAGCTTCCGTGGCGGCCGGTATGCCCAAGGCATGGCCGTCTCCGAATCAGGAGGCATCATGGGACCATGGAAGCAGATTGAGAAACCGCTGTACGAAAGCGATGGCGGCCACGGCATGATCTTCAGGACGCTGGATGGACGGATCATGCTGGCGCTTCATACGCCGAATAAGACGCCGGAGGAGCGCGCGATCTTCATCGAGTTGGAAGAGGCAGATGGCGAGCTTCGCCTAAAAAGCTAACAGGATAGGCGTTAAACTTGGCAACAAGGGTACAGATGAACTTAGAGGGCAGCCCATGTGGGGCTGCCCTTTCTGTCATGCTCGATAAATCGCTTTATTCATATGAAGGAGGAATGATACCGCCTGCACGGACCTGTTCGAACGAGCCATTGACATATGCTTGCTGCTCGTTACCGCTGATGCGGATCGGAACCTGGCGCCCATCATAGCCGATCGTCCCTTCCACCGTACGCGCCGACACGCCGATGATCGCTTGCAGTGTTCCATCGCGTCCAGTTACCGCACGAACGCCGCGCGGGAAGCTCAGCAGCAGTTGTTCGTCACGATACACCTCCGCACCCTGCACCGTATTCACAATCTCGAATTTGATTCCATCGATCGTCCGGCTGTATGCCACAGCCGCTCCGACATCTCGGCCATGGGCCAATCCATATGGAGTCAGGCCCGTGAACCAGATATTGCCCTCCGGTCGTACCAGGATTCCGCACAGCCGTTCGATATAGTCGAGCATCGTCAGGATGGACGGCCCGTACACCCTGGTGTATCCTGCCTCACCGGTCCACGGGCTGATGCATTGTGCGAACTCCGACATATGCGAGAAAGCCGACAGGATCGGCTGCATGATCCAGGTGAGCTCCACGTGCCGATGATGATGCTCGAAGGCATGCGGAGTCCGAATGAGCGTTAGCATGTTGACCGCTCCGCCCCAACTGTTGTGCGTGGAGAACGGATCGAAGCGGGGATCATCCATCGCGATTGAGGTGAGCGGATACTTCGAGAAGAATTTCCGCGTATTGAGCAGATACTTCCGCAGCGACTGGGCGAAGAACTCATCATCGCCCACCTCGCAAGCCAGCACGCGGAGCAGAACATCCGATTGGAGGCGGACGAACCGTCCGTATCGGTCCACATCATAGAAGAAACCATCCTGCTCATCGTAGCAATGCTCCATCAGGTTGGACAGCGTTTCCTCTGCCCTTCCCGCCCATAGCTTGGCTTCGTCGGCAAGTCCCAGCTCCTCAGCGATGAGCCCGATGTATTTCCGCTGCGCATAAACATTGGCTGTGAGATCCGGCGCCAGGAACGGCAGGATCGGAGAATCCGGATCGTACTTCGCCGGATCGTCCAGGTGCGGCGTGTCGGGTACATGCCAGAAGCGGGAGGATGAGTCATGGCCGGTATCGAAGGTGCAGAAGGCTTCGATGCAGCCCGTCCCCCGCGTATTCCGGTACCGGAGGAGCCACTCGTCATAGCGTCGCATCGCGTCAAACATCTTACGCAGGAAATCCTTATCCTTGCGTCCATGCATCAGATAGTGATTCCAAACGCTTCGCGCCAGCGGCGTCACCAGTTGGATCTGCTTGTATGCCGGACCATCCTTCGTCCACTTGTACGGCATGAGGCCGTCAGCGCGTTGCAGGTCCGCATACAGTTCGAAGGACGCCTGAGAGATGGAAGGCAGGAAGCGGGAGGCAACCTCGGAATTGATCGTGCCGGTACTTTCCAACCAGCATCCGCGATAAGGACCGCCTTCAAGCCACACATGTTTGCCGTTATGGTCGGTTGTCATCGTGCATTCGAAGAGTTCCTCTACTGCTTTGCAGAAGCGGGACTCAAGCGATTCCGATGTGGAAGCGAAGGAGATGCCGTTCACCAGGAATTCCTCGATGAGCGAAGGGGCTGCTTGAATTCCCGTGAGCCGTGCCGTCATGTCCTGTTGTCTAAGCTTGTTCAATAGATCCGCGTTCATATGCCAGGCATCCTTTCCTGTGTTTTATGAAGGTATGCTGATACAAGAAATATAAGCGGTATGCCCGGAGAAGGAAAGGTCATTTTGTGTAAGTGATTACTTTTCTTAAAGTAGACCTTACTTTTCTTTATTAAATGCCCCCTGTATGCCAAGTACAATGAAGACATCCGAATCAAAGGGGAGGTATACCTATGAAGAAGAAATCATGGTTAGTGATCATGATCGTTGCGATTATGGTGCTTGTAGCTGCCTGCGGCGGCAATTCTAGCAACAATGGATCAGCCGCCACTGACACCAGAAACAACTCAACAAGCAACAATCAAAGCAGTGGCAATAGCGGGGGAGATGCTCAGGAGCAGATCGAACTCCGAATGACCTGGTGGGGCGGACAGGAGAGACATGACCGGACCTTGCAAGTCATTGAGCTGTACGAATCCAAGAACCCACATGTGAAGATTCTGCCGGAGTATTCGGGATTCGACGGGTATTTTGACAAGCTGTCCACCCAGTTCGCCGCCGGCAATGCCCCGGACATCATCCAATATGGCGGTAATCTGAACGATTATGTGGCAAGAGGCGTCGTGCTTCCTCTGGATGAGTATGTGGGAAGCGCCATTGATCTGAGCAAGCACAGTCAGAGTATGATTGACGCCGCAACGTTCGATGGCAAGTTCTATGGCGTGACGCTGGGCACCAACGCATTCGGCGTATTGATCAACAAGTCGTTGTTCGAGGAAGCAGGCGTGCCCCTGCCAAGCAGAGACTGGACCTGGGAAGATTTCGCCGACATCTCGCTGCAGTTGTCCCAGAAGCTGAACGGCATCTACGGCACCTCGGACTTCAAAGAGGACGGATTCGGCATCTTCCTCGCGCAAAGAGGCAAGGTCGTTCACCATGATGGCGTGCTCGGCTATGAAGAAAGCGACATCCGCGACTGGTTCCAGATGTGGCAGGATCTCCGCGACTCCGGTGCCGCTGCCAGCGCGGAACTGCAGGCATCCGCAACGCAGACGCCTGAACAATCGCTCATCGTGCAGCGCAAGGTTGTCATGGAGTTGGTCGCTAGCAATCAGTATGGCGCATATTCCAACGCGACGGAAGATGAGCTTGTTCTCTGGATCGCGCCATCCAACGCAGAGACAGGCAAGAATGGCGTATCGCTCAGACCGAGCCAGTTCCTAAGCGGCTATTCGGAGACGAAACATCCGGAAGAAGTAGCGAAATTCCTCGACTTCTTCGTCAACGATCCGGAAGCGGGCGCGATCCTTGGCAACGACCGCGGTGCACCGGTCAACTCCGAGGTGCTGCAATCCCTGATCGCCAGTGCCAGTGAGATTGATCAGGCGATCTTCACCTATATCGACTGGGTAGGGAAATCCTCGGATGCACCATATGTGCCGAATCTGCCGGGCTATAACGAGGCATATGCCCTGTTCACGAAGACGATGGAGGCCATTTCCTTCGGCTACACCAGCCCAGAGGACGGAGCGCGGGAGTATTACAACGAACTTCAGAAGATACTGGCCAAGTATGTAAATTAACACACCTGCCCTGGCGGGCATGGATGGGGATGGTAGGGGAGGCTTAGGCAACTGGCTTCCCCTCTCGTCACTCACAGATGAATCCGACGCTTCAAGCTTGGATGAAGAGGATGAACAACATCTACATGCGGGAGAGAGTACGATGATCAAAAGCAAGTCATACAGCCAGGGATGGGTCGGGTATCTGTTTCTGTCGCCATGGATGATCGGTTTCTTCGGTCTCGTTCTTGGGCCGATGATCTATTCGCTTTATTTGTCTTTTACCGACTATAACCTGCTCAATCCGCCTGAATGGGTCGGGCTGGATAACTTCCGGGAGATGTTCCAGGATAAGAATTATCTCGATTCGGTGAAAGTGACGTTGACCTTCGTCTTGTTCTCGGTGCCGCTGGAGCTGATGGCGGCTCTGGGGGTTGCTCTGCTGCTAAACAAGGGATTACGCGGGCTGGGTTTCTACAGGACGGTGTACTATATTCCATCCCTGCTCGGCGGCAGTGTGGCTATCGCACTGCTCTGGAAGAACATTTTCGGCGTTGACGGACTGATTAATCAGGTTCTTGACTACTTCGGTATTCAAGGCAAGGGGTGGGTCTCGCATCCCGATTATGCTTTGTATACCCTGATCATCCTGTCCACCTGGCAGTTTGGCTCGGCGATGGTCATCTTCCTGGCGGGGCTGAAGCAGATTCCGAACGAGATGTATGAGGCGGCGGCTGTCGATGGTGCAGGCGGTTGGCGCAGGTTCTGGAGTATCACGTTTCCGCTTCTCTCGCCGGTGCTGTTCTTCAATCTGATCATGAAGCTGATCAACTCGATGCAGGTATTCACCTCGTCCTATATCGTCAGCGGCGGAACCGGCGGGCCGGTTAATTCGACGCTGTTCTATACGCTCTATCTGTATCAGCAAGGCTTCTCCTATTTCGAAATGGGTTATGCCTCGGCGATGGCGTGGATGCTGCTCGTTACGCTGGCAGTTATGACGGGCATCCTGTTCCTGACCTCCAGATACTGGGTGCATTACGAAGACGGAGGGAGGTCGTAAGATGGCACGACGCAGACTGGCAACTCAGAAATTGCTCATTCATCTGTTTATCATCGCTGTCGGCGTCTTGATGATCTATCCGATCGTTTGGATGCTGGTCAGCTCATTTAAGCCGGAATATCTGATCTTCTCCGATCCCGGTCTGTGGCCGAAAGAGGTGACGCTGGATAACTATCGCACCGGCTGGCATGTGGTGCGCGACATCTCCTTCGGACTGTTCTTTAAGAACTCGTTTATCGTGGCGGGGATTGCGGTGGTGGCGAATCTGATCACGTGCTCGATGGCGGCGTATGCATTTGCCAGAATCAACTTTCCGCTCAAGAAGCTCTTCTTCGCCTGCATGCTGGCCACGGTGATGCTGCCGACGCATGTCACCCTGGTGCCGCGTTACGCGATCTTCCACTCGCTGGAATGGATCGACACGTATCTGCCGCTGCTCATCCCGAAGATCTTGGCGACGGATTCTTTCTTCATCTTCCTGATGGTCCAGTTCATCCGCGGCTTGCCGCTCGATCTCGATGAGAGCGCGCGGATTGACGGCGCCGGTCCGATCAAGATCTATTACCGGATCATCATTCCGCTGGCCGTGCCGGCACTGATCACGACAGCGATATTTACGTTCATCTGGACGTGGGATGATTTCTTCAGCCAGATGCTGTATCTGAACACGGTGTCCAACTTTACGGTACCTCTGGGACTCAGGTTGTTCATCGACTCGCAGGGCAAGTCCTCGTGGGGCGCGGTGTTTGCGATGTCCGTGTTGTCGATGGTGCCGATTACGCTCGTCTTTTTCTTCTTCCAGCGATACATCGTGGAGGGCATTGCCACAACAGGAATTAAGGGATAGAATAGACGCGCAGCAAGAAGTCGCGCCGTGCGGAGAGGTTGGCAGCTATGTCAAGGAAAGTGACGACCATTATCGTCATCAGTATCGTGGCACTTTTCGCCGTAGTGCTTACGTTCACAAGCCTGGTTTCTTACCGGATCTTCTTCGATTTCACCTCTAAGGAGATCAGCGAGACCAGGCTGGCTCTGCTTAATGAGAATACGGATAAACTGTCCAGCATCAGCAAGAACATCAGTGATGCCGGATATTATCTTGCAGGCAATGAGAAGATCGTCCAGATCTTCTCGGAGCCGGTTGCCGATGCGTTCGATGCGATCACCGAGCAGCGCGAGCTCAGGGATCAATTGAATATCATGAAGGGCTTGAAGCCGAAGATTCATTCGCTTGGAATCTATACCGACCGCTACAGGAATTACCCGCAGTTCACAGACGGCACGGTGGAAACGATCGATAAGCTTGCGGCACAGCCATGGTTCTCGATGTTCGACGAGATGGACAGCGGGTGGGTCCCGTGGGAGGAGAACGGGCGGAGCATGGTGAGCTTCGTCCATCGGCTGGTCGATTACAAAGGGTCGAAGGTCGGCTATGTGAAAATCAACATCACCGAGGACAGCTTCTTCTCCGACCTGAGCGCAGCCAACCATCTCGATCCTGCGCGTGACCTGTTGCTGATCGTCGATACCGGCGGACGGGTGCTCGCCCGTACACAGGCCGAGGGATCGCAGGAGCTGATCGAGCTCCTGTCTTACAAGCATGAAGATATGCCCTTCTATCGCTTGCGCGACGAGTATCAGTCTTTGACGGATCATCATGAACTTCTGGTTCATGACAACGAGCGCTATCTGCTCCTCATCTCTGCACGCAACTATGATCGATGGCGGTTGGTGCAGGTCATTCCGATGGACCCCTTGTATGAAGAGACGAGGCGGCTTGGCACGTTCGTGCTGATCCTGGGTGTGGCTGCTTTGCTGCTATCGGTTCCGCTGGTGTACTGGCTGGGTAATCGGATCATCCTAAGGCCGATCCGCAAGATCATACTCGGTATGAAGCAGGTGGAGCGAGGAAACTTCGCGGTACAGATTGAGCCGCTCTATGTCGAAGAGTTCGATCACCTGGCCAACCGTTTCAATCATATGGCGAGCGAGTTGCAGCGTCTGATCGAACAGATCGAGCGCGCCCACTGGGAGCGGCGCGACGCGGAGATGAAGATGTTGCAGACGCAGATCATGCCTCACTTCCTCTACAATACGCTGGATATTATCCATTGGAAGGCGATGGATTATCATGCGGAGGAGATCAGCCTGATGGTGAATTCGCTCAGCAAGATGTTCCGCATCGGACTGAGCGGAGGTCGGCATTTCATCAGGTTGCATGATGAGCTGGAACATGCGAGGTGCTACATCGACATCCAGAGAGCACGCATGGCTGACAGGGAGATCCGCTATGAGGCAAATGTCCCGGGCAGCCTGAAGGAATGCTTCGTGCCGAAGATCATCCTGCAGCCGTTTATCGAGAACAGCATGAAGCACGGATATGCGAACAAGCCGGGAGAACCGGTGAGCATCGCTGTGAATGCGATGCTCGAAGTTGAGCGTGGCCGCTTGCGTTTGATGATCATCGATTCCGGAGTTGGCCTGCCGGAAGGCTGGAGTCTGGAACGTACGATGGGGATCGGGATGAGAAACGTCCAGGAGCGCATCTGGATGTATTGCGGACGCGATTATGGGATCACGGCCAAGAGGAGGACGGAAGGCGGAACGGAGGTCCTCATCGAGCTGCCCGTGCTGAGAACGCAGGAAGAAGCGGATGCGAGCCTGGAGATGCGCAGCGAGCGTCTAGGACTGGATATGAGGGATCGAGCATGAGAACCGTGATGATTGTCGATGATGAAACGAGTGTTGTACAGGGACTGATCGAGCATATTCCATGGTCCGACTTAGGTCTAGCCGTCACGATGTCCGCTGTTGACGGGCAGGAGGCGCTGGAGAAGATTCGCATCACGCAGCCGGATATCGTCATCACCGATGTCTATATGCCGAAGATGGACGGCTTGACGCTGATCCAGCATCTGCGTGAAGAATTCCCGGACATCTATATCGTCATCCACAGCGGTTATGACGAGTTTGACAACGCCCGAATCGCCATGCGTTATGGCGTGCAGTATTTCTTGCTCAAGCCATCGATGGTTGCGGAGATCACGAACGTCCTCCGGGAAGTGACGCGGGAGATGGACGTGCAGGAGAAGCAGCAACAACTGATTACGCAGTTCGAAGCGGAGCAGCAGACATATCTGCATTACATGCAGGATGCGTTCATTCGGGAGATGCTGGTGACTCGGTATAAAGAGCAGGATATCCCCGTGGAGAAGCTGAAGTTGCTTCAGCTCGATATGAACACACCGGTGGTGGTTGCTACTATCGCGCTTATCCGGCCTCCTTATCTGACGAAGTCAAAGGAGCGGGAGTGGCAACTGATCAAGTACGGATCGAGCAACATCGTGCGTGAGATGATCCGGGAAGCGCAGGTGAATGGCAGACTAGCCATTCATATGGTCGACTATTCAGAGCAGTCGCTGGTGCTTGTCTTCTTCGCGAAACATCCTGAGGTGGATTTGCTGGAAGCAAGCAAGCGGATCACGGCCGGAATGGTCGACAACATCTTGCTGTATCTCAAGCTGTCGCTGTCTGTCGGGATCGGCGAGATCAAGAGCGGCATTCACGAGCTGATCGACTCTTACTTGGAGAGCTTGAAAGCACTGGAAGCAGCCGACTATCACGCGGTGAACCGGGTATACACATATCGGGAAGTACATGGCGGTGATGAGCGGGGGGATTGCCGATATCCGTACAGCTTGCTCAAGGATGTGTATCAGGCGATTGATGAGCAGGAGATCGGGCGACTAACCGAGATCTGGGAGCGGACGGAACAGGAATTGTTGTCGGATAGCCGTCTCCCATTCTATATCATTCAGAATCTGTGCATCAGTCTGGTCGGTATCCTGATGACAGCGGGCGATGATGACAGCAACATGCAGGCGCACATGAACACATTGTCCGCTAAGTTCGCGGAAATTTATGCACTGGCCTCGGTAAAGGAGCTGAACGCCTGGATGAGACGATGGCTCGCGGATTGGGTGAAGATAAGCGAAGGGCAATCAGGCAGGAAGAGCAACCGGCTCGTTCAGGAGGTCAAGCAATATGTGCGGGATCATTATGATCAAGAGATTACGCTGACAGAGATAGCCGACAGACTGTATGTGAACCGTAACTATCTGTCGCAGTTGTTCAAACGGGTCACCGGCGAATCGTTTGTCACCTATCTGAATAAATTCCGCATCGAGAAGGCCAAGGAACGGATGCGAGAGAAGCATTACCTGATCAGCGAGATCAGCGAGATGGTTGGCTATCAGAATCCGACCTATTTCAGTCAGGTGTTCAAGTCGGTCACCGGCAAAAGCCCATCGGAGTTTTACAAATGAAAGAGGAAGAGGCCGCGGCGGATTACGTCGCAGCTTCTTCCTCTTCTGTGTTTCCGTCGGCTGCTGGTCTGCCTGGCACTTCGCGCAACTGGATATAGTCCAGTCTCATCCATGTAAAATTAAACAGGTTGTTGAGGAAATGCAGAAGGATCGGCCCCCAGAGATCGCCATACCAGAGGAACAACCCGTTCAGGAAGAATCCAAGAATGAACACATAGCTGATCGCATGCCAGCTACCGCGATATTGGGGAATATGGGCCGCCCCGAAAACGACTGTGATGATCAGACATGCGGCAAGGTCACCTGTGAAGGATGCCAACACGCCGAGCAGCGCGGCACGGAAGAGAATCTCTTCGCTGGCCGAAGAGAGGAGCGACAGCGCCGGTATGTGTGCGATGCTGCGATCGCGGACGAGCGAGCGCAACTGCACCACGCCGTCAGTAGCGGGCAGATCGAGGCTGCCCAGGCGCTTCGTGGCCCACAGGTACAACTGGCTAAGCGCAGCGAGTACGGCCGCGATCCATAGGCTCATTGGTGGCTTCGCCGTCAGCAGGTCGCGCAGGTAGAGGCCGGCGGCGTCCCCCTGCCAGAGCCAGATGATAATCAGGCCGATCACAGCGTAGATGAGTAAGGACAGATAGAAGGCCGATGGCGGAATGCGAACAGAAGGTTTCGATTGATTCATCTGATGACTCCTTTAGAAAATGATGCCGTGGAGGTGGATCGCTCGTGGCGGACATGGATCCCATCGACCCAGGATCAACGCGAAGGGAACGACATTCTGTTATGAGTGAAAAATGAGACGCTCTCGTTTAGCTAACGAACGTTATTCCGCTATTGATGGTTTGGCACAGGCTGATCCTGCCTTGAAATACCTGAATCACGGAGTTCTGTTCCGTTAGCCGTTGGAAAACTGGGTCTGTCCGTATATTAACGGTATCAGGTTCCACTGTGAATTCACCCTTTAGCCAGGTAGCTGGACAAAGTATACCATATTTGAACATGCCCCTGCGTGCGAACACAACAAAGCCCTCCAGGCAGGACGTGCTGCTGGAGGGCTGTCGGTGTTTATGTAACTGGCGCGCCACGGTGGGACTCGAACCCACGACGCACAGTTTAGGAAACTGTCGCTCTATCCGGCTGAGCTACGGGCGCGTGCAAATTACATTATAACAAATGGAGCATCCTGAGATCAAATGTTTTGCCTTTACATGAACTGGAAATGAGCCCTGTTTCCAAATAAAACTAGAAAAATTTCGCATGCGCTTCCTGATTTTTCGAGTATAATGGTAGATAACCAATACCAGACTACGTCAAAGGTGGTTCACGCTGATGGCTGACCGAATGCTGCGAAAACTGGTGGGAATCATATGCGCTGGCCTGCTCGTATTATTGCTGCCGATATCCGCAACAGCACAAGATTCAGGGACGTATGCCGTTTATGTGGATGATGAGCTCCTGAGTTTCGAAAATCCGCCGTTTGTCGAGCAGGATACCATTCTGCTTGAGTTCCGCAAGGTATTCGAAAGGCTTGGTTTTGAAGTGGGATGGGATGCCCAGGCGAGGGTTGCTTACGCTGAGCGGGATCACCTCCGCATCGATGTGCCCGTAGACAGTTCGGAAGCAATCGTGAACGGAGAGATTGCGGTTCTGCCCGTACCCACACGCATCGTGAACGATCGGACGATGGTCTCGCTGAATCTCCTATCTGAATATACGGATTACCGAGTCTCATGGAACCATGCCGTTAACTCCATATACATAATCAGCACGGATTCTGACGATAAAGCGCTTACATTAGATTCAAACATTACTTATGATGGATTTGTTGAGCTTGTTGGTTCGTTTGATGAAGAGGTGTCCTATGTTCGGTTGGACATCTCTCACTCCGACAACCCGTCTGAGATCGAGCATATCATCCTGGAACCGATGGATAACCGGATCGATGCGCTGTTGGAAATGCCGTTTGGCCACGGCATCTATTCGATGAAGGTCTATGCGACGACCGATCGTGAACGCTATGGACAATATCATCTCGCAGCCAGCTTCAAGATCGTGTATCCGGAGGATCCCGGTTTGATCGTTATTCCGCATGATCGTGACCCGAATCGCTATACCATCCGCATCGATCGATCGCCGGATGCCGAGGAAGCCCTGTTGCAGATCAAGAAATTAGACCGTGAAGCTTTCGTCAATATCAGACTCGGGCAACCGGAGCACATGGATCAAGTTGCCGCGGGGTTCGAAGAAGAACAAATCTATCTGGCCTTTGGGCCCGGCGTCTATCAGGTGAATCTGTTTGAGATTTTGGACGGAGAGCAAGAGCTCAAGACGGTGACCTGGACCCATGAAGGTATTGCTGGTCTGTCGCTCAGCGCAGATCGAACGGAGAACAGCAAGGTGTGGCTGCGGGGTAACGTATCGCCTGATATGAAGTGGATGTGGATTCATTATGCGAATACTTCGGAGTCGGCCATGCGCAGCATCTATGTCCCGGTTACGAACGGGAAGGTTGATCAGCAGTTGTATCTGAATATGGGGCCGGGCATCTACCAGATCAAGATCGGTCTGACCGGCGAGGCGCCGTACGACAAGCAATATACGAATGAAGTTTTCGTGATTGAGAACGCCGATACTCGCAACCGCCACCTGCTTCCGAGCGAAGGGATTGAGAGCGAGAACGAGGCCGTAATCGCCTTGGCAAGCAAGCTTACGGAGGAGTTGGAGACAGATGCGGACAAGTCGCGGGCGATTCATGACTGGGTGGCGGGCAACATTAGGCTCGACCCATCGGCTTACGTATCGGATACGGCGCGAGACGATACAGCGCTGGATGTGCTTGAGTCCCGCACCACAAGCGGCAAAGGCTTCGCCAGATTGATGGCGGCTCTGCACCGCGCAGCAGGTATCCCTTCCAAGCTGGTCAGCGGAGAAGTGTTAATCGGGGAAGAATGGCAGGAACATGATTGGAACGAGGTCTACATCGAAGGCCGTTGGGTCGTTCAGGATGCCGCATGGGATGCTGGGGAACTGGATGTGGACTTGGGCGTATTCCATCCGAAACTGTCGCACGATTATTACGATCCAGCCCCGGAGAAATTCAACCAGGATCATAAGAAGCTGGCAGACGAACAAGAGTAAGCATCACGCTTACTCTTGTTTCTGTCTTAGCCTGCGGAAGAAGCTCGTCAGCAGATCGGCACACTGTTCTTGCTCGACTCCGGAGATCACCTCGGTCTGGTGATTGAAACGGCTGTCGGCAAGCAGATTCATGAGCGTACCTGCGCATCCGGCCTTCGGGTCTGGTGTACCATATACGATGAGGGGCAGGCGTGCCTGCAGGATGGCTCCGGCGCACATCGGGCATGGCTCGAGCGTAACATACAACGTGCAGTTCAACAACCGCCATGCGCCGATCGTTTCGCTAGCTTGCCGGATGGCGATCATCTCCGCGTGCGCCGTCGGATCATGCGTGGATTCACGCGTGTTGTGACCGCGTCCGATGATGACGCCGTCCCGCACGATGACCGCGCCGATGGGCACCTCGCGGATCGCCTCGGCCTTCCTTGCTTCACGAATCGCTTCCTGCATCCAATATTGATGATCGACCATATCAGCCTCCGTACATGCATCAGCTCCATTGCAGGTGGTGTCCGCGAACCGGCGGGTCCGCTGCGCCAGCAAGCAATGTCAATGGAACAGTTGCTTCTTATTGTAGGCAAAGCCGGTGCTCTGTTCAAGCAGAATCACTGCCGGACGCTCTGACAGATGACATGATCGAGGCTATGCTATATAATTAAGTTTGGCTATTTGTGCAGACTGCAGACTTTACACAGTCTACTACTCACATTAAGCGATAAAGCAAGATTAAGGAGAGCATGACGATGGCATTGCAAGCTGGAATAGTCGGATTGCCGAACGTAGGCAAGTCCACATTGTTTAATGCGATCACGCAGGCGGGGGCGGAATCAGCCAACTACCCGTTCTGTACGATAGATCCGAATGTCGGCGTCGTCGAGGTACCAGACGAGAGGCTGACGAAGATCGCCGAGATTGTGAATCCCAAACGCATCGTACCGACGGCGTTTGAATTTGTTGATATCGCCGGATTGGTGAAGGGTGCAAGCAAGGGCGAGGGTCTCGGCAACAAATTTCTGTCGCATATTCGCGAAGTGGATGCGATCGTGCATGTTGTCCGCTGCTTCGATGATGAGAATATTACCCACGTATCGGGCAAGGTGAACCCGATCAGCGATATAGAGACGATCAACCTGGAGTTGATCCTCGCCGATGTAGAAACCGTCGACCGCCGCATCGAGCGGACGCGTAAGAACATGAAGGGCGGCAACAAGCAATACGCCCAGGAACTGGAGTGCCTCGAGCGCATCAAGGATGCCCTGTACAATGACCGGGCAGCGCGTACCGTGGAGCTGAACGATGAGGAACGCCTGTTGCTTCGCGACCTGCATCTGCTGACGATGAAGCCGGTGCTCTATGCGGCAAATGTCAGTGAGAGCGAGGCGGCGAACTACGAAGACAACCCTTATGTCAAGCAAGTCATCGAGTATGCTGCGAAGGAGAACGCTGAGGTCGTTGTGATCAGCGCCAAGGTGGAGTCCGAGATCGCAGAACTGGAGGGCGAAGACAAGGAGATGTTCCTCGCCGAGCTCGGTCTGGCCGAGTCCGGACTGAATCGCCTCATCCGCAGCGCGTACAAGCTGCTCGGGCTTCAGACTTACTTTACAGCAGGAGAACAGGAAGTAAGGGCTTGGACGATCAAGGCCAATACGAAGGCGCCGCAAGCCGCTGGCGTCATCCACTCCGACTTCGAACGCGGCTTCATCCGCGCGGAGGTTGTGTCGTATAAGGACCTGATCGAGTGTGGTTCGATGAACGCCGTGCGGGAGAAGGGGCTGCTTCGCCTGGAGGGCAAGGACTACGTCGTTCAGGACGGAGATATTATGCATTTCCGATTCAATGTGTAGAGACCTTGTGTCGTAATTTATAATCAACATCAATGTCAAAGGGGTGAACAAGGTTGTTGGACAAATTGCAGGCGCTCGCTGACCGCTACGAGAAGCTGAGCGAGCTGTTGTGTGATCCGGATGTGGCGAACGACAGCAAGCGGCTCAGGGAATACTCCAAGGAACAGTCGGATCTGCAGGAAGCTTATGATCTGTACATGGAATACAAGAGTGTTCAGGAGCAGTTGAAGGCTGCCCGGGAGATGCAACAAGAGAAGCTCGACGAGGAGATGCGCGAGCTTGTCAAGATGGAGATCGCCGAGCTGACCGACAAATCGGGCCAATTGGAAGAGCGGATCAAGCGTGTCCTCCTGCCTAAGGACCCGAATGACGACAAGAACGTGATCGTCGAGATTCGCGGCGCCGCAGGCGGCGATGAGGCGGCGTTATTCGCTGCCGATCTGTTCCGCATGTACTCGCGCTATGCGGAAATGCAGGGCTGGAAGATCGAAGTGTTGGATGTCCATGAGAATGATCTGGGCGGCTACAAGGAAATCATCTTCATGGTCAAAGGCAAAGGCGCTTACAGCAAACTCAAATATGAGAGCGGTGCGCATCGCGTACAGCGCGTGCCGGTCACCGAGTCGGGCGGCCGGATACACACCTCCACATCGACAGTCGGCGTCTTGCCGGAGATGGAGGAAATCGATATCGAGATCAAGGAGTCCGATATCCGCATCGATACATTCTGCTCCAGCGGTGCAGGCGGTCAGTCGGTCAATACGACGAAGTCCGCCGTTCGCGTCACCCACTTGCCGACAGGCATCGTCGCGACCTGTCAGGATGGCAAGTCGCAGAACTCCAACAAGGAGATGGCTCTTCGCGTACTCCGCGCCCGCATCTACGAAGCGAAGCGAATGGAGGAAGAGGCCAAGTATGCCGATGAGCGCAAGGCCAAGGTGGGGACAGGCGACCGAAGCGAACGCATCCGCACCTATAATTTCCCGCAGAGCCGCGTAACCGATCATCGCATCGGATTGACACTACAGAAACTGGATCGTGTGCTGAACGGAGAGCTGGACGAGATCATCGACGCCCTTACGCTCGCCGAGCAGACTGCGATGCTCGAGAAGGAGCAGGTAGCACAATGAACGAACGAACCATCAGGGAAGCCTACAGACAGGCTTCCTCTTTGTTATCGCGCGGCGGCATCGACGAACCGGGCAGACAGGCGGAGCTCTTGATCCAGGAGGTACTTGGCTGGAGCCGCACCCGCTATCTGCTCAGTTGGGATGAGCCCTTCCCCGGAGACAAGGAAATCCTGCTGGAGCGAATGCTCAGCCGTCGATTGAATGGAGAACCGTTGCAATACATCGTGGGCCAGCAGGAGTTCTACGGCATCCCGTTTCGGGTGAACCGTGCGGTGCTTATCCCACGGCCGGAGACTGAGCTGCTGGTCGAAGCGGTGATGAGACGGGGCTTAGAATGGGTACAGGCGGATGGCCGCATCCCACGCGTGCTGGATGTCGGAACGGGAAGCGGAGCGATCGCGGTAACGCTGGCCGTGAAATGCCCGGAATGGCGCATCACCGCCTCCGATATTAGTGAAGAGGCACTGCAGGTTGCACAGTCAAACGCGGAGTTGAACGGAGTTGCGGATCGCATCTCCTGGGTACATGGGGATCTGCTCGAGCCGTGGTTGGCACGGGATGAATCCGCCTTTGATTATGACATCCTCGTCTCCAATCCGCCTTACATAGCGGAAGACGAACTGGCAACGTTGCAGGTGGAAGTGCGCGAATATGAACCGCACACCGCACTTGTCGGCGGTAAGGACGGTCTCCGCATCTATGCGCGTCTAGCTGAACAGTTGAAGCAGGTCAAGCATAGGCCGCGCATGGTTGCTCTGGAGGTCGGGAAGGGTCAGCATGAAGAGGTCATGCGCATGCTGAGCGACGTCCAAGAGTGGAGCGAGATCACCGTCATACCCGATCTGGCGGGGATCATGCGTCATGTCATTGCTGTTCGCGGATGACAGGTTATGTCTGATGAGGTTTATCTTCGAGAGTTCGCCGAGGCCGCTATCTTAGGCGGACCCGTCCGCATGGATGCGAGTTCGAAGTCATTGCTTCCGATGTGAATGGGGCCGCCGCTGAAGATGCCCGAAGTTTGTGGGACAACTTTGATAGATTTTTGCATTCGATAGGTTTATAGATTCCCTTCTCTGGCCATACTGGGTAGCAGGTGAGGAGAAAGGGGAATCTCAGGATGCATGAACTGGCATTGCGGGCTTCATGGATGCGGTCTTATCGCAGGTTTTGTTATGCTGAATCATACAGGTCCAAACGTTTCATGATATACTTGCTGGTTGCCCTGGCTTGCCTGATGATGTCATGGGAGTCCAGCGCAGCCGATGCCGCGATTGCGGGGCAATTGATCCCCGAAGAGTCGATCCGTCTGCGCATTCTGGCTAACTCGGATTCTCCGGCTGATCAGCTTCTGAAGCGGAGGGTGCGCGATGCGGTTGTCGCACAGATGAACGAATGGGTGACGGAGCAGGATCATATCGACCAGGCTCGAGAAGCGATCCGCTCGAATATGCCGGCGATTGAACAGTTGGTACGGGATACGCTGGCGGCGTACGGGTATGATTACGAGGTGACCGTGGAGCTTGGCCCGGTGGATTTTCCAACGAAGCTGTATGGCAACGTGGTCTATCCAGCGGGGGTGTATGAGGCGCTGCTCATCTCGATTGGCAAGGCGGAAGGGCAGAACTGGTGGTGCGTGCTGTTTCCTCCGTTGTGCTTCGTCGATATGGCAACCGGCGGCAGCGAACCGGTGGCGGCGTATGCGAGCGATTCGGATGTGACCGCAGCATCGGCGAAGCCGGTCAGCGAGCAGGACAAGGAAGTACGCTTCTTCCTGTGGGATATGCTGCTGAACCTGTTCCGCTGGCTGGGTTCCTTGTTCTGATGGAAGAGCAGGACGCGGCGGGCAAGCGTTGATCGAGGCCACAATGGCTGAAACACCAAACACGGCAATGGAGATAAGGGATGTCACGAATGACGAAAAAAACGAAATTATGGACAATCGAAGAGGAAGATGTGCGGGAAGACCACCCCGGGATACTGGAGGCGGCAGAGCTGCTTAAGCTGGGTGAGTTGGTGGCGTTCCCGACGGAAACCGTATACGGACTTGGCGCTGACGCCAGGTCCACTTCTGCTGTGGAGGGCATCTATGCGGCCAAGGGGCGGCCGTCGGACAATCCGCTGATCGTGCATATCGCGGACCGCGCTCAGCTCACCGGGCTCGTGTCGGAGACGATCCCGGCGGCAGAGCGGGAACTGGCAGAGCGGCTGATCGCCAGTTTCTGGCCCGGGCCGCTGACGCTCGTCCTGCCTGTGCGGCCAGGCGCCGTATCGCCGCGCGTGACCGCGGGGCTCGAGACGGTCGCCGTGCGCATGCCGGACCATCCGCTGGCGCTGGCTCTGATCCGCGCCGCCGGCCTGCCGATCGCCGCGCCGAGCGCCAACCGCTCCGGCCGCCCGAGCCCGACAACTGCCCGTCACGTCGCCGACGACCTGGCCGGCAAGATCGCTGGCATCCTCGACGGCGGTCCAACTTCGGTCGGGCTCGAATCGACCGTCGTCGCGGTTGGCTCGCGCGGTCTCGAGCTGCTGCGCCCGGGAGGCGTGACCCAGCAGGCGCTTCGCGACGCTGTGCCGGATGTGCCGCTGACGCTGGCACCGGAGTTGCAGCGCCAAGCAGACGCCTCCCCGGGAGCGCAGCAGCAGGAGCAGGCGGCGCCCCGCGCGCCCGGCATGAAGTACGCGCACTACGCTCCGCAGGGCGAGATGCGCGTCATCACCTACGGCCCGTCCACAGCAGCGCGCGATGCTGTCCCGGACCGGGCAGCGGCGCTGCTTGCCCAAGCGAAGCGGCGGGGCCTCAGCACCGGCGTGCTGACCTACGAGGAGCATGCCGACCGCTATCCGGATGTTGACCACATCGCCATATGCGGCAGCTTGCGCGACTTGAGCACAGCCGCCCATCGGCTGTACGACGCGCTGCGCAGCTTCGACCAGGCGGGCATCGAATACATCGTCGCCGAAGGTTGTCCGATGGAGGGGGTCGGAGAGGCGATCATGAACCGCCTCATGAAGGCGGCCGCTTACCGGATCGAGCGCATCGATTGAGCTTATAAAGAGCACACGGGGACGTCCAGCTTAACATCCGGGCATGATTCCCGCCTCGTCTGCATAGGTTGTACAGATGGTGCAGGACAAGGGGGAAGCGGATGCGATGTTGGCGTATATGGGTGCGGAAGCGGCTGCGCAGATCGGACAGTTGATCGCGATACTGCTCATGGCTCTGGCGCTGGGGATGGATGCATTTTCGCTCGGTCTTGGCATCGGGATGAAAGGCATCCGGCTGAAGGACGTGCTGAAGATCAGCCTTGTTGTAGGTCTATTTCATGTGCTGATGCCGCTGGCGGGCATGTTCGCAGGAAACTACGTCAGCGTATTGCTCGGCAACGTGGCCACGCTGTGCGGCGGATTGCTGCTCATCATATTGGGCATGCACATGGTATTGAATTCTTTGCGCGGGGATCAGGTGAAGGAAGTATTTGACTATCGCACTTTATTTGGCTTGCTCATCTTCGCTTTCAGCGTCAGTATCGATTCTTTCTCTGTGGGGATCACGCTTGGTTTGCTCCGGGCGGACATCATGCTCGCCGTCACCCTGTTCGGCTTCTTCGGTTGCGTGATGTCTGTGTGCGGTCTCCTATTGGGCAAACGCTTCAGCGGCATATTTGGCGACTATAGCGAGGCAGTCGGCGGGATCATCCTGATCGTGTTCGGAACCAAATTTCTCTGGTAGCCTCCCGCAATATCCTTCCCATAAACCCGGCCAAATAAGGTAAAATATCTGTATCAATCCATTCCGGCGCATGTCCAAACAACGGAAGCATAACTGACCACGCGCATAAGGAGGAACCGATCGTTGACACGCATCTTGTTCGTCTGCACAGGCAACACCTGCCGCTCTCCCATGGCCGAAGCGATCTTCAGGCGAATGGCTGAGCAAGCGGGCATCACGGCAGAGGCGCGCTCTGCGGGAGTGGCGGCTTTGGATGGTCAACCGATATCCGAGCATTCCCGCAAGGTTCTTGAACAGAGGGGCATCGAGGACAACCTTTGTTCGAAATCCTTGCAGCAAGAAGATGTAGCCTGGGCGGACCTCATCTTGACGATGACGATGCATCATAAACGGATCGTGATCGAGGACTATCCCGAGGCCATCGACAAGGTGTATACCCTGAAGGAATTCGCCTTGTACAGTCCGGAGCAGGAGGCAAACCTGAAGGAGCGGGAGTCGCTTATGGCGAAGCTGCAGCTTCAGCTTGCGACGGGGGAGAAGCCCGATGAACAGGATATGAATCGCCTGTTGGAACTGGAGCAGAAGATCCCTAGCTTCGATATCGTCGATCCGTTCGGCGGCAATCTCACGCGTTATGCCAAATGTGCGGAAGAGATCGAAGAGCAATTGCAGCGCGTGCTCGAAAGATTGCGCGAGAAGCAAGCTGCGGACGATGATCCAGATCAGGCTGCGGCGAAATGAACGGATATCTCTTTACAGAATATATGAAATGCAGTATGATGAAAGCAACATAACGGGCTCGATGTGACTGGCGACTAATGTGGGGGACCACGATGGAGCATCGAGCGATACGGCCGGTCGCCTGGGCAGAGCATATCGCGCTGGTAACAGCGCTGATTGCTCTGTTTTATTTTTCGTCTGCAAGGCTGCACGCGGGATGGAGATCGTCTTAGGCGATGCTGCTGACCGGCTTGGCCCGAATTGGGGTATAATAGAGGAAATGCAGAGGAGGTTATTGGTTATGAAGATCGCGATTGGGTCTGATCATGGCGGATTTCGCCTGAAAGAAGAGATCATCAAAGTCATCGAGAAGCTCGGTCATGAGGTAACCGATTACGGCTGCACATGCGAAGATTCGGTCGATTACCCGGATTATGCGCTTGAAGTGTGCAACCAGGTCGTATCGGGCAAGGCGGACCGCGGCATCCTGATCTGCGGCACTGGCATCGGCATGTCGATTGCCGCCAACAAGATTCCGGGCATTCGTTGCGCGCTTGTGCATGACGTCTTCTCGGCCAAGGCTACGCGGGAACACAATGATTCCAATGTGCTGGCGATGGGCGAACGGGTCATCGGGCCAGGCCTTGCGGCGGAGATCGTGAGCGTGTGGCTGTCGACGGAATTCTCCCATCAGGAGCGCCATCAGAACCGGATCAATAAAGTAAAGGCTCTGGAAGAGAAGCACGCGCTGAGATCGTAATCTTGCATCTTCACATGGCTGATCAGAGGTTTCGGTTAGCAGCACGTATAAGATAGTCACTGTGCAAGGCGGTGAGAGTATGGCTGAACTCTTGGACATAGCGAATCAGGTGGAGAAGGTCGTACGCGAGACAGTGGAGGCCGGCAAACTGGCCGCAGGACAACTGCTGGTAATCGGCACGAGTACCAGTGAAGTCATCGGGCATAGGATCGGCACCTCAGGGACGATGGATATTGCCGAAGCCATATTTAACGGCATCGAATCGGTGCGCAGGGAGATCGGGTTCTGGACGGCATATCAATGCTGCGAGCACCTGAATCGGGCGCTTGTCATCGAGCGGGAAGCGATGCTTCACTATCGTCTCGAAGAAGTGTCCGCTGTGCCGGTGCCGAAGGCAGGCGGTTCCATGGCCTCTTATGCCTATCGCAGAATGCGCGAGCCGTGCCTGGTGGAGACCATCCAGGCGCATGCCGGGATCGACATCGGCGAGACGCTGATCGGCATGCATCTGAAGCGGGTGGCAGTTCCATTCCGCCCCTCGATCCGGTACGTCGGTGAAGCCAGAGTGACGGCTGCGGTCACAAGGCCGAAGCTGATCGGCGGCGAGCGTGCGGTGTACAGGCTGGAGGCAGATGAGACCTGTTGATGGACAATATTTAACTGATTATGAGATAAAGGGTGATTGATGATGGAGCATTTGCGCAAGTCCGACCCTGCGGTTCTGGCCGCGATGGGACAGGAACTAAAGAGACAGCGGGATAACATCGAGCTGATCGCTTCGGAGAATATCGTCAGCCGTGCAGTGATGGAAGCGATGGGTTCCGTACTGACGAACAAGTACGCGGAAGGATATCCGGGCAAGCGATATTACGGCGGCTGCGAGCATGTCGATACGGTCGAAGATATCGCTCGTGAGCGTGCTAAGCAGTTATTCGGAGCGGAACATGTGAACGTGCAGCCGCACTCCGGCGCTCAAGCGAACATGGCGGTTTATCAGGCTGCCCTGAAGCCAGGCGATACGGTGCTCGGCATGAATCTGGCACACGGCGGACATCTGACGCACGGCAGCCCGGTTAACGCCTCCGGTCTCCTATATAACTTCGTCGCCTACGGCGTTCATCCGGAGACGTTCACCATCGACTATGATGAAGTGCGCAAGGCGGCATTTAAGCATCGTCCGCGCATGATCGTCGCTGGGGCAAGTGCTTATCCTCGCACGATCGATTTCGAGGCCTTCGCTTCCATAGCCAACGACGTTGGCGCCCTTTTGTTCGTCGATATGGCGCACATCGCTGGTTTGGTGGCAGCGGGACTGCATCCGAATCCGGTACCGCATGCGCACTTCGTGACGACAACGACGCACAAGACGCTGCGCGGCCCGCGCGGAGGCATGATCCTGACGCGCAAGTCCTGGGCGCAAGCGATCGACAAAGCCGTATTCCCAGGCTCGCAGGGCGGTCCGCTGATGCATGTCATCGCCGCCAAGGCAGTTGCGTTCGGCGAAGCGTTGCAGCCTGAGTTCAAGGCGTATGCCGAGCAGGTCGTGAAGAACGCGAAGGTGCTGTCCGAAACGCTCATGGCCGAAGGCCTGAACGTCATCTCCGGAGGCACGGACAACCACCTGATGCTCGTCGATCTTCGCAACCTCAACATCACCGGTAAGGACGCCGAGCATGTGCTGGATGAAGTACGAATCACGGTGAACAAGAATGCCATCCCGTTCGATACGGCCAGCCCGTTCGTCACAAGCGGCATCCGTATCGGCACGCCGGCAGCGACAACACGCGGCATGGACGAGGAAGCGATGAAGGTGATTGGCAAGGTGATCGCCTCCGTGCTCAAGGCGCCGAATGACGAAACTGTCAAGGAAAACGCCCGCGCGAAGGTGCAGGAACTGACTGAACGGTTCCCGATTTACGACGGCTTGCAATATTAATGACGATATGCCCCAAGCTGCTCCCGCCTGTTCCCAGGGCGGGGGCAGCTTTTTGCTTGTTGCGGCGGGCAGGGAGTAGTGGCGCGGAGCTAAGAACAGCAATAATTTGCCACTCATCTGCGTACATAAACCCCCGACAATGGTGAGAAAATGCCCAATATCACCATGAAAGGGGCAGTGAACGATGAAACGCATCATGCTTGCCATACTCGTCATGTTCCTGCTGATCCTCGCTTCACCGGTCACAGAGGCGGAGGGAGGGCAGGGTGCACCTTACCATTTCGGCTTCAAAAGAAGCAAGAACGGCAGCCTGCCATCGATTGATCAGGAAGGCTTTAAGCCGATTTTACAGAAGTACGGAGCGATCTTCCTCGGCGATACGAGCAAGAAAGAGCTGTATCTGACCTTCGACAACGGTTATGAGAACGGGTATACGGCGCGTATCCTCGACGTGCTGAAGGAGAAGCGGGTAGCGGCGGCATTCTTCGTCACAGGCCATTATGTGAAAACTCAGCCTGAGCTTTTGAAGCGCATGGCGGCGGAAGGACATCTGATCGGCAATCATTCCTGGTCACATCCAGACATGACGACGATCTCTGATGCGGAGATCGCCAATGAACTGAACAAAGTTAAGCAGGCGGTGGCGGAGATAACCGGACAGCAGGAGATGAAGTACCTCAGGCCGCCGCGTGGCATATTCGACGAGCGGGTGCTCGCCGTAAGCAGTAAGCTCGGCTATACCAACGTATATTGGTCGGTCGCCTACGCGGACTGGGATACCAAGCAAGTGCGTGGCGCGCAATATGCCTATGATAAAGTGATGTCTCAGCTTCATCCCGGAGCGGTGATCCTGCTTCATTCCGTTTCCCGGGACAATGCGGAGGCGCTTGGGCGCATCATCGATGATGCCCGCAAGCTTGGTTATGAATTCAAGAGCTTGGATGAGCTTCAGGTGAAGACGTATTGACGAAGTTATCATGGAAACAGTACAGTGCTCGTTACGGCAGAGGAGACTGTACTGTTTCATTTTATGCTGACGAAACAGTAGCACATCATATGATCCCGAGATCCTTCTGAACCTGGTGCTTATATTTCAGATACTCTTGGTCAAAATTCAGCTGATTGCCTTCATACCTGCTGATCACTGTGCTCCATTCCAGGAGCCGGTACTCAAACACGCCGCTTAATACAGCGGGGTCATTCTCTGCGAATGCTTGGGCTTCCTGCTCCGATTCCACATCGATTACCACTGCTCCCCCGGAGCCGTCGGTGAATGGACCGGCAAGCACAATCAGATGCTGATGCTGTTGCCCGTATACGGCATGCTCAGGTATGGAAGGCTGATTGTGCAAGGAAACTCCTTCTCTCCAATTCGGCCCCTGTGAATAGATGATCATGAATCTCATCAGATCCTCACCCCTTCACATGTGAAATATATCACAAACTAGCGCAAAATGTAAGCCCATGTAAAGAAATACATCTGTGTTTGATCGAACATAAACTCTGGCATTTGTGGACCTCGCTTCACATCCCCGAATGGTCAATTATCACTTTGGCAATGATATAACGCAGAGGAAAGCAACTTTAACCAACAAGGTAAACGGCATCCATGAACGATCATTGAAGGAGTGGACGGAGAGTGGAACCCTTCATTTATACGTGATAATATGAATATGAACGAGGGAGGGTGATGGTGTTACATGGCAACTTCCAATATCCAGTTGGCTACCTTCGCGGGCGGCTGTTTCTGGTGCATGGTGTCTCCGTTTGAAGAGATGCCTGGCATCATCAAGGTCGTATCCGGCTATACGGGCGGCCATAAGGAGAATCCGACGTACGAGGAGGTATGCTCCGGTACGACAGGACATTATGAGGCTGTGCAGATCACGTTCGATGCGAACATATTCCCGTACAGCAAGCTGCTTGAAATCTACTGGCGCCAGATAGATCCGACGGACCCCGGCGGACAGTTCTATGATCGGGGCGAGTCGTATCAAACGGCGATCTTCTATCATAATGAGGAGCAGAAGGCATTGGCCGAAGCGTCCAAGGAAGAGCTCGAGAGAAGCAAGCGATTCGACAAACCAATCGTCACGAAGATCCTGCCCGCAGGTCCTTTCTATGAGGCAGAGGAATATCATCAGGGTTATTACAAGAAGAATCCGATGCACTACAGGCGCTATCGGGAAGGTTCGGGCCGCGATGCGTTCATCGAGCGGCATTGGACAGAGAAGCCGAGCGACGAGGAACTGAGGAAACGCCTGACGCCGCTTCAATATGAGGTAACGCAGAACAATGCCACAGAGCCGCCTTTCCAGAATGAATATTTCGATCATCACGAAGAAGGCATCTATGTCGATATCGTATCCGGGGAGCCATTGTTCAGTTCCCTCGACAAGTATGACTCCGGCTGTGGGTGGCCGAGCTTCACGAAGCCGATCTCGAAGGCGAGCATCAAGGAGAAGCTGGACCTCAGCCATTTCATGGTTCGCACGGAAGTGCGCAGCAAGTTGGCCGACTCTCATCTCGGACATGTGTTCGATGATGGTCCGCCAGATCGCGGCGGGCTCAGATATTGTATCAATTCTGCCGCCCTTCGCTTCATTCCGAAGGCTGATCTGGAGAAGGAAGGCTACGGCGAGTATAAGATGTTATTCGAAGAGAAGAAATCTTGATATTTGTAGTTGCACTCAGGCTGTCCATATATTACGCTATTGACGTTGAGTGAAAGCATCAGCCTGTTATTCTTAACCTTACGGAGGCATCAATATCAATATGGGAAAAGTTGTCGTATGCGATCATCCGCTGATCCAACACAAATTGACGTACATAAGAGACGCTGAGACGAAGACGAAGGACTTTCGCCAACTGGTAGACGAGGTGGCCATGCTGATGGCCTATGAGATTACCAGGGAGCTGCCCCTTGAAGAGGTGGACATCGAAACGCCGGTAACCAAGGCCAAGGGCCATGTCATCGCTGGCCGAATGCTTGGTCTCATCCCAATCCTGCGCGCAGGACTCGGCATGGTGGACGGGGTACTCAGGCTTCATCCGACAGCGAAAGTTGGTCATATCGGATTGTATCGCGATCCCGAGACGCTGCAGCCGGTGGAATATTATGTGAAGTTGCCGACCGATGTTCAGGAGCGCGAACTCATCGTCATCGATCCGATGCTGGCAACTGGCGGCTCTGCGAATGCGGCGATCTCACTCCTCAAGAAACGGCAATGCACTCAGATCAAGCTGATGTGTCTGATCGCAGCTCCGGAAGGGATACAGGCTGTGCAGCAAGAGCATCCAGATGTAGACATCTATGTAGCAGCGATTGATGAATGTCTCAATGACCATGGATACATCGTTCCTGGCCTCGGTGATGCCGGGGACCGATTATTCGGCACCAAATAATATATGATTTAACCTGCCTCCCCCAGGCAAGACCCGCCCATCATAGCGGTTCCTGCAGGAGGACGGCAGGTTTCATCTTATGAAGAGGTTGTGAAGATATTGGCTAAAATTAAAGTAATGACCATCTTCGGAACTCGCCCAGAAGCGATCAAGATGGCGCCGCTCGTGCTTGAGCTTCAGCGATACCCGGACGAGATCGAACCGTCCGTATGCGTCACGGCGCAGCATCGAGAGATGCTCGACTCGGTGCTCGACATCTTCGGCATCAAGCCGGATTATGATCTGAACGTCATGCAGCAGCGCCAGACGTTGAACGACTTGTCGGTTCGCGTGTTGCAGGGGCTGGAGCCGGTGTTCCAAGAAGCGCAACCGGACCTCATCCTCGTGCATGGCGATACGAGCACGACCTTCCTGGCGAGCTATGCCGCGTTCCTGCAGAAGATCAAGGTTGGACATGTGGAAGCGGGACTTCGCACTTGGAACAAGCTGTCGCCGTATCCGGAAGAGATGAACAGGCAGCTCACAGGGGTTCTTGCGGATCTGCACTTTGCCCCGACGTCTTGGTCGGCGGGCAATCTGCTGAAGGAGCATAAACCTGAAACTTCTATATATACAACGGGTAACACGGTGACCGATGTATTCCAATATACGGTTAAGGAAGATTTCACACATCCGCTGCTCGAATGGGCTGATGGACGGCGCATCGTGCTGATGACCGCACACCGCCGTGAGAATCAAGGAGAGAAGCATCGCCAGATGTTCCGGGCGGTGAAGAGGATCGCCGACGAATTCGATGACATCGCCGTCATCTATCCTGTACATCCGAACCCTGCGGTTAAGGACAACGCCCAGGAGATACTCGGTGATCATCCGCGCATCCGGCTGACGGACCCGCTCGACGTGATCGAGATGCACAATTTCTACCCGCATGCCCACCTCATCCTGACCGATTCCGGCGGGCTTCAGGAGGAGGCTCCTTCCTTCGGTGTGCCGGTGCTGGTTCTTCGGGATACGACTGAGCGTCCTGAGGGCATCGAAGCGGGCACCTTGGAACTCGTGGGAGCCGATGAAGAGCATGTGTATGCCAGGACGAGGGCGCTCTTGACCGACGAGGCGCTGTATACCCGCATGAGCCAGGCTGCCAATCCGTATGGCGACGGCCAATGCTCTCCGCGGATTGCCCAGGCGATCCTGCATCACTTCGGGGTTCGGAGCGAACGTCCGGAGCCGTTTCAACCGGCTTGAATCAAGGGGGCATCTAAACGGAAAACGCCAATTGTTCATAGATTGTTCAAACGTTCAAGCTTGTCAAAAATCGTTATTGGCGTTTAATTGACAAACTTAAGACCACTTCGCTAAAATAATTAAGGATTGTGGCTGGATTCTTGTTTTTGCGTCGTATCTCACGATTTTCCTGTCTTTCATTACAAGAGATGGACATGCTGGTGAAGCGTATCCATCGGATAGGATGGCGAACGATGAATGGCAAGAGTTCTCGGCATCGAAACCGCTCTGTTCTGACCACCGCACTATATATTAGCGGCGCTGGCATCATGTTTGCCGTCTGGATCATCCTTGGTTATTGGCTTGCTGAATGGACGGTGAACCGTTTCGGCGCACCTCCGCTGGTGAAAGCCCTCGGTGCCATAGCTGGCATGGTCCTCGGCATAGTGAATATTATCTTGCTGGTCAAGAGATTCCTGGGAGAACAAGATGGATGATATACGCTCGATTGTGAATACGATTACCAGAGTTACCCTCATCCTGACGTCCGTATCCTTGCTTGTGTGGGCGTTCCTCCCTGCATACCGGGAGTTATGCACCGGTTTTGTGGTCGGTATGCTGATCGGACTGATCAATATTCGCTATCTAGCCGTGAAGACCATTCAGATCACCGATTACGCCGCGGGTCTGGGCAAGAGGCGTTTCAGCCTGGGGTTTGTGACTCGGCTCTGCATCAGCCTGATCGGGATCATGATCGCAGTTAGATTCGAACAGGTGTCACTGGCAGCAACGCTGATCGGGATATTCCTGATACCGGTTCTTCTGATTCCGGTCAGCATCATCCATACTTATAGAAGCAACAAGCTTTAGTGCGTAAACGCTGCACCACGTGCATGGAACATACTTCGCGGAAAGGGGTGAACACGTTGAATGCATGATTCACCGATTATTAACGTAGGCGGATTTCAACTCGATCTGTCGGCAGTCCTTATGCTCACTGTGACATGTGTCATTGTATTCGTGCTGGCACGCCTTGCGGTGCGCAATCTGTCCGTTGAGAATCCGTCGAAGCTCCAGAACTTCATGGAGTGGGTCGTCGAGTTCGTCCATGGCATCATCGCCAGTGCGATGGATTTGCGCAAAGGTAAGGGCTATGTCTCGCTGGGACTCACGTTGATCTTGTTTATCTTCATTGCGAACCTGTTGGGCTTGCCGTTTGCGTTCGTCACCGAAGCGCATCATACCGAGTATGTATTCGGCTTGCCGATTGAATCGACGAAAGATCTCGCTGAAGGTGAGCATTCTCACATCAACTGGTGGAAGTCGCCGACTGCAGACATTTCGGTCACGACTGGACTAGCCTTGATGGTATTCGTCATTATTCACGTCCAGGGCCTGCGTTTGAACCGCAAGCATTATCTGAAACACTATGTTGAGCCATTCTGGATCTTCTTGCCGATCAACATCGTGGAGAACATCGCGAAGCCGGTTGCTCTGGCGATTCGTCTATACGCGAATATCTTCGCGGGCGAAGTGTTGATCTACGCTATCTTGAAAGCCGGGGCATTTGGGATTCCGTTCCTGGCAGCATGGCAAGGGTTCAGTATCTTCGTAGGTGCATTGCAAGCGTTTATCTTCACGATCCTGACCATGGTGTATATCAGTCAGGCAACGATTCATGAGGAACATTGATCCTGTCTATAGCGGGGTCAGCATTTATACAAAGGGCATGAAGCCCTTGAATCAAACCAAATCAAATTAATATTTAGGAGGAAATGTCTAATGGAATTTTTGGCAGCAGCAATTGCAGTAGGTCTGGGTGCGCTTGGCGCAGGTCTCGGTAACGGTATGATCGTGAGCCGTACGGTGGAGTCGATCGCTCGCCAACCGGAAGCAAGAGGTCAGTTGCAAACGACGATGTTCATCGGTGTTGGTATCGTTGAGGTCGTTCCCCTTGCCGCGACCGTTATCGCTTTCCTTCTCATGTTCGGTTGATCTAAATACTTGTCCTATTATGGCGGGGAAGGCAAGAGCCGTCCACGCCTTTGTTATGAGATAGCATCATGTTGATTCAATGGCAAGTGTTTGCCGTGTGATCAGGCAAGCAAGATCCGGAACGCGCGATTGAAGGGAGTGACTGTAATGACCATTTTGTGGGAAAATATTGTAATTACATTAATCGCATTTGGCGCTTTGTACTTCTTGCTGCAGAGATATGCTTTCGGCCCGCTGTTCGGCGTTATGGAGAAGCGTCGTGAACTGGTCACTTCGCAACTGAATGAAGCAGCGAACAACAAGGCGCAGGCGGAACAACTGCTGGCGCAGCAACGCGAAGCGCTGGAGCAAGCACGCAAGGAAGCTTCCGAAATCATCGAACGCGCGAGACAATCGGCTGCCAAGCAGGCAGAAGAAATCGTGCGCGCAGCCAAGGAAGAATCGGTGCGGCTTAAGGAAGAAGCTGTTCAAAGCATCGAGAACGAGAAGAACAAAGCGATCGAAGCTGTTCGCAGCCAAGTTGGCTATATGTCCGTATTGATCGCATCGAAGATCCTCGAGAAGCAAATCGATGAGAAGTCGCAGTCTGAATTGATTGACCAATACTTGAAAGAAGTAGGAGGTTAATCGATGAGTGACCTAGTGGTAGCGAAACGATATGCCAAAGCACTCCACGCCTCCGCTGAAGAATCCGGCAGCGTCGAGCAAACGGGCGAACAGCTACGCGCGGTTCTGGATGTATACAATCAGGAACCGGATCTGCGTGTGATCATGTCGCATCCTGGCATCGCGGCAGATGCGAAGCTGGACTTGATCAAGCGTGCATTCGGCGACGGTCTGTCCGAGCTCGTGATCAGCACGCTGAAACTCTTGATCGAACGCGGAAGATTCTCGGTATTGCCTTCTTTGTATCAAGCATATACGGCAATCGCCGATGAGCGGTCCGGACGTGCACGGGCTATCGTGTACTCCGCCTATGAATTGAGTGAAGCCGACAATCAGGCGATTGCAGCGCAGTTCGGCAAGTTGACTGGCAAAACGATCACCGTTGAGAACGTCGTCGACAAGTCTCTGATCGGCGGCATTCGTGTACGGATCGGTGACAGATTGTATGAAGGCAGCGTTGCGGGCAAGCTCGAACAGCTGCGTAAACAATTGAAGCAGAACGCTTAAACGATAGGGGTGAGGTTCATGAGCATCAGACCTGAGGAAATCAGCACGCTGATCAAGCAGCAGATCGAAAATTTCAAATCCGTTACTCAAGTATATGACGTGGGAA
>Ga0207747_1000523_pt1 | contig 42342 bp, 41 predicted proteins | sample HigsolmetaGSP11D_FD_184839 | JGI IMG/M metagenome (GOLD analysis project Ga0207747, IMG submission 184839) | High solid enriched microbial communities from the Joint BioEnergy Institute, USA - SP1-1-D (SPAdes) | ecosystem: Engineered > Bioreactor > SSF (Solid state fermentation) > Aerobic >...
GGTTCTGTTGAGAAGCAGTTTAAGTTCAGGCAGTCATTCCAATCCGCGCGGCCAATCAGAGGAAGTCCATGCGGTCCCAGGTTATTGATGACATGATCAAAGGAGCGCTTTAAGTGATCGGATAGAAGCGTACTCTTGCTCTCATCATTGTCAAACGGGGTCATAACATCAAGAATGCTGAAATCTCCTGTTTCTTTGATATAAGCTACTACAGCAAGGATCAACCACAAAGGATCATCATTAAAGTTACCTCCGATTTCATTGTTACCTTTCTTAGTTAACGGTTGATACTGGTGGTATGCACCGCCATCCTCTAATTGCGTGGAAGCTAAGTCAATAATTCTTTCCCTTGCACGATCCGGAACCTGATGTACGAATCCGAGAATATCCTGGTTGGAGTCACGGAATCCCATTCCCCTTCCGATACCGGACTCAAAATAGGATGCGCTTCTGGATAGATTGAAGGTAACCATACATTGATACTGGTTCCAGATATTTACCATGCGATCCATCTTCTCTTCTGAGGAGCGAACCGTATATTTGGAAAGCAATTGATCCCAATACACACCAAGTTCTGCAAATGCACGATCTACAGCCTCTGCTGTAGAGAACTTAGCAATCATTGCTTCCGCTTTCTTCTTATTGATTACATTTTTGCTTTCCCACTTCTCATCCTGCTCATTTTCCACATAACCTAAAAGGAAGATATAATCCTTTGTTTCCCCAGGTTGCAACTCGATTTCCAAGCAATGGGAAGCTATCGGATGCCAACCATCGGCAATAGAGTTATTGGATTTCCCTGCAAATACTGCCTGCGGATTCTCAAATCCATTATAAGTACCAAGAAAGCTTTCCCGATCCGAGTCAAATCCGGCAATTGGTGCATTTACAGAGAAGAATGCATAATGATTGCGTCTTTCTTTATATTCCGTTTTATGATAAATCACAGAGCCCTTAACTTCGACTTCTCCTGTACTGTAATTTCTTTGGAAGTTGGTTTGGTCATCCCATGCGTTCCACAGGCACCATTCCACGAAAGAAAACAGTTTTATTTCCTTTTTTTGATCCGTTGTATTTTTGATTGTAACCTTATGAACTTCCCCATTGGTATTCAAAGGAACAAAGAAAGTTATATTTGTTTCAACGCCACCGCGGGTACCTGTGATTTTCGTATACCCCATACCATGACGGCATTCGTACTTATCAAGATCCTTCTTAGCAGGAGCCCAACCCGGGGACCATACGTCTCCTTGGTCATTGATATAATAATAACGACCGCCACCAAGATCAAGAGGTACGTTATTATAACGATAACGTGTGATTCTACGTAATTTTGCATCCTTATAGAAGCTATAACCACCTGCTGTATTGGATATCAAAGAAAAAAATTCTTGAGAGCCTAAATAATTAATCCATGGATATGGTGTTGTCGGAGTAGTGATTACATATTCTTTATTCTTATCATCAAAATAACCAAACTGCATTTAAACTTCCTCCTTAAATCCTTTTGTTCAGTGATTTAATTATATTATACCTTGCTCTGCATTTCAACTTAAACGTTTAAATAAATACTACTAAAAAGAAAGGTTTATTCTGCTCTATTCTTTATTGATATTGACTTAGCGATTGTTGACATCCTTAGTTTTAACGATAAATAACTTTTTTAGAGATATTTAATAAGATTTTTCTTTTTTTATATAAGCGAATATGCTAAACTAATTACTATTAAAGGATTAGAAAGAGGTAATTTCATGCCAAAGAAAACCGTATTGGATGATAATGCTGAAATATATCAAATAAAAAAGCAAAAAACCGAAAGGGAAAAGCTGCGGGAACTTCCTTTTAAGAAAAAATTAGAATACCTATGGGAATATTACCGTCTACACGCGTTAGGGATTGCAATAGGAATCGCACTTATTGTCTATGCAATCTATGAAATTGTTTCACCGGATATGGAAACGGTATTCTACGCAGCCTGGATCAATAACACAATCAATGAGGATGTAATTAATGAAGTCCAAACAGAATTCGCTAATCATTTGGAGATAAACCCCGAGACAGAACAGGTAACATTTAATACCTCCTTTTACTTAAATGGCTCTCCGGACTTTGCTGTTGCTTCAAGTATGAGTCTGGCTGCCTTTATATCAGCTAAGGAAGTTGATATCATCATTGCTCCGGAATCCGAATTCCAAACCTATGCTTACAATGGAACTTTGGAAAAGTTATCGGATGAGCTTCCAACGGATCTGTACAGCGCTCTCACAGACCATTTTTATATATCTAATCAATCGGAAGATTCTGAATATAGTGTATATGGCATCTATCTAACTGATACGGAACTGTTTAAGAACCATGCCGTCAATACAGATCCTTATATCCTTGGAATTGTTGTCAATGGGCAACATAAAGGGAATGCTATCCAGTTCCTAAGATACCTATTTAATATCTATCCTTAAACCGGAATTAGAATGAGATAACATCTACGTTTCAGTTCCAAAGTCAATACCTTTATAATCAAAGAAGATCCCTCACTGCTTTTACTTCCCAGTGAGGGATCTTCTTTGATTACAAATTGGATTTTTTAGTAATATAGCCTTTTGCTTTCAATAGTTCCGCTGTTAATACAGCACCGCCAGCTGCTCCGCGTAGTGTATTGTGGGATAAACCAACAAATTTATAATCAAATACCACATCTTCCCGTAATCTTCCAAGCGTTACTCCCATACCGTTTTCATAATCACGGTCTAGTTTTGCCTGTGGACGATTATCCTCTTCAAAATATTTGATAAACTGCTTTGGTGCACTTGGAAGATTAAGCTCTTGAGGCAACCCCTTGAACTCATTCCAAAGCTTAATAATCTGCTCCTTCTTCGGCTTTTTCTCAAAGTTTACGAATACAGCAGCAGTATGGCCATCGGTAACCGGCACACGGATACATTGGGTCGTTATTACTGGGCCTTCCGCTTTAACAATCTGACCGTCAACAACCTTACCCCAGATTCGTAAAGGTTCCTGTTCACTTTTTTCCTCTTCCCCACCAATGTAAGGAATCACATTGTCAACCATCTCAGGCCAATCTGCGAAGGTCTTGCCTGCACCGGAAATTGCCTGATACGTTGTTGCAACAACAACCTTCGGACCAAATTCCTTAAGGGCATGAAGCGCAGGTGTATAGCTCTGAATGGAGCAATTCGGTTTAACAACTACAAACCCCCTTGTTGTACCTAAGCGTTTCATTTGAGCAGGAAGCACCTCGAGATGTTCCGGATTGATCTCCGGGATAATCATAGGTACATCGGGTGTCCATCTATGGGCACTGTTATTGGATACTACAGGAACTTCCATTTTAGCATATGCTTCTTCAATTGCCTTAATCTCTTCCTTCGTCATATCCACAGCACTAAATACGAAATCAACACTTTCGCTTACTTTGGCAACATCATTGACATTCATAACAATCAATTTCTTTACTGATTCCGGCATTGGTGTACTCATCTTCCAGCGTCCGCCAACTGCCTCCTCATAAGTTTTTCCGGCACTTCTTGGACTTGCTGCTATGGTTACAACTTCAAACCAGGGATGGCTTTCTAATAATGAAATAAAACGTTGACCAACCATGCCGGTACCGCCAAGTATTCCCACTCTCAATTTTTCCATTCTTATTCCTCCAATTGTCAAATTAAACAGTTTTGTTTTTCTGCGGAAGACACCTGTCTTTGTTGTAAATATACTATAACGCAATTATAGGAAAAATCAATATTAATTTATAGAATAAATATCATTTTGTGACATGTTTATAAAAAATTTTTAATCTAAAGAAAACCTTTGGCTATATTTTTGTAAATGAGAGGCAAAAGCCAGATTTAGTATTACGGATATATTATTACACAATTAATTATTTGATAAGTAATAGAAACATATTTTAATCGCAACACGCTTCCGCTTGAATGCAGTACGTAATGGTACATATGATCACAAAAGACGTGATCTAAGCACCAACAACTGCATACAGTTGCTTTTTAAAATATGTTCCTATTACTTAATTCACTTTGTTGTGTGCAATAACAAAGAATATACGTATCCGAAGGCTTTTTCCTTTAATTCAAATATTCCTTCAATAGCAACTCCAGATCGTGAAGGTTTTCTATTTCATTTACCTGATTTCGAAGTCTGGAGGATTGTGGGTAGCCGGCGGTATACCAGGCGACGTGTTTTCTCATTTCACGAATTCCTGTATATTCTCCTTTATAATCGATTGACAGTTTGGCATGTCGTAGGATGGTTTGTCTTACTTCTTCAAAATCAGGCTTTGGCTGGCGATTGCCTGTTGCCAGATAGGACTTAATCTGCTCAAAAATCCAAGGATTGCCCCTGGCTCCTCTGGCGATCATAATCGCATCGCAACCTGTCTGTTCCATCATCCGTTTGGCATCCTCAGGCGTGAATACATCTCCACTGCCAAAAACCGGTATGCCAACTGCTTCCTTTACCTTCCGAATAATCTCCCAATCTGCTTGTCCTTTATAATATTGCTCCCTTGTCCTTCCATGAACGGTAATCGCTGCAGCACCATTCGCTTCCGCAATTTTTGCAACTTCTACAGCATTGATGTTATCCGGTGTAAATCCCGCACGGATTTTAATTGTAACCGGCTTCTTAATTGCTTTTGATACCTTGTTAACTATTTCCCCGATGAGAGGGGGATTTTTCATCAAGGCAGAGCCCTCCCCGTTATTAACTACCTTAGGAACGGGGCATCCCATATTGATATCCAGGATATCAAAGTTTCTCTCCTCTATCTTTTTCGCCATCTCAGCAATAATATCCGGATCAGAGCCAAACAGCTGCACTGCTGCCGGTCTTTCTTCTTCCGCAATCGTAAGAAGGTTCTCCGTATTCTTATTATTATATAAAATTCCCTTAGCGCTTACCATCTCCGTATACACAAGATCAGCACCTTTTTCCTTGCATAATATGCGAAATGGCAGGTCGGTTACCCCTGCCATTGGTCCAAGTAATAAATTTCCTTCTATCTTTACATTTCCAATATACAAACTCATAATTTATCTCCCACCGCGATTCTTGTCGCTAATAATCTTCAGTCCCTTTAATGTCAAGTTCGGATCGTATACATTAATGCAATCCGTATTGTCAGCGATAATTTTGCCAAGACCACCGGTAGCAATTACTTTGCATCCTTCGATTTTGGATTCTGCCAACATCCGTTTTACAATATACTCTGTCTGTCCGATACAGCCAAAGACAAGTCCTGCTTGCATACTGGTTATCGTATCTTTTGCCAAAATGGTATCCGGAAGTGCTATTTCGATTTCCGGAAGTTTCGCTGTTTCTCTCCACAATGCATTCGCCGAGATACGCAAACCCGGGCTGGTTACACCTGCTATAAAGGCACCGTCTTCCGTGATTAAGTCATACGTTATCGCTGTTCCAAAATCAATAACAAGAACCGGTCCGCCATAAATTTCGTAAGCTGCGACTGCATCAACAATTCGATCAGCTCCTATTTCCTTGGGATTAGCGGTTGGTGTTTTAATACCTGTTTTCGTTCCGGCACCTACAATTAAAGGCGTAATTCCTAAGTACTTTATTATACCGGATGCGAGAGAATGCATAATCTTAGGTACAACCGATGCGATAATTACATCATGGATTTCTTGCGTAAGAATATTTTTCGCTGATAAAAGATCGCGAAGAAGCAGCCCATATTCATCCGATGTCCTAGTGATCTGTGTTGTCATACGCATCGTAGCTTTCAGATTTATGCCATCAAATACACCTAAAGTAATATTCGTATTTCCTACATCAATAACCAATAACATAGGCTCACCTCCCAATTTCTTTCATAAAGAATACCTTATAATATGTCTCAAGCGCTTCCAAAAGCTCTCTCTTTGTTCTCTGAAGTTCCTTTATCTTTAATGCGCTGCCAATTTCATCAAAGTAATAATCCGCTTCATCAGCATCTACTTTAAACAATAGATTTCCATTTTCATCAAATTCCAATGATAGTATGCCTCCAACATCTTCTGTAAATAGAACACACATAATATTTAATTCTTTTTTTACCTGCTCCGGTAAATTTGCAAAATCCTCATTAAACCAGTATTTTTTATTATAAGCACTGCTGGCACATAATATTACCCGATCCTGATACATAATATAGCTTCCTTTCATTTGATAATCAATGGCAATCTATTTTACTTAATACATTGAGACTAACAGATATCCAATTAGGATGACTATGATTCCAAACAATATAAATGGCATTCCAAGTTTTTTTCTCCTCGGATCATTTCTATATTTTAGCCCATTGACGATATTCATAGCACCGCCTACCGTAAATGCTATGATTAAGAATAAATGGTTATATGGATAGCGAAAAATAAGAAAAAGAAAAATCAGTAATACGATTCCCAGCATCGTATTAATAATATCGTAACTTAGAGAAAGCTCTTTCATCCGCTTGATCAGCTTATCCATAGTATTGTAACGTTCCTTTCAAAATTAACTTCCTAAGGTTGCAACCATAATTGCCTTAATTGTATGCATACGATTCTCTGCCTGATCAAAGATAACATCTGCAAAATGTTCAAAAACTTCTTCCGTGATTTCATTCCCTTTCACAGCAGGCAGGCAATGAAGAACGATTGTATTCTCCTTCTTCGTCTTCGCAAGGAGACCGTTGTTTACCTGATATGGTTTTAGTATCTGAATACGCTCCTTCGCTTTATCTTCCTCGCCCATAGAGCACCATACATCTGTGTAAATGGCATCGGCGTCTTCAACTGCATCCAGCTCATCCGTAATAGCAATTGAACTTCCCTTTTCTGCTGCATAATCTTTGCAAACATCAACCAGGGTTTTCGCCGGCCATAGGCTTTTTGGCGCAAGAATTGTAAAATCAATCCCCATTTTCGAAGAGCCTATCATAAGGCTATTCGCCATATTATTTCTGCCGTCTCCTACATAAACTAGTTTTAACCCTTCAAGCTTACCAAAATGCTCTTTTAATGTCAAGAAATCCGCTAAAATCTGTGTGGGATGATAGGAATCCGTAAGGCCGTTCCATACCGGAATCTTGCTGTACTCCGCAAGTTTTTCTACGGTTTCCTGCTTAAACCCACGAAATTCAATGCCATCATACATTCTTCCCAGAACACGAGCTGTATCTTCAATACTTTCTTTATGACCTAATTGGATATCATTCGTGCCCAGGTACTCCGGATGTCCTCCTTCATCCACACATGCAACAGTAAATGCAGATCTGGTTCTCGTTGATGGTTTTTCAAATAGCAATGCAATATTTTTTCCTTGCAGCCGATTACCCCTTATTCCCCGTTTCTTCTCTTTTTTTAGTTCTGCTGCGAGATCAATTAAATATGCAATTTCCTCAGGTGTATAATCTTTCAATGTCAGAAAACTTCGACCCTTTAGATTCATGTCATTACCTCCACTTCATAAGATAAAAAATCCCTTTTGATACGCCGTATTTTCTAAGATACTATTTATACATATATTTGTATATTTATACATTAATTTAAGTGTAGGTTTCTGTCAAGTAATTTTATCAATTTATACATAGGCAAGGAAGCAGGCTATTACTATGCTATGAATAGTAAAGTCTGATATGGAAATGAGATTTTATCAAGTTACACAAATCCATATCAGACTTAATATTAATCATTCATTTTGTTGTATTCATCCTGAAGCGTTCTTACTTTTCCTGTTCCTGCATAGCGTCACGCTCTATAAACTCTGCCATCAGATTTTGCTCCAAGATCTCCTTCGATGTCTTCTTTAGCAGTAATGCCTTTTCATAATCCTCGCGATACAGAGAAGCGTCCAATTCTTCCCCTGTTCCGATTCTCCAAGCTCTGCTGCCTTCAAAGATACCCTCTCTTGAAATTTGAAACATCACATCATTTTTTACAAAGGAACCATCAAAAAGGTAGGATGTAAAGGCTACAAAACCTTCCGATGCATTTGTCAAATCTTGACCGAGCGCAAAGGTTTTATCATAGGAAAGTCCCATAATGTTCGCAATCGTAGGCATGAAATCAATATGTCCGCCCGTGGTATGAATTGTTTCGACAACATTGCTGCCCGGCACGTGAATAATTAACGGAACATTCAACATTTCATCATAATCATAATGCCGTCCAAGAAATGCACTCGTAGCTTCTTGAACATCCTCCATACCACAGTTTAATCCATGATGGTCACCATATAATGCAATGACTGTATTTTCATATAAACCTGCTGTTTTTAAGTCATCAATAAACTGTCCAATTGCTTCATCCGTATATCGTACTGTCTGTAAATAAGCTCCTAATTTTGTATCCACATCCTCTTGCGCAAGCTGCAATGTTATATCCTGATCATCCAGTATAAAAGGGTGATGGTTGGTAAGCGTTATCACAAAGGAAAAGAAAGGACCTTTCTGCGCTTTTAATATCGGAATTAACTGACGGAACATGGATTTATCGGAAACTCCCATACCAATGATCTCATCCTGATTAAGATCCTCCATACTGATATAATCTTCAAATCCTTGATATGGATAAGCTGTCTCTCTGTTCCAGAAATCCCCTTCATAGCCATGTACCGCAAAAGCCGTATAACCTTGCTCCCGTAAAAGCCACGGTAAACCGCGATACGTATTGTCCTCATATAAGCGATAGCTCTCTCCCTCGATTACCGGATAAAGACTGTTTAAACTTGAGAACTCAGCATCTGCCGTATTGCCTTTACCAATATTGGAGTAATAATTGTCATAGTATAACGTATCCTTCTCCAGCAGGCGATTGATATTCGGTGTAATTTCCTGACCATTGTATTCTCTGCCGATCACAAAATCTTGGAACGCTTCCAACTGGATAACAACAAGATTTTTCCCTTTTCCAATACCGTTTAAGTAAGGTCCTGATGCATCCGGTGCCACTTCCTCCAGTACCTCAAGAATTTCTTCTTCCTCCATCTCATTTGGAGCAATATTCTCTGTTATTGTTTCATAGATATCATTTACATGGTTCGTAAAGAATTCGGTGTTATTCACCCGCTCAATTGCAGATGAATGAAACGGATTAATGACCAACGTTAATAGGAGTCCGCAAAGAATGGATGCAAAATATTTTACTCCTCGCTTTAAATGCAAGCTATTCTTAAGTTTGTCCGTATATTTTTTGAAACAGTAATAGGCAAATGGTATATCAACAAATAGCAAGAAGCTGTCAGGAATTAAAGTTGCAATAAAACTTTTTGGCACGGCTGTAACGCTCTTGGCTTGCAAAAGTTGTCTGACGGATACCGTTTGATTATAGTAGTTATAATACATGGTATCTGCAAACATGAGTAGGCTTAGCAGAAAATATACGATGAGGAAAATTCCTCTTTTCCTCTTTAAACCGCACTTACTAAACCAAACAAAGATTCCTCCCCAGATTAGTAAGCTGATTAATATGAGAACCAGCTCCATACGATTCACTTTTATTAGGGAATAATAAATCATCATCTTTAAAGCAAATAATATGGCAATAAAATAAGGTGAAGCTAATATTGCTTTCATTCTTTTCATAAATATCTCCTCGCTGTCCCATCCTTCTGACCTGTTGTCTCTAAATACTATACCTTCGCTTTGTAATTCTTATCACGAAGCATTGCTTAACAATACTGTTGCTAGACGAATTTATCGTAATAAGCAAATGAATTACAATACGCATTATAATATATATCATCACAATTATGTAGGCAAGCAATTTAATCTTAATTTTTTCTTAATGTTTTTCCAGATTTAATAATTTATGAATACTATTTCGTAAAAAAAGAATTGGGTTACAAACATCCCAATTCTTTTCATACAAACTTAAATAGGCTTTTGCAGTATTAGCCTCTTTATCATCCATTTACTCATCCTTTGCCACTTCGATAAATGATTTTGCTAATCCAGCAAGTCCTTGGATTTCCGATGGAATAATAATCTTTGTTGCCTTTCCGTCTGCAGCCTTTTCAAATGCCTCCAAGCTCTTTAACTGAATTACCGCTTTCTGCGGAGCTGCATCGTTAAGGAATCGAATACCATCTGCATACGCCTGCTGTACTTTAATAATTGCCTCAGCCTGACCTTCTGCCTCACGGATGGTAGCTTCTCTCTTTGCCTCTGCGCGAAGAATTTCCGCTTCCTTTTCCCCTTCTGCTTCGAGAATAGCAGCTTCCTTCTTACCTTCCGCGACAAGAATTGCCGATCTCTTTTCGCCTTCCGCTTTTAGAATCGCTTCCCTTCGTTCTCTTTCCGCTTTCATCTGCTTTTCCATAGCATCCTGTATTGCTGTAGGTGGAATGATGTTCTTTAGCTCAACTCTGGTAACTTTAATACCCCAAGGATCCGTAGCTTCATCTAGGGTAACTCTCATTTTGGTATTAATAATTTCCCTAGAAGTTAGCGTCTCATCCAGTTCCAGATCACCGATAATATTTCTTAGTGTGGTGGACGTAAGATTTTCTATCGCCATCAACGGATTGTCAACACCATAGGTATAAAGCTTCGGATCTGTTATTTGATAAAAGACAACGGTATCAATTTTCATGGTAACATTATCCTTAGTGATTACCGGCTGTGGCGCAAAATCAGCCACCTGCTCCTTAAGTAATACTTTTTTAGCGATTCGATCAATAACAGGCACTTTCATATGAATACCGACATCCCAGGTTGTTTGGTATCCACCCAATCGTTCTACTACATAGGCATAAGCCTGTGGTACAATTTTGACGCAGGATGCTAAGATTAGTAAAATGATAAAAGCAAATATTATCAGAATAATTTCTAAACCACCCATTTATTCTTCCTCCTTAACTTTGGATACAATTAATTTTACACCACTAATACTCTGCACTATGACCTTAGTCCCCTTTTCTATAACACTGCCGTCAGCAGATCTTGCCGACCATTCCTGACCATCCACAACGGCCTGACCGGTTGCTTTGAGATTATCAATCGTAGTAATTACCAAAGCCTCCTTTCCAATTACACCTTCGTAATTTGTTTTTACCCTTTGGGGATTAAAATATTTCATGACAACTGGTTTTGTAAAGTATAGTAAAGCCATTGACACCACAAGAAATGCAATAATCTCTGTAAGCAAAGAGTCAAATAACAAGGATAGGATAAATGCTACCAAAGCCCCTCCGGCAAACCATATGGTAGTTAATCCAAGCGTTATTATTTCTATAAAGATCAACACGATAAGAATAATTATCCAATAAATAGAGTCCATCAATTACATTCCCCCTTCCTATACCATTACGATACTAATATCATTATATTTGATATCCATTGAATATACAATCTAACCAGTTGAATTTTAATTATCTTTTAATCTTTCACAAACAGTCCCATTATATTTCGTATAAAAAAAGCTTCCAGGACACAATCCAAGGGATAGCTCCTAAAAGCCTTTGATACTCATTGTTTTCTATTCCGAGCATTTCTTCTTTGTCTTGCCGCTTCATACATCAAAATTGCTGCAGCTACTGCTGCATTTAAGGATTCCACTTTTCCTTCCATAGGGATCTTTATAAGAATATCCGCCATCCGGGAAGCTTCATCCGATAAACCATTGGCTTCATTACCTATCAGAAAGGCACAGCTGCCTGTAAAACTTCCTTCCGTATCGTAAACCCTTCCCTTAAGATGGGCTGCAAATATAACAATTCCTTGTTTTTTAAGATCCTCTATGGTAGCGATAAAATCCTCTGCTTGATAGAATGGCACTCGATATATGGAGCCCATCGTTGATCGAATGACTTTGGGATTGTACATGTCCACGCAAGAGCGATTTAGGATGATACCACTGACGCCTGCTCCTTCTGCGGTTCTTAGTATCGTACCTAAATTCCCGGGATCTCTGATATCTTCTAAAAGCAGTAGCATTGGTGTCGGTTTCGTAAGGATGTCTGCCAGAGAATATTCTAATCTCTTAACAACCCCCATAATCCCCTGTGGTGTCTGCGTATCGGCTACTTCTTTAAAAATTCCATCGGTAACTACTTCATAATCTAGGTCGTTAAAATAAGAATCATTTTCCTGCATTTTCTTATGATAAAAACTCTCCGAAACATAGGTTTTTACCAAAAGCCCTGCATTCCTTGCCTCTTCGAACATTTTCAGTCCTTCTACAAGGAAAACCCCTTGTTCTTCACGGGCTTTCGCTTTCTTTTGCAAAAGATTTAGATTTTTTACCTGTGCATTGCTGCTGCTTGTAATTACCGTTTTTGATTTCATTTGAGTCAAACCTCTTAATCTTCCTCTTGCATATTACTTAATTTTGCTGCCTGATCCGCAGCAATTAGGCTTTCAATGATCTCGTCGAGATCACCGTCCATGACAGCATCCAGCTGGTGCAGCGTTAATTTAATACGATGGTCCGTTACCCTTCCCTGAGGGAAATTATAAGTTCTGATTTTCTCAGAACGGTCACCGGTTCCAATTTGACTCTTTCTTGCTTGCGCTTCTGCATCCTGTGCCTTCTGTAATTCGATTTCATACAGCTTAGCACGTAAGATCTTAATCGCTTTATCTTTATTCTTTAATTGTGATTTCTCATCCTGACAGGATATTACGATACCCGTAGGAATATGGGTAAGACGTACTGCAGAGTCCGTTGTATTAACGCTCTGTCCACCGTTACCTGAGGAACGGAATACATCAAATTTACAATCATTTAAATCAATCTCTACATCCACTTCTTCCGCTTCGGGAATAATCGCAACCGTTGCTGTGGAAGTATGAATACGCCCGCCGGATTCCGTTACGGGAACTCGTTGAACTCGATGAACTCCACTCTCATACTTTAACTTGGAGTAAGCACCTTTTCCATTAATCATAAAGATTACTTCTTTAAAACCGCCGATACCATTCTCGTTTAGATTCATCATTTCTATTTTCCAACGATTACGCTCTGCATAATGAACATACATACGGTATAATTCTGCCGCAAACAAGGCTGCCTCGTCACCGCCTGCACCGGCGCGAATTTCAACAATAACATTCTTTTCATCATTCGGATCTTTAGGAAGTAATAGAATTTTTAATTCCTCTTGAATTTTCTCTAACTTCTGCTTACAGCTATTTAATTCTTCCTTTGCTAATTCACGAATCTCCTCGTCGCTTTCCTCTTCCAGCATCGCCAGACTATCCTCAATTGCTGCTTGCGTTTCTTTATATTCTTTATATTTATCTACGAGAGGGGTAAGCTCTGCTTGCTCTTTCATTAATTTGCGATAATTTGCCGGATCATTCGTAACATTGGGATCCATAAGCTCTTGTTCTAATTCCTGATATCGTACCAGTAAATCTTCCAGCTTATCAAACATATCTATTCCTCCATTATGTCTAATCTCTTCTTCCAAACACGACTCTATCCAAACCGCTCAGATCTTTCACAATCTTTATATCAGTAAAACCTGCTTTTTCTAGAATTTCTTTCACTTCTCGTCCTTGATTATATCCGATTTCATAAAACAGATACCCATTCCGGCTAAGATATTTTTGGGCTTCACTCGTTATCCTCCGATAAAAAGTTAACCCATCCTGATCCCCATCCAAAGCCATGATAGGTTCATGGTCACGTACCTCCGGCATAAGATATGGAATTTCCTCCGAAGGTATATAGGGAGGATTGGAAACGATGATATCATAATCACCTTCTATACAGTCAAACAGATTACTTTGTATAAATTCCACATTCAATTTATGCTTTGCCGCATTCTTTCTTGCAATACGCAAAGCCTTTTCTGACAAATCAACGCCTACTGCTTTTGCTATATTACCAAGCTTTGCTAGGCTAATAATAATGCACCCTGATCCAGTGCACATATCCAAAACGGATTTTTGATTGCATACTTTTAAAACCTCCTCAACAAGAATCTCCGTATCCTGTCTTGGAATTAGCACATCCACGGTAACGTCAAATTCCAAGCCCATGAATTCTTGCGTACCTGTTATATATTGAAGAGGTATATGTTGCGCCCTTTGCTGAACAAGCTGCATGTAAGTTTCTACTTGCGATTCTGAAACTTTACCATCGCAATGCAGGTAATAATCTGCTCTATTTATCCTAAAAACATGGGTAAGCAGATACCATGCATCCACATCGGCATCTGCTATCTCATGTTGTTTCAGATACTCTTTGGCAGTCATTAGAATTTCTCTATACGTACTCATTACTGCCCTCTTTCATTACGTAAGCAAATCAATTTCTATATACATATCTAATGCTATTATACATCAAGATATTTATCCAATGCTTTTAATATTTCGTCATCCTCTTCATCAATTGCCGTAGCAGCAATTTCCTCTTTTGCTTTCGTTAAACCTTTGGTTTCCATCGTTGCAACTTCCAGATTTGCTGTCGCTGCTTTATTTCCTTTCGACGATTTTACCGTGTTTTTGTCTTTACTATTATTCTTTGTTGAGTTTTTCTTTGATTTCTCAGCTTTCTTATTGTTAGGTTTCTCTTCCTTTTCCAGATCATCCGTGTTGCCCAAGAAAGCTTTCCAATCAAATACTGCTTCCACAGATTTAATAGCAACTTCTATCATAGAATCATCGGGTTCTTTTGTAGTCAGACCTTGTAACAGTAACCCGGGTTTGCTAAGTATATTTAATACCGGATTGTCTGTTTTACCTGCCAAACGAATGAATTCATAGGACACACCGGAGATAATCGGTATTAAGAGAATTCTTGATACTATTCTATAAGCTAAATTTCCGGATGGAAGACAGATAAATACAATTAAACTAATCAGCATAACAAACAGCATAAAGCTTGTACCACAGCGTTTATTCTGCTTTGACTGCCATCTTACATTCTCTACCGTTAGTTCAAATCCATTTTCCAAGCAATTAATCGCTTTATGCTCCGCACCATGATACATAAATACTCTTTTGATTTCTTTCATTTGCGCAGCAATTAGGACATATCCAATAAAAATTCCCAAACGAATTAATCCTTCCACTAGAGCAAGTCCATACTGATTGGTAACAAATTTAGAAAAAATACCGGAAATTAAAACAGGTAATACCATGAATAGTGCGATCGACATTGCTATAGAAAGAACTACTGCTGCTGCCATAAGAAGGGCATTGGATTGTTGTTCATTTTTATTACTATTAGTATTACTCTTCTTTGATTTCTTATTGGTTTTCTTCTGCTCTTCCTCATCTTCAAAGAAGCTTGCAGAAAAATTCAAAACTTTAATTCCTATTACTAAAGAGTCAACAAATACAAGCATTCCACGAAAAATTGGCATTTTAAATAGTTTTACCTTATCCGAAAAATTCTTATGTGTTTTCTTTTCTACTACAATTTCATTATTCGGTTTACGAACAGCTACTGCATAGGTGTCTTGATTCTTCATCATGACACCTTCCATGACTGCCATTCCCCCAATACCTGATGGTTTCATCTTAGCACCCGAACCTTTCTACATAATCCCACTTCTTCAGATTATGGTCGTATTTTATATATCCTTTTATTTAAAAATAGGCTGAGGAAGTGAACCTCAACCCAATTTTTAACGCTATGATTTATACGTAAACTATTTATCCTGACCAAGGCCATACTTACGGTTAAACTTCTCGATTGCGCCACGAGCAGCAGCAGCTTTCTGCTGTCCAGTGTAGAAAGAGTGGCACTTGGAGCAAACTTCAACGTGGATTTCTTCCTTTGTAGATCCAGTTACAAATTCGTTACCACAGTTGCAAGTAACTTTGGCCTGATAGTACTTCGGATGGATTGCTTCTTTCATGTTTTCACCTCTTTATTATCAAATATCCTATATTGGTAATCATAGAATTCCAATTTTATCAACAGTGCTACCATTATAACATAGCTTTTCTATCAATGCAATACCTAAAAGACAATTTTGGTTTTACGTATCATGTCAATAAATTCCGCATTTGTCTTTGTTCGGATAAACATATCAATGATACGTTCCATGGCTTCCTCAGATTTCATACCACTCATTGCCTTACGCATAAGGTACGTAGCCTCCAATTCCTGCTTTGTAAGAATAAGATCCTCTCTTCTGGTTCCCGATTTTGTAAGATCGATTGCCGGAAAGATTCGTCGCTCAGAAAGGCTACGATCCAAGGAAAGTTCCATATTACCGGTTCCCTTAAATTCCTCAAATACCACATCATCCATGCGGCTTCCTGTATCAACAAGTGCAGTTGCCAGTATGGTCAGGCTTCCGCCTTCGCGCATATTTCTTGCGGCACCAAAGAATTTCTTTGGCATATGAAGTGCGGCAGGATCCAGACCACCGGATAACGTTCTGCCGCTTGGCTGCACGGTAAGGTTATATGCTCTTGCCAAGCGCGTAATGCTGTCCAATAATATCATAACATTCTGCTTATGCTCAACCAATCGTTTGGCTCTTTCAATCACCATCTCGGATACACGTTTATGATTCTCAGGGAGTTCATCAAAGGTAGAATAAATCACTTCCACATTCTTGCCTTCAATCGATTCTTTTATATCTGTTACTTCCTCAGGACGCTCATCGATTAATAAAATGATTAATCTCATATCCGGATGATTTTGCAGAACTGCCTTTGCGATTTGCTTTAAGAGAGTTGTCTTTCCTGCTTTCGGTTGGGATGCAATCATACCTCTCTGCCCCATACCGATTGGAGAAATCAAATCAACCATACGCATCGCTACGCCGCATCCCGGAGTTTCCAAATGGATTCTCTCATTCGGATAGATAGGGGTCAGATCCTCAAATCGTTTCCGTTTCTGCGCTTCGGTAGGAGGGAAACCATTAACAGCCTTGACATATAATAATGCACTGAATTTTTCATTCTGATTACGTATTCTTGTATTACCGGTTACAATATCACCCGTTTTGAGATTAAATCGTCTTATTTGTGCCGGGGAAACATAGACATCATTTTCCCCCGGAAGATAGTTATCACAACGAATGAAGCCGTAGCCATCCGGTAACACCTCTAAGATTCCTTCCTTGGTTTCTCCGCTATCCAAATGATCAATGTCGCTTTTATTCAATATCAGCTTCTTTTCCTGTCTATTATTCGAATCCGTTTTCTGCTCTTCTAAATTTTGCTCAGTATTCGCCAGTTCACCTTGCTGTTCTGCATGAATTTCTTCCTGCGGTTCAGGGGTTCCTTCATGTACATTTTGCTTTTCCTTAAAATCTTTTATTGCCTGAATCAAATCGTTTTTCTTCAACGTAGAAATATTTTTTAATCCCATTTGTTTCGCTAACTCTCTTAACTGAACAAGAGTCATAGAATCATACTGTTTTTCCATTTATTCAACTCCTTTGATCAAATTGGATTTTTTACGGAATGTAATGAGAAATGATATAGACGCTAAACCTTAAGGGATAATGAAATGGATTTATCCTAAATCATGTTAAACTATTATACACCATTGGGACAAGAAAAGAAAGTATTTCTTTTCTAACAATACTCCGAGGTATCCAAGGTTATGTCGCACAGAGCCTTAATACCTAAACTATTAAAATAAAGGTTTTCTAACGGAATCCATTTTTCAATAAATTGCTTTAATTTTTCTTCCCCTTCGCGAATTCTGATCCGCTCCCTTTGTACGCTATCATCAACCGACAGGAAGATTTTCAAATCGTAGGCATCCCTTAACTTAGGATGCATGGAATAGGTTCCCTCAATAATCGTCAGTTTTTTCGGCTCCACCGTAATCGGCTCTCCGAATTCCCATTTACCGCATAAATACGGACGATAGATAACCGTTTGCTGTTTCACCAATGGTTCCAGTACTTCTTTTTTGAAACGCTCATAATGTACATTGGCGCCAGGCTGTGCCAATCGTTCTTTCGTTTTCATTTCTAATGGCAGAAAAAAATCATCCATATGAAATACATTGCAGTCAAAACGCGCTTCTATTAAGTCAGCCAAATAACTCTTCCCGCTTCCGCACATTCCATCAATTGCAATAATACTGGGTGTACCATTCCTTTGCAATTGGGCAATTGCATTATATATTTCTATTACTCGTAAATGATTTTGTAACCCATTCTTTTGCATAAAGCTTCCTCCATCTTTCTTAATCATACCATGATTTATTTAAATCGTATAGCACATTTTTGTAAGCTTAAAATGGAATGACAGCATTTACTTGATTTACCTATTTCTAAATGATATGATTAATTCATCATATAAAAGATTTCCCAACGATTGCACATGAAAGAAAGTAGATTATATATGAAAGAATCACAGACAAATGCAAGGAAATTGTGGAATAATAAACGTTATCACTCACTTGATTACGAATTGAAACAGATCTATGGACAAAAAATATATAAATTATCTTTAAATGGAGGAATGAGTTGTCCGAATAGGGATGGAACCATTGATTCTCGGGGTTGCATTTTCTGTAGCAAAGGCGGGTCCGGTGATTTTGCTGCCTCTTCTTCGTTATCCATCCCGGAGCAAATCAAAGAGGCAAAGGCTTTACTTATCCCTAAGCTTGGAGAAGGAAGTGATTGCAGATACATTGCGTATTTCCAAGCATATACCAATACGCATGCGCCCGTCATATATCTAGAAAAAATCTTTATGGAAGCCATTAACCATCCTGACATTGTAGCGCTTTCTATTGCTACCCGCCCCGATTGCTTGGGAGGAGAAGTGTTGGAATTACTGAGCCGACTAAATGCAATAAAACCGGTTTGGGTTGAATTAGGGCTTCAGACAATCCATGAAAAAAGCGCCAAGTTTATAAGGCGTGGCTATCCTTTGTCGGTGTTCAAGGAGGCGGTTTCCAATCTTCATATGCTGGGCATCCAGATTATCGTTCATACGATACTTGGTCTACCAGGGGAAACAAAGGCAGATATGCTAATGACGATGGACTATCTCGCCCGGCTTCCAATTCAGGGAATCAAACTCCAATTATTACACATTTTAAAGGATACAGATCTTGGCTCCCTTTATGAAGCAGGCATAATTAAGGGCACTTTAAGTATGGAAGAATATATTGATATTGTTATTTCGTGCCTGGAACGACTACCGGAGCATATTGTTATACATCGTATCACCGGGGATGGCCCAAAGGATTTGTTGCTCGCTCCATTATGGAGCACCGATAAAAAATCGGTTTTAAACCGCATACATCAGCAAATGAAAATGCGAGATACCTGGCAAGGGAAAGAATATTCCGGCCAATAGTATATTATCAGGGCAATCAGTAAACAGAAAAGACAATACGATAAGGAGGAATTCTATGAATTCGGATACTTTGATGTTGTATAAGTTGATTATTTTATATATTTTAAGCCGGGTCAATTTCCCTCTTACCAATGCGCAATTGACCGTATTTATACTGGAAAAAGGTTATACCAACTACTTTAATATACAGCAAGTGATATCGGAACTGATTGATGATGCCTTTATATCGGTCAAAACAATCCGAAATAGTACCCTGTACCGAATCACGGAAACTGGTTTAGAGACACTCCTCCTCTTTGACCATTTGATTTCACAGGGAATTAAAGATGATATTGAAGTCTTTCTAAAGGAAAATAAATACGAATTGCAGGAAGAGGTATCTACACAAGCTGACTATTATCAGATGAAAAAGGGAGAATTCGCTACCCATCTAAGCGTGATTGAACGGGCAACTCCCATAATTGACTTAACCTTAGTTGTAACTACAGAAGAAGAAGCAATTCAAATCTGCAATAACTGGAAAGAAAAAAGTTCCGAAATCTATGCCTATCTTATGACGTCATTACTAGAGGATAATTAAAATCATTCCCTAGATTTCATTATCCTCCGGTTGCTTTAATTCACAGATTTGTTCAATCAAATCCCAAATTTCCTCCCTACCCTGCTTTGTTTCGGATGAGTGTGGAATGATGATGGTACCAGGTTTCGCCTCCAGTGACTCTTTGATCAGTTTAATCTGCTTTTCCTTTTGGCTTCGTTTAATTTTATCCAACTTTGTTGCAATAATAATCGGTTGAAATCCATGGTATATAATCCAGTCATACATATTTTTATCATTCTCAGAAGGTTCATGACGGATATCTACCAACAAGAATACCGCTTTTAATTGCTTGGATACACGGAAATACTTCTCAATCATTTTCCCCCATTTTTCCTTTTGCTCCATGGAAACCTTTGCATAACCATAACCGGGTAAATCCACACAGTAAAGCAAATCGTTTACATTATAAAAATTAATGGTTTGGGTTTTACCTGGCTGGGATGAAGTCCTCGCCAGGGATTTCCGATTCATCAGGGAATTGATGAGTGATGATTTCCCTACGTTAGATTTCCCTGCAAAGGCAATCTCCGGTTTATCTGTTTGGGGTATTGGACTGGATACACCACATACAATTTCTAAACTTACGTTCTTTATGATCATTGTTTGACCTCTCATCGTATTTTTCCTATATTCCATAGCTTATAATTTATCAAAAGAAAGTATCAAAGCCTCCCATTCTAGGTTTACCATCATGGCAGGCTTTAATAACATTCTATGATAAAACTTTTATAATTTACACTTATTAGGCGATTTCGCCTTTGCTTTTTTTACTTGATTTTTTCGTTATCGATTTTCTGGGAGCGCCATCTTCTGCGAGAACCAATTTTGGCTTCTCAATACCCATGGCAGCTTCCTTTGTAATAATACATTTTCTAATCGTATTATCCGATGGAACCATATACATGGAGTCCATCATGATACCTTCGAGAATCGCACGGAGTCCTCTTGCACCGATCTTTCTTTCAAAAGACTGCTGTGCGATTACCTTAAGTGCTTCCTCTTCAAATTCAAGTTCCACGCCATCCATTTCGAATAGCTTTTTATACTGTTTTGTAATCGCATTCTTTGGTTCAACCAGAATTTTAACCAAAGCATCCTCATCCAGCATATCCAGCGCAACTGTAACAGGAAGACGGCCTACAAATTCAGGAATCAAACCGAACTTAACCAAATCCTGCGGCATAACCTTACGGAAGATTTCTCCGATATTGGTCTTGTTCTTTTCGATAATATGGGCATTGAAACCGATTGACTTTTCACCAATTCTGGATTCAATAATCTTTTCAAGTCCATCGAAAGCTCCGCCACAGATGAATAAAATATTGGTTGTATCAATCTGAATAAATTCCTGATGCGGGTGCTTTCTACCACCCTGCGGCGGGACGGAAGCAATCGTTCCTTCCAGTATCTTTAACAGCGCCTGTTGAACACCTTCACCGGATACATCACGGGTTATCGAGGTATTCTCAGATTTTCTGGTTATCTTATCGATCTCATCAATATAAATGATACCGTATTCCGCTCTCTCGATATCAAAATCGGCAGCTTGAATTAGTTTTAGCAGAATGTTTTCAACGTCTTCACCAACATACCCTGCTTCTGTTAAAGCAGTTGCATCTGCGATGGCAAAAGGAACATTTAATAATTTGGCAAGGGTCTGTGCAAGATAGGTTTTACCAGAACCTGTTGGCCCAATCATTAAAATATTGCTCTTTTGCAGTTCCACATCGAGGTCTTTTTCTGCAAGAACTCTTTTATAATGATTATATACCGAAACAGCCAAAACCTTCTTAGCCTCTTCCTGTCCAACCACATGCTGGTCAAGGAAACTCTTGATTTCCATTGGTTTGAGAAGGTTTATGTCGGTATCCATAATGGGTTCTCCGTCAAATTCCTCTTCTATAATTTCGCTGCATATTTCTATACATTCATCGCAAATGTACACTCCCGGTCCGGCAATCAGTTTTCTAACCTGGTCCTGAGTCTTATTGCAAAAAGAACATCTCAGCTGTTTTCTGTCCTCTACTTTACCTGCCATTGCCTATTCACCTCATCTCTGTGTAAAGTATATCATGCCGGATGTTATCTGCTAGTTAAAATACCATCGATAATTCCATATGCTAAAGCTTCTTGCGCTGTCATATAGTTATCTCTTTCGGTGTCCACTTCGATAACTTCAATAGGTTTTCCGGTATTTTGGGATAAAATTTCATTTAATTTTCTTCTTGTTCTGATAATATTGTCTGCAACAATCTTAATATCTGTTGCCTGACCTCTTGCACCACCGGAAGGCTGATGAATCATAATTTCAGCATTCGGAAGAGCGAATCTCTTACCCTTCGTTCCACCGGCTAACAGGAATGCTCCCATGCTGGCTGCCATACCAAGGCAGATCGTTGAAACATCACATTTTATATAATTCATCGTATCATAAATTGCCATACCTGCAGTAACAGATCCGCCTGGGCTATTAATGTAGAAATTAATATCCTTTCCAGGATCTTCGGACTCTAAGAATAACATCTGAGCAACAATTAGACTTGCGGTTGTATCATTTACCTCTTCACCAAGAAAGATAATTCTTTCTTTCAGCAATCTAGAAAAGATATCGTAGCTTCTTTCCCCACGACTTGTCTGCTCGATGACGTAAGGTACTAAACTCATACTTTATTCCTCCTTATCTTAGAATGAATTCATAGTATCAGCAATGTGATACTATGAATTTGCTATATGACAAGTGTATTGACTTGCCAATTCATCTTATTTCATTTTTAAGCCAAATTAATTATTTTTCTTTACTTACTTCTTTTGCTTGCTCTGTTACAAAATCAACAGCCTTTTGAACAACAATGTCTTCTCTGATCTGTTCTTTCTCTTTCTCACCAATGAGCTCTTTGAGCTTATCTACTTCCATCTGATACATGGATGCCATTTTCTCTATTTCTTTTTCAAGCTCCTCATCGGATGCAGTGATATTCTCAGCTTTCGCAACTGCTTCCAAAACTAATCTGCTTTGAATTCTCTTGATTGCTTGTGGTTTTAAGCTTTCTAAGAACTTATTCACATCCATACCGGTAAACTGGAAGTATTGCTGAACGGATAGACCTTGGCTCTGTAATCTCTGAGCAAATTCATCTGCCATCTGATTTACTTGGTAATCAATCATTGGCTCAGGAATATCCATAGTTGCATTTTCAATAATCTTATCAACTACTTCATTCTCTTTTGCTATTTTAGCTTCTTTTTCTTTGCTTTCTTTGATACTGTTCTTAATACTTTCCTTATATTCCTCTAAGGTATCAAATTCAGATACGTCCTGTGCAAAATCATCATCTAACGCAGGAAGTTCTTTTACCTTAATTTCTTTAATCTTTACTTTAAATAATGCAGGCTTTCCTGCAAGTTCTTTCGCATGATAGTCTTCCGGGAATGTTACATTTACTTCTACTTCATCCCCTACAGACTTACCAATTAACTGCTCCTCAAAATTATCTATGAAGGAATGGGAACCGATTGTTAATGCGTAATCTTCACCCTTACCACCTTCAAAAGGTACACCATCAATGAATCCTTCAAAATCGATTGTTGCAATGTCACCATCCTGAATTGGACGATCTTCTACAGTAATAATTCTTGCATTATGTTCGCGTTCATGATCGATTTTGTGCATAATTTCATCTTCAGTAACTTCGATTACTCTCTTCTCAACTTCGATACCCTTATATTCACCTAAAGTTACCTCTGGCTTAACTGCAACCTGTGCCGTGAAGATGAAAGGCTTGCCTTTCTCTATCTGAACCACATCAATTTCAGGTCTGGACACAATATCAAGTCCGCTTTCCAGTGCCGCTTTCTCATAAGCTACCGGAATAATCGCATTCGCTGCATCCTCATAGAATACACCGGCACCATACATTTTTTCAATGATTGCGCGTGGTGCTTTTCCCTTACGGAAGCCTTGCACATTGATCTTGTTCCTATTTTTCAGATATGCCTGTTGTAAAGCATTCTCAAATTCTTCAGCGGAAGCCTCTATTGTAAGCTTTGCCATATTTCTCTCTAGTTTTTCAACTTGTAAACTCATTATTTATTTTCCTCCTTGTATTATGTACTTTTTATCTTACCGTTTTTTACATGGTTCTAAACATGGTATCGTATGAAAAGTACATATATCTCTATTTTTTATTGAATTGTGCAGATAACATGATATCTGCATGAATTTCTGTATTGCGCAGATCCGGGTGCCGCATGCTTAGTGCTAAATAAACTACTCGGTCTATTAATCTGCTTTACACAGCTTAGGTTACACGTCTGCACTTATTTAAACTCGCATGAGTATTTATTCGAGCAAGTTCGATAAATACTCTTACTCGTTTAAACTAATCTGCTTATCTTGGACATTATAACATATTGATTCTGTAAATACTAGAATTTATTTTTTCCTTGGATATTTACCATTATTCACCAAGTGCATGACCTCTATCTTTAATCTTCTGAACAACGCGATTCGCCAGCTCTTGGCATAATTCTTCTGTCTTAGCTTCCACCATTACGCGGATGAGTGGCTCTGTTCCGCTTTGACGAACTAAGATTCTTCCACTCTTACCAATTTGCTCGCGCACAGCTTCAATTTCCTTATTGACTTCTTCATCCTCTTGAACCGCCTTCTTATCCTTAACACGTACGTTAATTAACACCTGAGGATAGAGGGTAATATCTTTCAGCAGTACTGAAAGTTTTGATTTACTTTCGAGCATTACTTCCATTATCTTTAAGGATGTTAAAATACCATCACCGGTTGTAGCATGCTTACTAAATATAATATGTCCGGATTGCTCCCCTCCGATGGAATGTCCATTCTGCATCATATTTTCATAAACATATTTATCACCAACAGCCGTCTTCTCATATTTAATTCCCTTGCGATCCAGCGCATCATAAAGCCCCATATTCGACATAATGGTTGTAACAATCGTATTATTGGAAAGATCATTACGCTCTTTCATATATACGCCGCAAAGGTAGAGAATTAAATCTCCATCTATAATATTACCCATATCATCGATTGCCAAACATCGATCTGCATCTCCGTCATAGGCAAATCCAACATCAAGTTTATTATCAATCACAAATTTTTGCAATACTTCAATATGGGTAGAACCGCAATTACGATTGATATTCGTACCATCGGGTTCCCCATTAATCACATAGGTTTTCGCCCCCAGTGCATCGTATACGCCTTTCGCAACTGAGGTAGCAGATCCGTTAGCAAGATCAAGTCCAACTTTGATGTCTTTAAAAGATCTTGTCGCTAAGGAAATTAAATATCCAATATAACGATTTCTACCAATTGCATAATCTACCGTTTTTCCTATGTTTTCTCTGGTTGCTAATGGTATCGTATCTTCCTCGGAATCTATGTACTCTTCAATTAATTGCTCCACTTCTGCTTCAAGTTTATAACCGCCACCATTGATAATCTTAATGCCATTATCATAGTAAGGGTTATGACTGGCAGAAATCATGATGCCGCAATCAAAACCTTCGGTACGAACTACATAGGATACACTAGGTGTAGTCGTTACATGAAGCAAATAGGCATCTGCTCCACTGGCAGTAAGTCCGGCAACAAGTGCATATTCAAACATATAACTGGATCTTCTTGTATCTTTACCAATTACAACTTTCGCCTTATGTTCTTTCCCATAATAATAACCCAAAAATCTACCTACCTTGTAGGCATGCATTACTGTGAGATTGACATTCGCTTCACCACGAAATCCATCTGTTCCAAAATATTTTCCCATATTTTTAATTCCTTTCCTTGCTATATAAAAATTATATGCCATTTTATATTTGGTAAATGTAAACTTTTCAAAACGCAATTTCTTCAATTTTACATTTATTCTATCATAATATTCAAGTGCTTGAAAAGTGTTTTCTTTTGTAAGAAAAATGTATCTAAAATGATTCCTTTATATCAATAAATCGGTTAGGCATTCTTTTATTATAAAGAAGATGCATGATTAAGCAAATTTTTTGTTATGAATGCAAAAAAAGATATCACTGGTTATCCCAGCGATATCTTTTTCATATTTCATCTTGTATATTTTAGTTTTGTTACTGTTGGCTGGATTGTCCTGACATTTGTTCTTCCTGTCTTCTAATCATACGTCTAACCATTTCTCCGCCGACAGAACCGTTTTGTCTGCTAGTTAGGTCACCATTGTAACCTTGTTTTAATGGAACACCAAGTTCATTAGCTACTTCCATTTTAAAACGGTTAAGAGCTTCTCTAGCTTGAGGTACTTCTACTCTGTTGGATCCAGTATTGTTATTAGCCATATTCATTTCACCTCCGTTTTTTTAAAGTCAAAGCAATCAAGATATCAAAATCAGCTGATTGTAGGTTCAGGGTTCTATATTAAGTAATGTCCCCGCGCTTGATTCTGCTATTTGTTGCTTGTAATCATATTGTTTACAGCTATTAAAATTTTATGTTGGTAATTTCTGTGCTAATATCCATGGTTTGGGTAAAATCGACAACGGGAAACAAGAAATAAATTTAATTTACTTTAAATACCAAAATTTTCGGAAAACCAATCGCAATATCTACACCTTTTCCTACATCAGCCGCTTCTACTAAACATTCTGCCAATTCACTGCTATAATAATAAATGATCTTACGATCTATAAAGCGAAATGCCGGTATAAGACGTTCTATATCCTCTTTTAAACGGAAAATATGAGTTCTCATTTTCTTAACTGCTTTGGGTGTATAGACGCAGCCAACACCGGCTTTAATAACGATATCCTTACAAATGGTAGGAGACAGGTAATAATAGCCGCTATCCTGTAAATCCCTTTCATCTGCAACCATAAATATTCCCTCCTTTTACATTTAATGTAAATATATTACAATATTATACATTTGTCAACATATTAGTCGAAATAACTGATAATATGTTAAAACATTCGATTATAGGATATCCACAGTATTTGTTTTTATTATAATGGAACGTTTAGAACAACTATATTTGAAAGAATGGTTTACCCAAAGACTACTTCCTGCTTATTTATCATATACATATAAAAAGCATGGATGGAGAACATTGAAATGATAGAAGTGATAAAATCATTGAATAACTTTTTATGGGGTTTTCCCATGCCTACCCTTTTATTCGGTGTACATATCTATTTTACTTTTCGCCTGAAAGGGATTCAAAAACATACGCTAAAAGCGATTAAATTATCCGTAACACCGGAAAAGGAGTCGGAAGGAGATATTAGCGGTTTTGCTGCTCTTTCCCATACCTTGGCAGCAACCATAGGTACCGGCAATATCGTTGGTATTTCTACCGCAGTAGCTCTGGGAGGGCCCGGAGCAATCTTTTGGTGTTGGTTAACCGGTGTCCTTGGTATGGCCACTTCCTATGCCGAATGCTTTTTGGGTGTATTGTTTCGTCGAAAAACAGAGGATGGGACCTATCTTGGCGGGCCTATGTACGCCTTGGAATATGGCCTTAATCAAAAATGGCTTGCGGTGATTTTTAGTTTCTGTACTCTGATTGCCTCCTATGGGGTCGGTTGCTCCACCCAAGCCAGGGCAGTTACCGAAACAGCCTACCGCCTATGGGGTCTTCCGGAGTATCTGGTAGGAATGGTAATCGCAGTCCTCGTTGGTTTCGTGATTGTTGGTGGTGTTAAATCGATTGGTAAGATATGCAGTAAGCTTGTCCCTGCAATGGGCATCTTCTATATTGTAGGGTGTCTTATTATCTTAGCTCTGAATTACTCCTTTATTATACCTTCTATTGTACTTATCTTTCGTGCAGCATTTCTGCCTGAAAAGTTACCCGCAGCCGTAATCGGTGGATTTATCGGCAGCACCATACGTTCTGCTGCCAGATACGGAATTGCAAGAGGACTTTTTACGAATGAAGCAGGACTGGGTTCTGCGGCAATAGCGGCTGCAGGAGCCAAGACATCCCATCCATCCCGTCAAGCTCTCATTTCTATGAGTGCAACTTTTTGGGATACCGTTGTCATGTGCGCTATTACCGGATTAGTGATTGTCACAAATCTATTAAAACACCCTTTCTCAGTTGAAGGTTACTCCTTTGCTGAATTTACTACAGCTGCATTTCATGCCATTCCTTACGGAGAGCAACTTTTGGGGATTTCCCTGATTGCTTTTGCGATCGCAACATTAATCGGTTGGTCCTATTTCGGTGAAAAAGCGGTAGATTATTTATTCGGAAAGTCCGCAATAAACACCTACCGCATTTGCTATATCATTATGATCTTTATTGGTTCCATCATGTCTCTTGAACTGGTATGGGAATTAACCGATCTTGTGAATGCATGTATGGCATTGCCTAATTTAGTATGCCTTTTTCTGTTGCGCAAATTAATTACCCCATACGATCATCCATAATTATGCGTTGTAATGTCTATATTGTATTTGCTGCGCCATTTTTCTGGCTGCTTCTTCACCTAGAAAATGCTTTATGATTGAAAGGGAAAAATCGATTGCCGTTCCTAATCCTTTGGAAGTGATTATGGCTCCATCGACTACCACCGGAGCATCTATTACATTGGCTCCGAGCAGTTTCTCTTCCATACCGGCATAACAGGTAGCATTCTTGCCCTGAAGAAATCCTTTCTGGCCCAGTACCGTAGGCGCTGCGCAGATTGCTGCCAAAGATTTTCCCTTTGCATGAAATTCCTTTAATAATTTATCCAAACCTGTGTGGTTCATAAGGGTATTGGTCCCCGGCATACCACCAGGAAGAACAAGCAAATCTGCATCTTGATAATCGGATTCTTCAAAAGTGATATCTGCCTCTGTGACAATGCTGTGAGAGCCTGTTACCCTTTTTGTAGGATTTAGAGATACCATGGTAATGTCAATGTTAGCCCTTCGAAGTAAATCTACCACTGTTAAACCCTCTATTTCTTCAAATCCGTCTGCCAAAAAGATATAAACTTTTGCCATTCTTATTTCTCCCTTCTTTGTACTTTTTTCGTGTCTTTCGTTCACGGCAATCCGGAACCATGACTTTAACACGTATAACCTTTTTACCTATCCATAAGTTCTATAACTAATATTATACTAATCAATCATCAAATTCAAGACTCCCACATTCTTTAATGTGAGCATTGGTTTGCAAATCTTGTTACGTTTTAATGGACCTACCGGGCAAATCTCCAGTGCATAGCAGTTATCATAAGGCACCTCAAATCGGAAACATCCACAGGATCTGATATTTTCGCAATAAAGCAGCAATTTCTTATCTTCGCAAATCTGATATAACTTCACTTCCCAATCATGGTTACAATAGCATATACAACCCCAGACGCATCCAAAGATTACCCCCGGCTCTATAACACATTCCGGACATGCTCTTGGTTTCTCTACCGGAACCGGCACCGGATATGGTCGATATTCAATGCGGGTAATCTGTTCCGGACAAGGTGGACATGGTTCGGGCTCAGGACATTCCGGACACGGTGAGCATGGTTCTGCAGGCGGTTCAGGTACTGGTATAGGTGTGGGTTCCGGTCTTGGCATTGGTACTGGTGCCGGTTCCGGTCTTGGTGTCGGCTCCGGTCTTGGTGTAGGTTCCGGTCTTGGTGCAGGTTCCGGTCTTGGCATTGGTACTGGTGCCGGCTCCGGTCTTGGTGTTGGCTCCGGCGCTGGTGCCGGCTCCGGTCTTGGCGTTGGTTCCGGCGCTGGTGCTGGTGCTTCAGGTACCTCCGGGATGATTTCCGGTGCCATTGCCGCACATTGTATCCCACCAACGAACGGATACCAATGGAATTCAAAACCACTTCTGGCATTTACGGCAAAGGAACGGAATGCAGCATTTCCGTTGATGTTACCACCGGTCGAATGCGCGTGGAACATCGCATGAGGAGCTAGGACGCTACCCCAGATTGCTGCCGGTACCTCCATATATATATTTGTAGCATCTTCAAATACATATATCGTATTGTTTACATTGTTTGCATCTCCCCAAAGTCCATATTGCAGGTGTGCATTATTTCCCGTTCTGATTTTGATAATTGCAATGCTACCCATTGGTATTTCTAATTTGATTTCTTTTGTTAATAATCCGTTCGGACTTACATCAATTAAAAATACATTCTGCTCCGGATCATTACCACGGAGAATCCATTGATGGAACCGTTCCGTAACCGTACCATTCTCCTCTAAATCCAAGATACAATGATAGAAGTCACGGATGCTTTCTTGCGCATCACGGAAAAACTGCCCTACATTTGCATTAATTCTGCTGGCAGGAATGAATCGGTCAACATCATAACTTGAAATCACATAATGGGTTCCTCGATCGCTTGGTCTCCAATATGGACTTCCGCCATTTGCATGATAAAGTTCACTTAGTTGCTGTACCTGTGTCGGATCAACATTTTTACCGATCATATAGGTGCTTCCACTTGCAGCATTAAAATTGCCGCCAACAACAACATGACCATTAACTACAAGCGGTCCTTGCATTGCCACATCGTTGCCGACCAGAAACCTTACCATATCCGGGCTATACCCGATACCTAGTACATCACCTTCGTTTCCAAAAGCCAGGCTTAATCCTCGCGAGCTAACGAAGTTTCTACCAACAGCCATTCCGCCTTTGGTATCTACTATATTATTGGCATCTTCAAAGATAATTGCATTAAATCTAGATGCGATACCAAATGGCTGTCCTTCCACATCATACCAGTTAATATCATCATATGGAATTCCGGCATAACTGGCAGCGCCTCTATTATTGTTAAACATAAACTCCTCCTTAAAACACAACGGAATCTGTGCATTCTATATTCTCAATTTAGTTTATTCAAGCAAATGATAATCGTGCAGGTTTTGCGCTTTCTTTATGATTAAATATACATTGCAATGGTAATAAATTCCTTTTCCATGAACGAGGGTTTACAGTAAATTGCTACTAGTGTTAGAATATAGTTTAACTATGGATTGCAGATACTCCGCCAAATCCGCTTCACATAAAGCAATATATTGATTTATATTGCCAAAGCTGGAGGTGTAAGAATTGAGGGAAATTGATACCCTTGCCATTCAGGCAAAATCAGATCCAAAAGCCTTGGAAGACTTTATCCTGCAAAATGAACACTATATCATAAAATGTGCATCAAAAATCTACCACCGGTATATTACGAAAAGCGATGATGAGTGGTCCATTGCACTGCACGCATTTCATCAAGCGATTCAAAGTTATGCAATGGATAAAGGCAGTTTTTATAGCTTTGCAGAATTGGTCATCCGCAGACGGTTAATCGACTATCAAAAAGGCCAATCAAAATATATATCCGAAGTATCTGTTGATCCTGTTACCTTTGAAATTGATTTCGATGATGAAACCGATGATCTTGCAATGAAATTAGCGGTATCAAAACAAGTTACAAAGGATACCAGTAGTGATATTAAGCTTGAAATAGAATCTATCAATCAGCGCTTTAGCCAATATGGATTTACTTTTTTTGAACTGACCAAGTGCTCCCCTAAAGCAGCAAAAACAAAGAAATCATGTGCTAATGCTGTTAATTATATATTGCAAAATCCCATATTAATCACAGAATTACAGAGCACTAAAATGCTGCCTATAAAAATAATTGAAAAAAATGTGCAGGTACCCCGAAAAATTTTAGAACGCCATCGAAAATACATAATAGCGGCGGTTGAGATACTCACCGGAGAGTATCCAAATTTAGCGGAGTACATGCAATACATTAGGGAGGAAAGTGAATAATGAAGGCAGTTATTGTAGAAATTCATAATCGATATGCTGCAGTCCTGTCTGATGATGGTTGCATTGTTAAAGTTAGAAATAAGAATTATGAGATTGGACAGGTGATACAAATCAGCCAATCTCAACTGCATAGGAATAAAAAAATCGCTGCTTGCGCTGCTTCTGTTGCAGCTACTCTCGTATTAGGTACAGGTACATGGGCATATGCAAGTCCATATTCCTATGTCAGCGTGGATATTAATCCATCGATTGAATTCACTGTAAATCGTTTCGATCGCGTACTTAAAGTACAGACTTACAATGATGATGGTGCTGAAATTTTAAAGAAGGTTAACTTAGCTGATTTAAAAAATGAGAAAATTAATGACGCACTATCTTACACGGTTAGGCAAATTACTGATGAAGGTTATTTTGAAGATAATGTTGAAGTCGGACTTGTAATCGCTACCTCAGCCAAAAAAGAGGAGAAAGCCGAAAAATTAGCGAAGGAATTACTAGAGACCGTGGATACCGAGTTAGAGGACTCTGGGAAAGAGGTTCAAGTAGAGGCTTATAGCGTCGGCTACGAACGTGTTCAAAAGGCAAAGGAGCTTGGAGTAACCCCTGGAAAATTAAATTTAGTTGAAAAGTTACAGGAATCCTCTGATGATCCCGAATCGATTAATATGGAGGAATGGTTAAATAAACCAGTAAAAGAAATAATGAAAGCGACCAGGGATAATAAGAAGTTTGTTAGTAAAGATGCAGATTCTTCTACCGGTGTCGATGAAAAGAGCAAAAATACCAAGCCTTCAAAGAATGGAAAAAATGAATCATGGAAGCAAGAAAAGAATGAGCAAAAAGCTCTTGAAAAAGCAGAAAAAGAAAGAAGGAAAACACTCGAAAGGCTTGAGAAATGGGAAAGAAAAGCTCTTGAAAAAGCGGAGAGAGAAAAACAAAAAGCCGCGAATATATTCGAAGTATTCAATCGCAAACTAGAGCAAGCAAAGCAGAAAGCTTCTGAAAAGGAAATAAAAGCAGCCCAGAAAGCCACTGAAAAATCTTGGGATGCTGCTAATAAAGCTAAGGAGAAAGAAGAAAAGCTAAAAAACAAAGATAAGAAAAAGGAAAATAAGTCAGCAAAAAACAATAATAAAAGGAACAAATATAATAAGAAAAAAAACAACGAGAAATCCTACAAGAAGCAATATAAAAAAAATAAAAAAAGTAAAAAATAATAAACCTTTAATTTGTTTAAATCCGATTAATATAAAAAAATCAGATAGATAAAGCTAATCCGATAATTCAAAACAAACCTTTGATTTCAGGAAATAGTAATAAAAGCAATTTATCAGGTTATTGGTTATTATAGGTAAAATTCCAACCAAATTATTATGCTAATATCTTATTTTTGATACATTATCCATTCTCACATTGGATAATCCCCACACTACAAAAACCACCGTGATAATTTTCACGGTGGTTTTTGTATTCATAGTTATTGAATTCTTCAACATACATTATTCCTTTTAAGTTTCTTACGAAAAACTTAAGTAATTTCTTCTATTTTTTTATGGCTACCTATAGTATAATGTTTAATAGTCATTATTCCATAATTATTAAGATGCTATATCGATATAGCGTTTTGCAGTATATGGAATTATCATACTTCATCATTTACGCAATAATATAAGGAACAAGGAGAAGACAATGCAAGAATTAATCATTCAAATTATGAACGATTTTGGATATTTGGGTATCGCGTTTTTGATCGCAGTCGAAAATATATTTCCACCGATTCCATCCGAAATCATCTTAACCTTTGGTGGTTTTATGACAACCTATTCGAACATTACCGTATGGGGCGTGATATTATCCGCAACCATAGGGTCGGTTCTTGGAGCTATCGTTTTATATGGTGTAGGTAGAATCCTATCTGCAGAGCATCTGGGCAGAATTCTGGATGGCCGTATCGGAAAGATACTTCACTTTAAGAAGGAAGACGTATTTAAAGCATGCGATTGGTTTAATAGCAAGGGAAAAATCACAGTTCTCATATGCCGTTGCGTCCCCATTGTTCGAAGCTTAATATCCATTCCGGCCGGAATGTCGAAAATGTCTTTTCGTACCTTTCTACCTTTCACAACCCTTGGTTCTTTCGCCTGGAACATTGTACTAGTATATTTAGGAGCTGCTGCAGGTGCATCCTGGGAAAGAATTGTTGAAGGAACGGATATGTATAAAACGATTACCATCATCGCTTTAGCAATTATATTTGCAATTGCAATGATTTGGTTTATCAGATACCAAAGAAAAAACCGTTAGCTATGCAAGACAAATTGGTATGCCAATGCACTTACGATTAATTATAATAACCGGCAAATGAACTGACCCCTAATAGTTAGCTTTTGGTCTAACTTTTAGGGGTCTCCTCACATACCAATTCTTTTTATTTCTTGATAAGAGGCTTTTGTAAAATCCTAAAGATACCATTGCATTGACATCTTTAAGATTTCTCCTCTTTCTTTCCGATATATAATTTCACTTTATCAATTCGTTTATGCTTTACGCTTTCCAATTTGAAAACCAAATTATCAATTTCTATGGTACGATCATCCTTTTCCATTGGAATTAATCCCATGTGATCAATTAAGAATCCGGAGATTGTATCATAGTTTTCGGATGATAGATTTAAATCTAATTTATTATTAAGCTCATCAACACTTACTAAACCATCAATGATATAGGTTGAATCATCAATCTTCTTTATCTTATAGGAGACCGGATCATACTCATCGTCGATATCTCCCATAACCTCTTCCACTAGGTCTTCCATAGTAACGATTCCGGAAAACCCACCATACTCATCAATTAATACAGCAATTTGCTTTTTTGATTGCTGTAATTCTCGGAACAAATCATTGATATTCTTGCTTTCCGGCACTAAGTAAGGTTTTCTCAGGATGGATCGAATATCCACATTTTCAATCCCACGTTTCACTGTTTCCCTCAAGAAATCTTTAATAAATATAATACCGATAATATTATCAATATCCTCTTCATACACAGGGATACGCGTGTATTTTGAATTGATTAGATCCTCCAAGTATTCCTCCCTTGGTTCTGCAATATCCACTGCAAATACATTAATTCTTGGAGTCATAATCTCTTTGGCTGTTTTATCAACAAATTCCATGACCGAATTAATCATCTCTTTTTCTTCCTTATTGAGAACTCCATGCGCTTGCCCTTCTCTCACTAAGGATTTCAACTCTTCTCTTGATAACATTTCCTCGGTGTCACCTTCCCTAATACCGAAAGGTTTTGTTACAAGATTCGTTGTAAATGTTAATAACTTAATGAAAGGTGATGCCACCCTTGAAACAGCTCTAACAGGCTTTACACAAAACATACTGATTGCTTCCGGTTTTTGTAATGCAATCCTTTTCGGTACTAATTCACCGAACACCAGTGTAAAGAAAGATAAAATTAAAGTTACGGAAATTAAAGAAATCTGTCCTGCATAAGGAATGCTACGACGATTCAGCCACAGCGCTAGAGGTTCAGACAATCCAGCCGCCGCAGAAGCACTGGAAAAGAAACCGGCCAATGTAATAGCCACTTGAATTGTTGATAAAAATTTTGTAGGTTCATCTAAAAATTTCTGTACAAGAATTGCGCTTTTTTTGCCTTCATCTGCCAGCCTCTTAATCTTACCTTTATTCACAGATACCATTGCCATCTCGGCACAAGCAAAAAACGCATTCACTAAAGTTAAAATAATTAAAATTAAAAGCTGCGAAAAAATACTATCCGCGTCAGGGTCAATATCTCCCATGATTTAATTCCTCCATATCAAATATAAATCTAATATAATGTTCATTTATCATAAATCGCCTAATCCAGAGGCAGGGATTGTACGATTCGATAAATCAATGAACAGTATAACACAAATACTCTGGATATTTCAATAAATTTATTCAATATTAATCATATTTACTTCATTTGTACTTTCAATAAACAGGATTTCTCAATTCGGTTTTTTATCTTCAATTAATATAGAATGTATAAAACAACTCTATGATTCTATACTTTCCTATCTATATTAAGGTATTACCCTATCATATTTTAATTTAGTTTCTCAAATTTGACATAGAAAATTCCCCTGAATGTTTCATCAGGGGAAAAATTATGCGGATAACAGGAATCGAACCTGCACCCTCTCGGACTAGATCCTAAGTCTAGCGCGTCTGCCAGTTCCGCCATATCCGCTCATATTATTTCTAATTAATGAATGGTTTACCCAAAATTACTTTTCTAAGAAATGAGACATCCGGGACTCGAACCCGGGACACCTTGATTAAAAGTCAAGTGCTCTACCGTCTGAGCTAATATCCCATGTAACATAATGTTACAATAAACTCTCTCAATTCCGATAATACAATCGGTTATCTGGGCAAGCCCAGTTTTTGAGCAAGTTCTTTCAACGTATTATTTACGCTGAAAACTGGGCTAGATGGATTCGAACCATCGAATGCAGGAGTCAAAGTCCTGTGCCTTACCGCTTGGCGATAGCCCAATAGTAAAGTCTTTTCAATGAAAAGGCTATATGAAAGGGTGGGTAGAGGGACTCGAACCCTCGGCCTCCAGAGCCACAATCTGGCGCGCTAACCAACTGCGCCATACCCACCATAAAAAAATAATTATAAAGATGAAAAATGTGCCAGAAGGGATTCGAACCCCCGACACACGGCTTAGAAGGCCGTTGCTCTATCCAGCTGAGCTACTAGCACATTTTTTGAATATATGGTTATTATATCTAACCATATATCAAGCGGGTGATGGGAATCGAACCCACGTATCTAGCTTGGAAGGCTAGTGTTCTACCATTGAACTACACCCGCATATAAACTTTATTTAATTATTTTGTGTATCAACATATGCTATTATTCATTTACTAAAAGCTTATCTTCATGCTTTTAGTCGGGGTGACAGGATTCGAACCTGCGACCTCTTGATCCCAAATCAAGCACTCTAGCCAAACTGAGCCACACCCCGTTATAGCGAGTCATCTCATACTGTGAATTAAGATCATCAATATTAGTATAACCGCATCTTGCGTATTTATCGTTTTTTTTTGCTTTTTGCCGTGACGCAAGAATTATTATATAATAGCGTTCTACTCTTGTCAACAACTTTTTTAAACTTTTTTTCAAGTTTTTTTTTAAATTCGTACAAAAATCTAGGATTATCCAATTTCATGTAACATATGGATTTTCTATACTATAATTACCACTTAGCCGTAAGTTAATACATAAAACTCGCGTTATCATTTACTTTTTTTAACATAATTTAATGTAAAATGTACTTCACCTTTTGAATCAATATCCATAATAATATAGGTCGGAATTCTTCCATCTTGTCTTGGCAGGGAGATACTTCCGGGGTTAATCAACCATATGCCGTCTTTCAATTCGATTAGCGGTACATGGGTATGGCCAAACATAACGATATCAACCCCATTTCTTTTAGCTTCATCCTTTATCATGTCCGTACTATAGTTAACTGAATACCGATGTCCATGCGTCATCATAATAGCGTATTTGCCAATGCGTATTATTTTTTCTTTTGGTATTCTGGTAAAGAAATCATTATTCCCTGAGACGAATTCTACCGGACATTCTGCATACGCCTGAATATCCTCGTCTCCTCCTTCAAAATCACCCAAATGAAGAATTAAATCAATTGGCTTCACCTTCTGCAATGTTTCATATAAGTATTGATCCCTTCCATGGGTATCACTTACGATCAGTACCTTCATAGTCATTCACCCGGTTACATTATAATAGATATTGTTTTAGAATTTCTTTCATTTTGCTTAAAGCAATTCCTCTATGGCTAATTTTATTTTTTTGCTCAAAGGAAAGCTCTGCTGTGGTACATTGAAATTCCGGAACATAAAAGATAGGATCATATCCAAAGCCATGTTCCCCACTGATTTTATCCGCAATATATCCCTCGATAATACCTTTGCTTGTTATAACTTCACCGCTAGGCAAAGCAAGTGCAATCACGCAAACGAATCTTGCACTTCTCTCTTCCCCTTTCGCATTTACTAATTGATCAATAATATATTGATTTTTGATAGAATACGGCGTATCTTCCCCTAAAAATCTTGCAGAATAAATTCCCGGCGCTTTACCCAGGTAATCCACTTCCAGTCCGGAATCATCTGCAAGAACCATTTCACCGGTTAACTCCATAACTGCTTTTGCTTTTATAATAGCATTCTCCTCAAAGGTTTTACCATTTTCCTCAATTTGCGGATGAAGGCCTGCATCCTTAAGAGATAGTAATTCCATATCCAGATCCTTTAATATATCCCTGATTTCATCCATCTTACCTTCATTTGATGTCGCAAATATAACTTTCTTCATGTCAAAAACCATGCCTTTCCTTAAGTCCTAAATGAATAAAATCAAGGGTTTCCATACTTTGCAATTCTCGATGAATGCAAATATCGGTACCACCTTACCCTTTATGAAAACCCCTGATTTGCAAAATTCAATTTTCCATCATCAGTGTCTCGTAGGCAACCATAATTCCATTATAGATGCCTTCTGCTACCGCTCTTCTATTTTCCTCTCTACTTAGATAAGTCATATCGTTATTATTTGTCATATAACCTACTTCTATTAATATAGCAGGAACAGTTGCATTTTTCAAAATGAAAATTTCATTATCCTTTTTTTGCACTAAACCGCGATTTTTAATTGCTGTCGTTTTCCCAAGTTCTTTAGAGACAGTTTGTGCTAAATCTTTTGCCTTAATGCCTTTAAAATCCGTATCGTAGTAAAGAATTTCGGTGCCATTGGGACTGCTAACGGTACTGGCATTACAATGGATACTTATAAAAAAGTCACAATCTACTGCATTTGCCAGTTCCACTCTTGGACGTAAATACACTTTTTCATCCGAAAGTCTTGTATAGTAAACTTTGATATTTTCTTGATTCAGCATTTCTTTCAGTTGTAAAAGGATATCTAAATTAATATCCTTTTCATAGAATTTTTCATTCGCTGACAACGCACCGGCATCTTTACCACCATGCCCGGCATCAATTACCAGAATTTTATCATATACATCCCTTGGATTTTTTAGATCTATATAATAGTAATTGTCGTCCTCCTTAAGTTGATGCACATAGACATTATTCAGTTCGATTTGCACTTCCACACTATTCACATAGGTGTTATCACATAATGTATCGATGGTAATCCCATGGACAATATCGTTCCCATAATTTCTCGTGATTACCGGCTGCATAGTTCCATCGGAGGAGTCCTCTTCTAAAGTAGTTGTTTCCGTATATTTAGGCTCTCCAAGGAATATTTCGTTGTTGTATACACGTCCAATCATCTCGCTGTTTAACGATTCGTTAAACAGTCCTGTCATAGTAAGTCGAATACTCTTTGTCAGAAATAAGTCCTCTAACTCACATGTATTGGATATACCTTCCGGCTTCTTAATAATTAAGTAGCAATCTCCCAATTGCTCTATAATATTATAATCAACCTCTTCCATAACGCCATAAAAGAGTGGATAATTATCATTGACCGGTTCTTCCAAAGAAACTCCATTCACGTTTTCTTTTGAAGTTTGACTTGAATCTAAATTCCCAATATTATTATTAATCGCCTTATTACTAGCTTCAATTGTAATTGCCTGATACCTTTGGAGAGCATATGATAGCGTAATTACTAAAATCATAAATGTAACACTCTGGAATGCTATTCTTTTCAGTAATAATTCGTCCATACATATCCCTCCTCTTTCGTGTGTTACATAATATTACAAAATTATATAATATATCTTAAATTATATAATAATATTCCATTATTCACAATATGTATTTACATTATATTGGATAAAGTGTCAAAAATTATGTTTTACTCAAAATTTCGTCGCTTAAATAATGGAATATGTGGGATTATCAATTTTTTTAACAACTATATTCATTGCAATTTGGAAAAATTATCTATATAATTAAAGTATTACTGTTACTTTTTTAATTTTACACGGGAGAAGGGGGAGCAAATTATGCAAGAAATGAGACAGTTTTCTGTAAAGCAGAATGATGGCTATATCACGGAAGTAACTTGCTTTCCGTCTGAAAACACACCGAAAGCAAGTATACTGATACTGCATGGGATGGCTGAACATAAAAAAAGATATTACGCATTTGCTGAATATCTGGCAGAAAAGGGGTTCGATGTTTATATCTATAATCATAGAGGCCATGGAACTGATAAGAAAATAAAAGAGTTAGGGTTCTTCGCATCAAAAAACGGCTATCAATTTGTTACAGAAGATGCTATTACAGTCAGTAAGTATATCAAAAATAACAACCAATGCAATCGGCTTATTCTCATGGGACATAGTATGGGTTCACTGATTGCAAGAAATGTAATTCAAACTTATGATGCCTATGACGGAATAATTCTATCCGGAACTACACTTCCGGCGAAACTCTTAACCTTTGTCGGACTTATCATTTCCGCATTGATATCGAAGATGAAAGGTCCTAAGCATATTTCACCCTTTCTCAATCACTTAATGTTTGGCGGTAAGAAATACTTAAAATTATCCGAGAGGACTGCATATGACTGGTTATCCAGAAGTTATACCGCAGTAGGAGCTTACATTCACGATCCCTATTGTGGCTTTATATGTACCGCATCTTTTTACCATGACTTACTGAAATTCGTTTGGAACGCCTCAAACAAGAAGTTGATTCAAAAAACCCGAAGGGATATACCGATTTACATAATCAGTGGTGATAAAGATCCTGTAAGTAGCTATGGAAAGGAAATAAAAAAATATCTTAACCTTTTAGGTAAATTAAATTTTTCGGATGTCACTCACAGACTTTATCCTGATTGTAGGCATGAATTAATAAATGAGCTAAATAAGGATGAAGTATATCTTGATATTTACCAATGGCTTGAGAAAATAATTTAATCAAAAAACCGATGATACTTATATTATCTACTTAGGATACATAAGAATCATCGGTTTCTTATTATAATTTTTATGCCAACAATCTTACCTGTTATTTAAATCCGTCATTTTTAGGAGGCTTCGGTCCCATATATTGATAAAAGTATGTTTTTATCATTCCATTATAGATCTTACGGTTTTTATCTGCTTTTCTTCCAATATATTTTTGAGCATCTTCATAAGAAGTTATTATAAAATATGACCATGTATCTAGTTCACCGAATACTTTGCCGATTTCCCGGTAAAGTGCTGGCATTGCTGATTTCTCCTCAAGCCGTTCACCGTAAGGTGGGTTGGTAATAATAAAACCATATTTTTTATTACTACTTAATTCACTAAGCGGTTTTTGTTGAAAATGAATCAAATGATCCACTCCGGCAAGTCTTGCATTTTGTCTCGCTGCTTTTACAATTTCTCCATCTATATCATATCCTTGAATGTTCATCGATATATCCCTTTGTTCAAGGTCCCTTGCTTCATTTCTGGCTTCCGACCAAATTTTGTCCGAAAATAAATTGGACCATTGCTCTGCCAAAAAAGTCCGTCCAATCCCCGGTGCAATTTTAGCACCAATCATCGCTGCTTCAATTGGTATCGTGCCACTGCCACAGAACGGATCAACCAGGATTCGATCTTTATTCCATGGCGTAAGCATGATTAATGCAGCCGCTAGTGTCTCGGTAATCGGTGCTTTACTGGTAAGCTTACGATATCCTCTTTTGTGTAATGATTCACCGGAAGTATCAATACCTACTGTCACCTCGTCCTTACGTATCGTTACCCGGATTGGATAGGAATTACCGCTTTCCTCAAACCAATCTACTTTATATACGGTCTTAAGTTTTTCAACGATCGCTTTTTTCATAATAGATTGGATGTCCGATGGGCTAAATAATTTGCTATTAATAGAACTTGCTTTTGTTACCCAGAACTTACCGTCTTTGGGAATGAATTTCTCCCAGGGTAATGCCTTCGTTTTTTCAAATAATTCTTCAAATGTCTCCGCTTTAAAAGACCCCACCTTAAGTAGTACCCGCTCAGTTGTTCTGAGGAACATATTCGCTCTGGCACAGGCGGTTTCATCCCCAATATAGGTGACTTTTCCATCTTCAACTTTAACAATCTCATATCCCAAATCTATTATTTCTCGTTTTAACACCGCTTCCAGTCCAAAATGACAAGGTGAAACATATTCGTATTGATTCATTCTAATACCTAACCTTTCTTCCGTACTTATTCTAAGTATCCATTGTAAGGCTCTTTTAAACTTCCGTCAATGGCATCTTATTTTTCTAATACTCCACGATAGGCTTTTATACCGCCATACAGGCTCTTAATATTATATCCTTCTCTGAGTAAATCCCTTGCAGCTAATAAACTAATATTCCCACGTTCGCAATAAAATATGAGCAAATCATTTTTTGATAAACTGTGTTTTCTATCGTCCAATTCTTCATAAGGAATATTGATTGCAGTTGGTATATGACCAGCTGCATATTCATCCGGATTCCTCAAATCTATAATTAAAACCTTTGGTTTACCAATATATTTTGCAATATCACTGGCTCTTATATTATCAAACGACATTTACAGGTCACCACCATTTCTAACTATATGAAAATTCTCTTCCCTTATATTCTATTCAGCTCTGTCAAATT
>Ga0207747_1000524_pt1 | contig 42326 bp, 39 predicted proteins | sample HigsolmetaGSP11D_FD_184839 | JGI IMG/M metagenome (GOLD analysis project Ga0207747, IMG submission 184839) | High solid enriched microbial communities from the Joint BioEnergy Institute, USA - SP1-1-D (SPAdes) | ecosystem: Engineered > Bioreactor > SSF (Solid state fermentation) > Aerobic >...
GGTTCCGTGCCCAGCTCCCGGTGCATGCGCTCTCTCACGCTCTCGATCAGCTCGGGGCTGGCGAGGATGCGCTCCACCTCGGCCCTTGTGGCCATCCGGCGCACGTACTCCTCCTCGACGATCTCCTCCAGCGGCACACCGTCGTCCAACCGGCGGACGATGTAGACGATCACCCTGTCCCGCCGCGCGGCGGCGTAGTCCCGGCCGCCGAAGATACGCCTCCACAGAGACCTCCGTTCTCCTGACACGTTCACTCCTCCATCTTGGGGTTCTTTCTCAGGTTGATTCTCGCGCCCGGAGGTGTGGCCATCCTGTGAGGAACATGAGATTTCCCACACGGAGCGGTCCGTAAAAGGTTCGTAGGAAAACTCTCATCGCCCTCAAAAGATCTTCAAAGGAACGTACCGGAGGATCACGGGTGCATCTTCGGCATCGAAAAGACGGGAGAAAGATGGACACGCAGCAGAAGAAGCCGCCTTTGGGACGGTTCGTCGGGCGCCTGTTCGCCGGCGGAGCGGTCCTCGCGGCCGTAGTGGCCGCACTCGGCGGGATCGACGCCCGGCTCATGGAAGCCACGGTGTCGGCCGGTCTCGCGGGCATCGTGCTGGGCGCATCCGGATACCTGTTCGGCGCCGAGAGAGCCGGGATCGCAGCCGTCGTGCTCTCTGCGGCAGCCATGTTCTTCGGCCTCGCCGCCAGCCAGGGGCTCGTTCCGGGTTTGTATCCCGCAGATCCATTGGCCAGATAGCGGTCGGCAACACCTCCTCCCGGGATCGGAGAACCGTTTCGCGGCGCACCCGCCAGCCCTTTGGGGTATAACGGAACTGGATGTCGAGTCCTCCACAAATGAACCTGCGTATCTAACGGGAGGTGCCGATGTGAGGTTCCGGAAAGTCATCCTGCCGCTACTGGGCATTCTGTTCGCCGGGCTGTTGCTCGCAGGCTGCGGCAACGGCAACACCGCGAGCAACGGCAGCAGCGCGGGGACCACGAAAAACGACACCACCCAGACGGCGCAGCAGGCATCCTCCGGCATCCCGAAGAACCAGCCGGTGGCCCGGGTCTACGCCCAGCTCAGCCCGAGCGTGGTGCAGGTGAACGTGCGCGAGATCCAGCAGACCCCCTTCGGGCCGCAGAGCGCGCAGGGCATCGGCAGCGGCGTGATCTACCGCAGCGACGGCTACATCATCACCGCCGCCCACGTCGTGCAGGGTGCACAGTCGGTCAACGTCGCCTTCGCGGACGGCTCCATCGCCAAGGCTCAGGTCGTCGGACGTGACACCTACGACGACATCGCCGTCCTCAAGGTGAACCGCAACAACCTCCCCGCGGCCACGTTCTCCAACGACAAGAACCTCAAGGTCGGTGAGTGGGCGGTCGCCATAGGCAGCCCCTCCGGGTTCCAGTCCACGGTAACCTTCGGGGTCGTGAGCGGCACCAACCGCTCGATCCCGTCCCGCTACACCGGAGGTGTCCAGGTTCCGTCCCTGACCGGTCTGATCCAGACGGACGCCGCGATCTCGCCCGGCAACTCCGGCGGGGCGCTGGCCAACATCAAAGGCGAGGTGATAGGGATAAACGAGGCCTACCTGCCGCCGGGCCAGACAGGGGCCGAGAACATAGGCTTCGCGATCCCCGCCCGCGTGGCGACCTCCGTGGCGAACCAGATCATCGACAACGGCAGGGTCGTCCACCCCTACCTCGGGGTCTACACGGTGGATCTGACCCCCTCGATAGCGAAGCGGTTCGGAATCTCGGTCGACCACGGGGCGATCATCGTCAAGGTGGCGAAGAACAGCCCGGCAGCTCAGGCTGGCCTCAAGCGCATGGACGTGATAACCCGGGTCGGCTCCTACGACGTGGAGAGCACCGGGGATCTCGTCGCCGCGCTGCGCAATTACAAACCGGGGGAGACCGTCAAGGTGACGGTCGTGCGCGGCGGGAGCAAACAGACCATCAGCGTACGGCTCGGACAGCGGCCCTCCGGGAGCAGCAGCTAGAGAGGGAGCACACTCCGCTAGAATAACCTCTGCGCGAACGTACAGGGAGCGAAGAGGAGAGGCGGGAGAGTGGACTTCGAATACTCGCAGAAGGTCAGAGACCTCCGGGCACGTCTGGAGGCGTTCATGGACGAGCACGTCTACCCGGCGGAGCGGGTGTTCCGCGAGCAGCTCGATGCGGCGGAGAGCCGGTGGAGCATCCCGCCGGTGATGGAGGAGCTCAAGGAGAAGGCCCGCGCCGAGGGGCTCTGGAACCTGTTCCTCCCCGATTCGGAGTACGGGGCCGGGCTCACCAACCTGGAGTACGCCCCCCTGTGCGAGATCATGGGCCGCAGCCCCATCGCCCCCGAGGCCTTCAACTGCAACGCCCCGGACACCGGCAACATGGAGGTGCTGGTACGCTACGGCAGCGAGGAGCAGAAGAAGCGCTGGCTCGAGCCGCTGCTCGCGGGCGAGATCCGATCCTGCTTCTGCATGACCGAGCCGGACGTGGCTTCCTCGGACGCGACCAACGTGCGGGCCAGCATCGTGCGCGACGGCGACGAGTACGTCATAAACGGCCGGAAGTGGTGGTCCTCGGGGGCCGGGGACCCGAGGTGCAGGATAGCCATCGTAATGGGCAAGACCGATCCGGAGGCCCCCCGGCACGAGCAACAGTCCATGATCCTGGTCCCGCTCGACACCCCGGGGGTGAAGATAGAGCGGACGCTCCCCGTCTTCGGCTACGACGACGCCCCGCACGGCCACGCCGAGATCACCTTCGAGGACGTCCGGGTACCGGCCTCGAACATGATCTGGGGCGAGGGCAAGGGGTTCGCGATCGCCCAGGGTCGGCTCGGTCCCGGACGCATCCACCACTGCATGCGCCTCATCGGGGTCGCCGAGCGGGCGCTAGAGCTCATGTGCGAGCGGGTCAAGAACCGCGTGGCCTTCGGCAAAACCCTCTCCGAGCAGGGCGTCATCCAGCAGTGGATCGCCGACTCCCGCATAGAGATAGAGCAGGCACGCCTCCTCACCCTCAAGGCGGCATACATGATGGATCGGGTAGGCAACAAGGAGGCTCGCAGCGAGATCGCCCAGATAAAGGTCGTCGCCCCCAACGTCGCCCTGCGCGTCCTCGACCGGGCGATACAGGCGCACGGCGGGGCCGGCGTCTCCGACGACTTCCCCCTCGCGTACATGTGGGCCTCCTCCCGCACCCTGCGCCTCGCCGACGGCCCCGACGAGGTCCACCGCGCGCAGATAGCCCGGCTCGAGCTCAGGAAGGAGAGGAAGCCTTCGGCCGGAGAGAGAGTATGAAAGTCCTACCCGATCTCCACCGAAACCTTCGCTCTCTTGAAGCGTCACCCTGATAGCCCCGTTGTTCCTCTGAACCTCCGGGGGACGCTCCGGGTCGTAAAATCCTGCCTGAGAACGTCACTTCGGAGGTGTGAATAGATGGCCATAGAGATGACGGGAGCGAAGGTGGTCAACACGCGGGGCACGGTCGTCACCTTCCGGCAGAAGTGCGAGGAGTGCGGCTACGTCTTCGACTACAACAAGACGACGATAGTCCCGGCCTACGGCTCCAGGAAGGTCCGTCCGTTCACCTGCCCGCAGTGCGGCAACCGCCAGGAGGTCACGGCCCGATACGTGCGCGAGGATTAGCGGATGGGCGCGCGCAGAACCACCCCCTACGGTTCCTGGAGATCCCCCATCTCCGCAGAGATGGTCGCGGGGAGCACCGTCGGGCTGGGCCAGACGGCGCTCGACGGCGGGGACATCTACTGGCTGGAGTCACGCCCGGAGGAGGGCGGCCGCAACGTGGTGGTGCGCCGCACGCCGGAGGGCCGGGTGGAAGAGGTCACCCCCCAACCCTTCAACGCGCGTACGCGGGTGCACGAGTACGGCGGCGGCGACTTCGCAGTCCACGACGGGGTGGTCTACTTCTCCAACTTCTCGGACCAGCGCCTCTACCGCCAATCCCCCGGCGGAGAACCGGAGCCCATCACCCCGGATTCCGCCCGGCGCTACGCGGACACGGTCGTGGATGCTCGCCGCGGCCTCCTCATCGCCGTTTGCGAGGACCACGAGGAGGCGGGCAGGGAACCGGAGAACCGGCTGGTCGCCATAGACCTCGAAGACGGCTCCGAGAGGGTGCTCGCCTCCGGCAACAACTTCTACTCCTCGCCCCGCCTGAGCCCGGACGGAACCCGGCTGGCCTGGCTCACCTGGAACCACCCGAACATGCCCTGGGACGGCACGGAGCTGTGGGTGGCAAAGCTGGACGGAGACGGCTCGCCGAAAGACCCGGTGAGGATCGCGGGTGGGGAGGAAGAGTCCATCTTCCAGCCGGAGTGGTCTCCGGAGGGGGAGCTCTGCTTCGTCTCGGATCGTACGGGCTGGTGGAACCTCTACCGGCTGACGGAAGGCGGAGTCGAACCCCTGTGCGAGATGGAGGCCGAGTTCGGGGTGCCGCAGTGGGTCTTCGGCACGTCCACCTACGCCTTCCTCTCCCCCACGACGATCGTCTGCAGCTACATAGAACGCGGCATCTCACACCTGGCCCGGCTCCACGTCGGCTCCGGCGGCCTGGAAGAGATAAAAACGCCCTATCAGTCGATCTCCCACGTACGCTCCGGGGATGCCGGGGTGGTCTTCATCGGCGGTTCGCCGACAGAGCCGCTCTCGGTCGTACGGTTCGACCCCGCGACCGGGGGGCACGAGGTTCTGCGCCGCTCGAGCGAACTCGGGTTGGATCCCGCGTACATCTCCGTTCCAGAGCCGGTGGAGTTCCCGACCGGAGGGGGCCTCACGGCGCACGCCTTCTTCTACCCACCGAAAAACAAAAACTACGCCGCCCCCGAGGGGGAGCTGCCGCCGCTCGTCGTGAAGAGCCACGGGGGACCCACCTCGATGACCACCCCGACGCTGCGCCCGCAGATACAGTACTGGACCAGCCGCGGCATCGCGGTGCTCGACGTCAACTACGGCGGGAGCACGGGCTACGGGCGCGAGTACCGCCGCAGGCTCTACGGCAGGTGGGGGGTCGTGGACGTTGACGACTGCGTGAACGGAGCCCGATACCTGGCGGAGCGCGGCCTGGCCGACGCGGAACGCCTCATCATCACGGGCGGGAGCGCGGGCGGGTACACGACGCTCTGCGCGCTCACCTTCCGGGATACGTTCGGCGCCGGGGCGAGCTACTACGGGGTGAGCGACGCTGAAGCACTCGCCAGAGAGACGCACAAGTTCGAGTCGCGTTACCTGGAGCACCTGATCGGACCATACCCACAGAGGGCCGATCTATACCGCGAACGCTCCCCGATACACTTCACGGAGCGGCTCTCGTGCCCGGTGATCTTCTTCCAGGGCCTCGAGGACGAGGTCGTGCCCCCCAACCAGGCAGAGAGGATGGTCGAGGCGCTGAAGGAGAAGGGACTGCCGGTCGCCTACGTCCCCTTCGAGGGCGAACAGCACGGTTTCCGCCGGGCCGAAAACGTAAAACGCGCACTCGAGGGCGAGCTCTACTTCTACTCGCGTGTCTTCGGCTTCGACCTCGCCGATCCGGTCGAGCCCGTGCGCATCGAAAACCTGCCGTGAGCGGATCACACGAAGATGCCTTCGCTGTCGCTCATGTACTCGCTCAGGGCGGGCAAACCAGCGACGGCTCCCGCTAGTCGCCCGACCTGAACCTGTCCTGCACCGAAGCCGGGAGCCCCGGCGGGAGCCGTCTGACGAGCAGAACCAAACGCCCGGCGTCCTCCTCGTACTCGCCCGTGCGCAGCTCCAGAAGCTCCGCGGCCCGGCCGGGCGGCAGCTCCAGCCACCCCTCCCCTTCCACCTGCCGGTAGGCCTTCACGGCCCCGATGAACCCCCTGTCCCGCAGCTTCCCGTCGCCGCCGAGCTGGTCCTCGTACTCCTCCGGGGTGTAAATAAGGATCTTGAGCTCCGCCTTCTCCTGCAGGGCCCCGACGCTCTTGTAGATCTCTATCGGGGAGGAACCCGCGTGCGGGTCGGCCTGTTCGGGGCGCTGCGGTTCGGCGCCCTCCACACCGCTCCCCTCCCGGCCCCTCGAACGCAGGAAACCGGCCGCGAACAGCACGACGAGCACGACGACCAGTATCCCGACCGCGATCCAGGCCGCCGACAGAGAGAAACCGTTTCCTCCGCTCTGCAGGATGGCCAGGGATTTCCCGACTCCCTCGGTTACCACGTGTACGATGATCATGGCCCCCATGGTTCCCACAAAACCGGAAAACTATTCCTGACCCGCTGTTCTAACGCCGGTGGCGCGGGTCGAGGGCGTCCCGCAGGCCGTCGCCGATGAAGTTCACCGAGAGCACGGCGAGTGCTATGGCGATGCCGGGGAAGAGTATGGCGTGCTGCCCCTCGACGAAGACCCCGTACCCGGACTGGAACGCCGAGGTGAGCATCGCCCCCCACTCCGGGGTGGGAGGTTGAGCCCCGAGCCCGAGGAAGGAGAGCGCGGCGATGTCCAGGATGGCGGTCGCGAGCGTGAGCGTCGCCTGCACGATCAGGGGCGCCATGCTGTTCGGCAGGATGGCCGCCCGGATTATGTGCAGGTGCGAGGCGCCGAGGGCTCTTTCCGCCTCGACGTAGTCGCGCCCCCGGACGCTTATTACCGCCGAGCGCACCACCCGTGCTATCTGCGGCACGTAGACGATCCCGACCGCGAGCATCGCGTTGGTGAGCCCCTGTCCGAGGATCGAGACAACGACTATCGCGAGCAGGATGCTCGGGAAGGCTAGCAGGATGTCCATCAGGCGCATCAGGACGGAATCGGCCCAGCGTCCGGCGTATCCGGCCACGAGGCCGATGGTGGTACCGACCACGGTGGAGAAGGCAACCGCCGCGAGCCCGGCAGTGAGCGAGACGCGCGCCCCGTAGATGATGCGCGAGAGAATGTCCCGCCCGAGCTCGTCCCTCCCCAGAGGGTGGGCGAGGCTCGGGGGTGCGAACTTGGCCGTGAGATCCTGCGCGAGCGGGTCGTAGGGCGCGACCAGCGGCGCGAAGATCGCCGCCAGCACGAAGATGGTCATCACCACCGTCCCGAACAGCGCGAGCCGGTTGCTGAAGAAGACCCTCCGGAAATCTTTCGCCCGGCTGCGGGTCTCGACCCCGGCCGGCGAGAGGGCGACGTCGCGCTGGGCCTCCGCGGTCACCTTAATACCTCACCCTCGGGTCGAGGACCGCGTAGAGGACGTCCACGACCAGGTTCACCAGCACGAAGAGCGTCGCCCCGTAGAGGACGACACCCTGTATCATCGCGTAGTCCCTGCGGTAGACCGACTCGTAGGCTATCTGCCCGACCCCGGGCCAGGAGAATATGGTCTCGGTTATGATTGCTCCTCCCATCAAAAGTCCCACCTGGAGCCCGATGACGGTGATCGTGGGGAGCATGGCGTTCTTGAGGGCGTGCTTGAAGACTACCCGCCAGGGCATCAACCCCTTGGCCCGCGCGGTGCGCACGTAGTCTTCGCCCAGAACCTCGAGCATGCTCGAGCGTGTCATCCGCATTATCGTGCCGAGGGGTATCGTCGCGAGCGCCGCCGCGGGCATCAGCAGGTGCAGAAAACCGTCCCGGAAAGCCCCGAAGTCGCCCGCCAGCAGAGAATCCACGAGCACGAGCCCGGTGACCTGCGGGATCGACTCCCCCGCCGAGAGCCGCCCCGGGAACGGCAGCACGTCCAGCTTGACCCCGAAGATGACTATCAGGATCATCGCGAGCCAGAAGATGGGCATGCTGATCCCGGTGAGCGCGAACACAGACGTGATCTTGTCCAGGAGCGAGTACTGCCTCACCGCAGCGATGACGCCTACCGGCACGCCTATCGCCACCGCGATCACCATCGCGAACAGCGTGAGCTCGAGCGTCGCCGGGAACCTCGCCGCGAGCTCCACCGTCACCGGACGTCCGGTGACGATCGAATTCCCCAGGTTTCCCCGGGCGGCGTTCTTCAGGAAGTCCACGTACTGGACGACGAGGGGCTGGTCGAGCCCCATCTCGTGCCTGAGACGTACCACCTGGGCGTGCGTGGCGTTCTGCCCCAGCAGGATCTGCGCCGGATCCCCCGGTATCGCCCTGACCATGAAGAAGACCGCGGCAGATACCCCGAGCAGCACCGGGACGATCTGAAGTAGCCTGCGGATTATGTAGACGGTCAGCCTCTACCTCCGAGAGATCCTCTACCTGTACACCTCAGAGCGAGACCGTGTTTAGCGCCTCGCTGCCGGTCGGGCTCGGCTTGTAGCCGCTCACGGCCTTCTGGGAACCTATGGGCGGTTTGGCGTAGGCGATGGGCGCCCAGGGGGCGTCCTGGTGCAGTATCCGCTGGGCTTCGTAGTAGACGCGCCGGCGCACGCCCGGGTCTATGCTCTGCTGGCCGGTCTTGAGCAGCCTGTCAACTTTGGGGTTTTTGTAGTAGGCGACGTTGAGCGCGTCCTTCGGGGTGGCGCTCGAGCTGGAGAGAAGGACGTTGAGGAAGTTGTCGGGATCGCCGTTGTCGCCCGTCCAGCCGAGCAGACACATGTCGTGCTGGCCGCTGCTCGTCTTCTGCAGGTAGGTACCCCACTCGTAGGTGACGAGTTTGGCGTTTATCCCGACCTTCTTGAGGTCGGACTGCATCGCCTGCGCTATGCCCTTGCCGTCGGGCATGTAGGGTCGGGGGATCGGCATGTACCACAGCTCGGTCTTGAACCCTCCCGAAAGCCCGGCCCTGGCGAGGAGCTTCTTCGCCCTCGCGGGGGAATAGGGATAGGGCTTGATGCTCTTGTCGAAGTAGGGCACGGTGGGCGGGATGTAGGTCGAGGCCTGCTCTCCGGTGCTCCCGAAGAAAGCCTCGACGATCTTCGGCATGTTTATCGCCATGTTGACCGCCTGGCGAACTTCTCTCTTGTCGAAGGGCTTCTTCTGCAGGTTCATCGCCAGGTACCCTATGTCGAGCGGCGGACGGAGTATGACCTTCAGGCCGCTGTTCTTCTTGAGGGTCGGGACGTCGTCGGGGTTGAGCCCATCGGCGATCGAGAGCTGACCGCCGGTGAGAGCAGCCACCCGCGAGGTGTTGTCCGGGATGGAGCGTATGGCGAGCTTGGCGACCTTCGGGCCTCCCCCGCCCTTCGAGACCGGGTAGTCTTTGCCCCACCAGTCGGGGTTCTTCTCGAGGTCCACCTCGGAACCCCGGTTCCAGGAGACGAACTTGAAGGGCCCGGTCCCCACCGGGTGCTGCCAGAAGTTCTCGACGTCTTTCTTTATCGCCGCGGGCGAGGCGATGGCGAACTGGTGCATGGCTATGTTCCTGAGGAACGGCCCCTGCGGCTCGCGCAGCGTGAAGCGAACGGTGTAGGGATCCACCGCCTCTACCTTCTCGATGATCGACTTCTCATCGAAGCCGCCGAACTGCGAGCTGTAGTAGGCGAAGTTAGAGCTCTGCCCGCCGCCGCCCTTGTGGTAGGGGTTCTTGGTGTCCCTCCAGCGGTCGAAGTTGAAGACGACGGCGTCGGCGTTGAAGTCTGTCCCGTCGTGGAACTTCACGCCCTTGCGCAGCTTGAAGGTGTAGAGGCGCCCGCCGTTCTCCGGTTTCGGAACCTCGACCGCGAGCCAGGGTATGACGTCGGTGGTACCGGGCGCGAAGGCGAGCAGGCTGTCGAAGACCTGTGTGGTGACGCGGAAGGACTCTCCGTCGGTGGCGTTTATCGGGTCGAGGGAGACGGAGTCCGCGCCGCGGCCGTAGACGAGCACGTTCTTGCCCGAGGCGCTTCCACCGGCCCGCTGTCCCCCGGCTCCACCCTGGATCTTCTTTCCCCCGCCGCATCCCGCCGCGCCGAGCAGCGCGGCCCAGGTCAGACCAGTGCCTCCGACCTTCAGGAAATCCCGGCGGCTTACGGTGCGTCGCCCTTCTGCTCTTCCCCTCATCTTAGATCCCCTCCCGAGATCACGCAGGTACACGAACGAGATGCTCCCTAACCAATGGGCGCAGGTTATCATCAGAGGAGAAATCCCGCCAGGGGAGGTTGCTCGTTCTAAAAGAGCGAGCCGGTGCCTCCTTCACGTCGGAGCCGGTTCGCGGCGTTGTGGGCCTGGCGGGTGGGCTCCGGCAGCCGGTAGCGGGTGCAGCAGGCGAGAACGAGCTCCACCGCGCTCTCGAGATCTATCTTGTCCCCGACCGAGACGAAGACGGGCGAGACGCGGTCCCGAGTCCTGACGACCTTCCCCACCACCTCTCCACGGTCCACAAGGGGGGAACTCTCTCCCTTGCGCGGCCCGGGCTCCTCGTATGTCCCGACGAGGCGGCTCTTGGCACACCCCACGCTCGGCACGTCGAGGTAGAGCCCGAGGTTGGAGGCGAGCCCAAGCCTGCGCGGGTGCGCGATGCCCTGCGCGTCGAAGATGACGGCATCGACCGGCGTCTCTACCTTGCGCAGCGCCGCCGCGACCGATGGGATCTCCCTGAAAGCCAGAAGCCCCGGGATGTACGGAAACTCGAGCGTCCGGGCCTCCCCTTCGACCTCCACCACCTCGAGCTCCGGGAAGCTCAGGACGACGACCGTGGCGTAGGCCATCCCATCCTGCGTGGAAACGTCCGCACCAGCGACATACCGCACCGACCCGACGTCCAACGGCGGCCCACACACCACCCGCGGCGCGAGCTCCTCCTGCAGGCGTCGCGCCTCAGACGGCGAGAGATCGAAATCGTAGAGCTCCCGGACCTTCATCCCGAAAAGAGGATACCCCATCACCCCTACAAAAACCGATCCGGCCACAGGATCTGGAGGGGGGAAAGAAAATCCTGCGGCCGGAGTCCGGTCACTGGTCAATATACAGCTTCTTTGTTGCGTTTGGCTTTCGCAGACGTTACAGTTTAGTTACGTAACCAAAATTTTTTATGATTATCATTCCTAATTGGAGCTATATTAACTAAAACAATCTTTCTTAGTATATACCTCTACATCAAGGTCAGGTTAATTCTGGTAGACGGGCTGTGCTTCTCTCAAGCGACCGAGACGTGGAGGGTGTGGTATCCGGTTGCGCCGGAGGGGTGTGGTGGGGTCTCTCTGGCGACCTGGGTTTTCCCGGTTCCGTCGGTGGCGCGCACCTGGAGGGTGTGGGAGCCTGGGGTGGCGTTCCAGTAGTAGACGTACTGGCGCCAGGAGTCGGGGCTCAGGGAGCGGGCGAGTTTCGCCGCATGCCAGCTTCTGCCGCCGTCGGTCGAGACCTCGACCTTCGAGATACCGCGGTGTGGGGCCCAGGCGACGCCGCCTATGGGAACCGTTCCTGCTTCGAGGGTCTGGCCGTCTTTCACGGTGTCTATCCGGGACTGGGTTTTGATGGGGCCCTGCTTGGACCAGGTACGCCTGACCCAGTAGGCGTCGTAGCTCCAGCCTGTGAGTTCTATCTCGGTGAGCCACTTGGTGGCGGAGACGTATCCGTAGAGGCCGGGGACGACGAGGCGAACCGGGTAGCCGTGTTTTATGGGGAGCTGGTCTCCGTCGAGGCCGAACGCGACGAGCGCCCTACGGCCGTCGAGGGCCAGGGCGGTCCTGAAGCCGGTCGTGAAGCCGTCCACGCTGCGACCGACGAGTTGTTCGGAGATGCGGGTGATCTTATCCCGGCTCACGCCGGCTTCCTTGAGGATGTCGGAGAGGAGGACGCCGGTCCAGCGGCCGTTCGAGACGAGCCCGCCGCCGACCGGGTTCGAGACGCAGCAGAGGGTGATGTCCGCCTCGATCGTGGGCATCTCGAGCAGCTCTTTGTAGGAGATCTCGAAGGGATTGTCCACCGCGCCCTTCACGCTGAGCTTCCAGGTATCGGCGTCGAGCCGGGGTGAGGAGAGCTCCGTGTCTATCAGGTAGAAGTCCCCGGGTGGGGTGATGAGCTTCGGCATCCCCTTCACCTCTATCGAGGCGGCCTTCGGGGGCGGCGGGAGCGTCTCGTGGAGGACGCCTCCGGCGCCTTTTTTCGGGTGTCCTGCGGGGAGCTTCAGCCTGCGGGGACGGGGAGCCTGCTGGGAGGATGTGCCCCCGAGCAGGCGTCCCGTGCCGGCCAGCGCGAGTCCGGCCACGACGACGAGCCCGCTCGCCGCGAGGAAACCCCGCCGTCCGACCGAGACCCCCTTCTCCCCCGTCTGCCGGCTGCGTCCGACGGGGAGCTCCCGGGCGTCGGTTCGCACGCCGGGGTCCCGGCGAGGACTGCGCAGGATGAGGAGGGCCGCTGCGGAGCCGGCGGCGAGCGCCACCGCGGCGGTCAGGGCGACCGCGAGAAAAGAAGAGCCCGGTTCGGAAGAAGCCGAGAGCACGCCCACGGCCCCGAGGAGCAGCACACCGGCGAGTGATCCCGGGGGGTTGCTCCGGCTCAGGTGCGCCAGCAGGGCGCAGACGGCGAGCGTGAGGAGCACCGTCGCCCCGATCAGGAACGCCACATCGGCGGTGCCGAGCGTCTCTATCGCCCCCGTCACCACCCTGCCGGGGGTGAGGCGGGCTACCTGCTGGGCGACTGAGACGACGAACGAAGGCACCGCCGAGGAGAGACCGTGCGCCAGCTCGGTCACGCCGAGGGCCAGCACGCCACTTGCGGCGCCGGCGAGCGCGCTCTTCGATGCATTACCTGACAGATTCATCAGCTCCTCAGAGGTGGGCAGGCACTACGGAATTTCTATCAGCGGTAACGAAAGGGGGCGGTGTTCCGGATCACCCGCCGCTCCTGCTTGACATACACTTTCCGGCAGGCTACAAAACTTCCTCGAAAGGCGACGACGGGAACGAGTAGGTCCGCCGTGTCCCGCAGGAGCGAGCCGGGGATGGTGGGAGCCCGGCGCGGGAGGCGTTCCGAAGATCCTCCCCGAGCCGCCGGCCCCAAAGCGAAGGGCATGGTCCCAGGCGTTAGTAGGGTCGGACGGGTCCGCCCGTTACAGCGGGAGGGTGTGGGAAGCACCCGCAGAGAGGTCGGGTGCCGCAAGGCAGCCGGCAAGCAGGGTGGTACCGCGAGAGCGCGCTTCCGGGGCGGCTCCCGTCCCTGCGGCGGAGTGGAGGAGGCTCCGGCCGGGGGCGGGAGCCGGTCGTCTTCGAGAGGAGAAGAGGGGTGCCATGGCTTTCGAGAAGGTAGACCCGAAGGTGAGATTCCCGGAGCTGGAGAGGGAGATCCTCGAGCTCTGGGAGGAGGACGGCACGTTCGAGAAGTCCGTCGAGAGGAGGCCCGAGGACAGGAACTTCGTCTTCTACGAGGGACCACCGACGGCCAACGGCAGACCCGGCTTCCACCACACGCTGGCTCGGTCGTTCAAGGATCTCATCCCCAGATACAAGACGATGCGGGGTTACAGGGTCGAGCGGAAGGGGGGGTGGGACTGCCACGGTCTGCCGGTGGAGATACAAGTCGAGAGGGAGCTCGGCATCTCGGGCAAAGCGCAGATAGAGGAGTACGGCGTCGAGGAGTTCAACCGTCTGTGCCGCGAGTCGGTCTTCCGCTACGTCGACGACTGGCAGAAGATGAGCTCGCGGATGGGCTTCTGGGTGGACATGGAGAACGCCTACAAGACGCTCGACGGCTCGTACATCGAGAGCGTGTGGTGGGCGCTGAAGACGTTGCACGAGAAGGGACTCCTCTACGAGGGTTACAAGGTCACCCCGCACTGCCCCCGGGATCAGGTCTCGCTCTCCTCGCACGAGGTCGCGCTCGGCTACCAGCAGTACCCGGATCCGGTCGAGGACCCGAGCGTCTACGTCCGGCTGCCGCTCGCCGACGAGGAGGGGACTAGCCTCCTCGTCTGGACCACCACCCCCTGGACGCTGGTCTCGAACGCCGCCGTGGCCGCCCACCCCGACGTCGAATACATAACTGCCGAGCGCGAGGGCGAACGCCTCATCCTGGCGAAAGAGCTGGCCGACGAGGTGCTCGGCGAGGGCACCTACACCGTCCTCGAGTCGAGGAAAGGCCGCAGGCTCGAGGGGCTGCGCTACACCAGGCCGTTCGACTACGTCGAGGTCGAGGAGAGCGAGAACCTCTGGACCGTCGTACTCGCGGATTACGTCACCACCACCGAGGGAACCGGGCTGGTGCACACCGCCCCGGCGTACGGCGAGGACGACGCGCGCACCGGGCAGCGCTACGGGCTGCCGACGATACACCCGGTAAAGCCGGACGGGACCTTCGACGAGAGGGTCGGGCCGTTTGCAGGGCAGTTCGTCAAGGACGCCGACGAGGGGCTCATCGAAGAGCTCCGGAAGAAGGGGCTGCTCTTCCGCTCCGGACGCTACGAGCACGCCTACCCGCACTGCTGGAGGTGCGGCTCGCCGCTCCTCTACTACGCCAAGAAGGCGTGGTACGCGAAGACTACTGCCGTGCTCGACGAGCTCCTGTCGGAGAACGAGAAGATCAACTGGGTCCCCGAGCACATAAAGTGGGGCCGCTTCGGGGACTGGCTCAAGAACAACGTCGACTGGGCGCTCTCCCGCGAGCGCTACTGGGGGACGCCGCTCCCGATCTGGCGCTGCGGGCGAGAACACGTGACGGTGGTGGGGAGCACGGAAGAGCTGCGCGCCCTGGCGAAGAGCGAGGTTCCGGAAGACCTGCACCGCCCGTACATAGACCGGGTGGAGATCACGTGCCCGCAGTGCGGCGGGGTCTCCCGCCGGGTTCCCGAGGTACTCGACGTATGGTTCGACTCGGGCTCGATGCCCTTCGCGCAGTGGGGATACCCGAAGAGCGGCCGGGAGGAGTTCGGGCGGCTCTTCCCTGCGGACTACATCTGCGAGGCCGTAGATCAGACGCGGGGCTGGTTCTACTCGCTGCTCGCCATCTCGACGATGCTCTTCGGGAGGAGCTCGTACAGGACGTGCCTGGTGCTCGGGATAATCCTGGACGCCCAGGGGCGCAAGATGAGCAAGTCGCTCGGCAACGTGATAGACCCCTGGGAGATCTTCGAGAAGCAGGGCGCCGACGCCCTGAGGTGGGCGCTCTACACCGCCTCGGCCCCTGGCAACACCCGACGTTTCTCCGAGGAGCAGGTGGACGAGGCCGTCAGGAAGTACCTGCTGACGCTGTGGAACACCTACTCGTTCTTCGTCACCTACGCCCGCATCGACGGCTTCGATCCGATAAGAGACCGCGTCGAACCCTCCGAGAGGAGCCTGCTCGACCGCTGGGTGCTCTCCGAGCTGCAGCTCACCGTCGAGCGGGTCACCGGGAGGCTCGACGACTACGACGCGACCTCGGCCGGGCGGGCGATCCAGGACTTCGTCGAGGAGCTCTCGAACTGGTACGTCAGGCGCAGCCGGCGGCGCTTCTGGAAGGGGGAGGACGACACGGACAAGAAGGCCGCGCACTCCACCCTCTACGAGTGCCTGGTCACCGTGGCGAAGCTCACCGCACCGTTCACCCCGTTCGTGGCCGAGGCCATCTACCGCAACCTGGTCGCCGGGGTAGACGACGAGGCACCGGAGAGCGTGCACCTCGCCGACTGGCCGGAGGCGGACGAGGCCCTCGTAGACCGGGGGCTCTCCGAGAGGATGGCCGCCGCGCGCCGGGTCGTCACGCTCGGCCGGGCGGCGCGCAACGCCGCCGCGATCAAGACCCGCCAGCCGCTGCGCGAGGTCGTGGTCGCGCCGGGAAGGGGCGAAGAAGAACCGGTGCGCCGGGCGCTCGAGAGCCTGGGAGACATCGTGCTCGACGAGCTCAACGTGAAGGAGCTGCGCATCGGACGGGCCGAAGAGATCGTCTCCTACGAGCTGCGCCCGAACCTCTCGGTGGTGGGGCCGAAGTACGGCCGGCTCGTCCCGGAGATAAGGCGGGCGCTGGACGAGGCTCCGCCGGAGGTGCGGGAGCGGGCGGCTGCCGGTGAGGAAGTGAGCGTGCGGGCCGGAGGACAAGAGATCACGCTCTCCCCCGAGGAGCTGCTCGTCGAGCCGAAGGAGCGTGAGGGCTACTCGCTGGCAAGGGAGAGAGGTCTCTCGGTCGCCGTCTCCACCCGGATCGACGGAGAGCTCGAGGACGAAGGGCTGGTACGCGAGCTCGTGCACAAGGTCCAGAACCTGAGGCGGGAGAAGGGATTCGAGATAGAAGAGCAGATCTCGGTCACCCTCTCCGGGAGCCCGCGGGTGCTCGGTCTGCTCGGGGGACGCTGGCGGGAATACTTCGAGTCCGAGGTGCTCGCCCGGGAGCTGACCCTCCTGGCGGCGGAGGAAGGGGCGGGCGAGACCATCGGGGTCGAGGGTGAGGAGGTCCGGGTGGAACTGCGTCCGCTCGCGGAAAAGAGAGCGGATACCGACCCCGCAAAACGGGTATGATGTGTACCATGGTACAGACCCGCCTTTGAGGATCGGAGAAGAGAGGGAGGTTCCTGCGTTGTTCGGGAGAACGAGCCGCATCGAGAAGCTCAAGAATCAGGCCGAGGATACGTCCTTCGACCTGCTGGGGTCCTTCGAGTCCTTCTACGAAGACGTCCGGCCGTTCGTCGAGAGGCTGCTCTACGACGACGAGCTCAGGAACAACATCCGCACCCTGATAGATTCCGGGCGCAGGATCTACGACGAGGTCTCCGGACAGAGCCCGACCGAGGTCGTCTCGCGGCTCTGGGACGACGACAAGCTCAGGCGGGAGGTGGAGGCTGTCGTGGCAGCCGCCGAGGCCGGTAGCCGCCGCATCCGGGGCGAGAAGGTGAAGAACGGAGGGGGTGGCTCCTCAGGCAAGATCCTGTTCGTCCTGGCCGCGGCGACCGGCGCCCTGTTCCTCAACCCGAAGACCGGCCCAGCCGCGCGCAGGTTCGCCCGGGAAGCGTACTCCTCCCTCACCTCCCGGAGCTGAGGAGGCTGCGGGGAACCTCCTCAGGGGAGCTCTAGGAAAGGGTAGATCCTACGGGCTTCCTCGTCGAAGGCGCGGGCCTTCTCCGGGACCCCGGCGGAAAACGTGGTTCGCAACTCGAAGAGTGCCTCCAGGGCGTCTTCCCTGGCCCGGGCGGCGCGGTTGCAGGCGCTCTCGCTGAGGATGCCGGCGTCTTTGAGCCGTTTTGCCCTCTCGCTCAGGCGCAGGGCACGCTCGAAGACGACGGCGTTCTTCTGCCGGTGCGCCGAGATCACGCTCCCCGCCAGTGTTCTGTAACCGGCGTACGCAGCCTCCCTGGTAGAAGAACCGCGATCCCGCAGGAAAGAACGGCGGGCCTTCTCGAAGAGAAGGTCCACGCCAAAACGGGCGAAACCGGATAAGGCTACCCTTCTCATACGGCATATATTAAACTCCGCTGGTTCTCTGGCGGTAGTCTTTCTTACCGTTTTGAACCTCACCGCGGATCGTTCTACATCCTCCGGAACCTCCACCCAGGGCCAGAAGGAAAAGCGCGGGGAGCCGGTTGTGCTCCTCGATCAGGCCCACTCGGCCTGCATCCGGACGAGGTGAGAGATAGAGTCGAGGTTCGTCTCCCACGCCAACGAAGGCCTCATCCCCGGCAGACCGGATGGAGGCTTCAAAACCGAACGCGGTGTTACATGGCAGCCACAGAAGTTCCAATTTGTAGCATGCAGTGTTAAGATGGTCTTCCTGGTGCGAACCAGGGTGCAGAGAGAAGTCGGAAGAGAGGCCCCTTGGGAAGAGGAAGGATCGCGTGAAGCTCGAGAGCGTCTATCAAGAGGTGGTGCGCCGGAACCCTGGAGAGCGGGAGTTTCATCAGGCCGTATTCGAGGTCTTGCACTCCCTGGACCCGGTAGTAGAGAGGCACCCGGAGCTGATAGAAGGAGCGCTGATCGAGCGTCTCTGTGAGCCCGAGCGTCAGATAATCTTCCGGGTACCCTGGCAGGACGACGCGGGACGCGTGCGGGTAAATCGTGGTTTCAGGGTGGAGTTCAATGGTGCGCTCGGCCCCTACAAGGGAGGGCTGCGCTTCCACCCCAGCGTGTATCTGGGGACGATCAAGTTTCTCGGTTTTGAGCAGACCTTCAAGAACAGCCTCACCGGGCTGAACATCGGCGGGGCCAAGGGAGGTGCGGACTTCGACCCCAAGGGCAAATCCGAGGGTGAGGTGATGCGCTTCTGCCAGAGCTTCATGATCGAGCTCTACCGCCACCTGGGTGAGCACACCGATGTTCCGGCAGGAGACATAGGGGTGGGTTCTCGGGAGATCGGCTACATGTTCGGTCAGTACCGGCGCATAACCAACCGGCACGAGGCGGGTGTTATCACCGGCAAGGCCCCAGGACTTGGCGGGGCGCTGGTACGGAAGGAGTCGACCGGCTACGGTTGCGTGTACTTCCTCGAGGAGATGCTGCACCACCGCGGTGACTCGGTCGAGGGCAAGAGTTGCGTGGTCTCGGGATCGGGAAACGTTTCGATCTACGCGATGGAGAAGCTGAAAGAGCTCGGGGCGAAGGTGATAGCCTGCTCCGACTCCGGGGGGGTCCTCTATGACCGAAGCGGCATAGACCCGGAGACCGTAAAGCAGATAAAAGAGGTCAGCCGGGGTTCTCTCTCCGACTATGTGCAGGAGCACAAAGGGGCCGGTTACGAGGCGGGGGCCACGATCTGGGAGATCCCATGCGAGGTCGCCATGCCGTGTGCGACGCAGAACGAGCTGGGCGAGAGAGCGGCAAAGTCACTTGTCAGGAACGGGTGCGTCGCCGTTGTCGAAGGCGCCAACATGCCCTGCACCCCGGAGGCAGTCAGGGTACTGCAAAGCTCTGGGGTGGCCTTCGGCCCGGCCAAGGCTGCAAACGCCGGCGGTGTCGCCGTCTCGGGGCTCGAGATGCAGCAGAACGCGGGCCGCGAGAGATGGAGCTTCGAGTTCACCGAGGGACGGCTGCAGGAGATCATGCAGGGCATACACGAGACCTGTCTCCGTACGGCGGAGGAGTACGGCTCCCCCGGAGACTACCTCAAGGGAGCGAACATAGCCGGGTTTCTGCGGGTGGCAAAGAGCATGCTCGCGCAGGGTGTGATCTGAAGATCTAGTATCGCTGGCAGGAGGGGCAGACGTAGGTGCCCCTCCCCGCGACCCGGAGCTTCACGATCTCCGTGCCGCACGCATAGCAGACCTCGCCCACCCGGGTGAAGACCCTGAGCTCGTGCTGGTAGCGGCCGCTCTCCCCGAAGGCGTCGTGGTAGGAGTCGAAGGTGGTACCCCGAAGCTCTATCGCGCGGGCAAGAATCCTGCGGGTGGCTTCGAAGATCTTGCGCACCTCGCCGGGATCTAGCGTGTTCGCCTTGCGGGCGGGGTGGACGCCGGCGGCATACAGTACCTCGTCGGTGTAGATGTTGCCGAGCCCGGCGATGACCGACTGGTCGAGCAGGAGGCTCTTGACCGTCGCGCGTCGGCGGAGGGCCTCCTGCAGGTACTCCGGGGTGAACCCTTCGGAGAAGGGGTCGGGGCCGAGGCGTGAGATGAGGGGGTGACGCTCCACGTCCTCCGGCGGGTAGAGGTCGAAGTACCCGAGCCAGAGCTTCGTGAACCCGAGCACGGGACCGCCCTCGAACTCGACCACCGCGGTATGGATCCTGTCGGGCTCGCGCCAGCCTGGAAGCCGCAGCACCCGTCCGGAGATCACCAGGTGCACCACCCCGACGAGATCTCCGAAGTCCAGAAGGATCATCTTCCCCCGCCGCCCGGTCGTACGCAGAGTCCTGCCGGCGAGCACCTTTCCGAACCTCTCCACCCCGACGTTGGTGACGTCGTCCCTGAAGGCCGCCGCCCGCGTGACCCTCTTCCCGGCGGCGAGGGTGCGGATGTCCTCGGAGATGACCGTGACCTCGGGCAGCTCGGGCACTAGATGAGCTCCTCCAGGAAACGCGCGACCCCGTCCTCGCCGACCGGGGGCACCACCACGTCGGCCGCCGCCCGGACCTCCCCGGTCATCCCCCCGACCGCGACCCCGAGCCCGGCGAAGCGCAGCATGTCCACGTCGTTGTCTGCGTCCCCGAAAGCCGCGACGCGCGAGGGCTCGATCCCGAAACGCCGGCAGAGGTAACCGAGGGCGGCGGCCTTCGTCCCCTCTGGGTTGCCGAGCTCCACGTAGTGTGGCAGGCTGCGGGTGACGAAGAGCTCTCCGGAGAGCGCATCCCGCGCCTCTCCGAGCCAGCGCTCCACCTCCTCCGGGCCGTCGACGAAGACGAGCTTGAGCGGCCTCTCGCCGCTCTGTACGAGCCAGGAGGAGAGATCCTCGACGACCTCCACGTTCGGCTCGTCGCGGCGGCGCATGTAGCGCACCACGGCCGGGGTCTCGGGGCCGGTCACGATCCTGCCGTCGAGGAAGACGCGAGCGTGAAGACCTCTTTCGGCTGCCCACCTCAGGGCATCGAGTGCAGACCCGGTGGGCACAGCGCGCAGAAGCAGGGTCTCCGAGGCGTCCATCCGCCGCACCATCGAGCCACCGTAGCAGATGATCGGCTCGTGCTCGTCCAGACCGAGCCTGGCCGCATGCTCGCGGGCCCCCTCGAAGTGGCGCCCGGTGGCGACGAGAACCCTCACCCCCGCCTCCCGCAACCTGCCCACGACGCTGACGGTACGGTCCGTGATCTCGAGGTCCCGCCTGAGCACGGTCCCGTCCAGATCGAAGGCCACCAGGTCGAAGGGCAGGGGATCTCTTGCGACGGCCAACCTGACACGACTCCTTCCAAGTTCTACCGGAAGTAAGGCCAAAGGATCATACCGTAGCCGGCCGCCTCCGTTCAATCTCGGGGAAGGCTGCGGTTCTACGGACGGGACCCGGTCTGCTCCCCAGCCAAACGCCCGGGAAGACCCGCGCCGCCAACGGACCCGTAGCGCACGCGGTGGGTCAGGAGCAATCCCGTGTAGACTCTGCCCTCACGCGGTCCCGCGAGGCCCGGGGTGGCCTCGAGCCTGCTCTCGGCGGTGTGGCTGAAGGACACGAGGAAGTGGTCCGGATGCTCTCCGGCCCACCGGGCGACCGCACGTCCCAGCTCTTCGATGGTGCCCGCCTCGAAGACGATCGCACAGGGCCCCGCCTCCGCGCAGCCGCCGTTGCCGTCCGTACGCTCGCACACGGGCGTAACGAGATCTCTGCGTTGCTTCATCCCTTTCCCATACCTCCTCTCATGTGAAGAGTTTCAGCCAGAGCGCCAGGGCGGAGAGCGTCACGAAGAGGACCGGCAGGGTGATCCTGATCCCCACCTTGAAGTAGTATCCCCAGCCCACTTTCACACCTTTGCGCTGCAGAACGTGCAGCCAGAGGAGCGTGGCGAGGCTGCCTATGGGTGTGATCTTGGGTCCCAGGTCGCAGCCGATGACGTTGGCGTAGACCATGGCCTCCTTCGCGAGGCCCGCCACCGGGACGGAGTTTATCGAGAGAGCCCCTATCATCACCGTGGGCATGTTGTTCATGATCGAGGAGAGGAAAGCCGTCGTAAATCCGGTCCCCAGAGCCGTCGCCCAAACCCCTCCTCCGGAGAAGAACCAGAAGAGATTCTTGAGGTAGCCGGTGAGCCCGGCGTCGTTGAGACCGAAGACCACTATATACATCCCCAGCGAGAACACGACTATCTGCCAGGGGGCCTCGCGCACCACCCTGCGGGTAGGGATGATCTTCTTGCGCTCGGCGATGAGGAGCAAAGCGATGGCTCCCGCCCCGGCCGTCACGCTCACCGGCACCCCCAGAGGATCCCCGAGGAAGTACCCGAGGAGCAGCAAAACCAGAACCCACCAGCCAGCCCTGAAAGTCAGCGGGTCTCTTATCGCCTCCGCAGGACGCCTGAGTTGCTCCACATCGTAACGCCCCGGCACGTCCCTGCGGTAAAAGAGGAAGAGCACCGCGAGGCTCGCCAGGATCGAGGCGAAGTCCACCACCACCATCACGCTCGCATACCGCCCGAACCCGATGTCGAAGAAGTCGGCGGAGACGATGTTGACCAGGTTGGAGACGACCAACGGAAGGCTCGCGGTGTCGGCGATGAACCCGGTCGCCATCACGAAGGCCAGGGTCGATCCAGCACCGAACCCCAACGCCAGAAGCATCGCTATCACGATCGGCGTGAGGATCAGAGCAGCCCCATCGTTGGCGAAGAGCGCGGCGATGGCCGCCCCGAGCAGGACGATCAGGGCGAACAGCCGGTATCCGCTGCCCCTCCCCCACCGCGCAACGTGCAGCGCAGCCCACTCGAAGAACCCGGCTTCATCCAGAACGAGGCTTATCAGGATCACCGCCACGAACGCCAGCGTGGCGTTCCAGACGATCCCGATCACCTCGGGTACGTCCGAGAGCGAGACCACCCCCGTGGCCAGCGCCGCAAGCGCCCCCGCAGAGGCACTCCATCCTATCCCGATCCCCCTCGGTTGCCAGATGACGAGCACCAGCGTCCCCATGAATATGATCAGCGCCAGAAACAAACCTACCCCCTCTCTTCTACACACGCCGGAGCGCCGCGCTCCTGCAAATAAGATCAATCTACGTTGAACTATCGGGTATGGAAGAGCAGCATCCCCTGCTTGCGTGTACCGCTCAGCCGGCGCTGGCGGCGTGGGGACCGCAGTTGGGCTGCCTGGGTCGGATGCGCTGCGGGTCGAAGAAGCCGCCGAAGAGCTCGTTCAACTCTTCGAGCGCCTCCCGGTTCACGGAGTAGTAGACCCAGCGGGCATCGGTGGGGTCCCGCTCCACCTCCACCAGACCCGCCCGGCGCAAGACACCGAGATGGTGGCTGATGAGGTTCGGCGCCATCTCCAGCGCATCCCCGATCTCGCAGTTGCACTGCACACCCTGCATCAACAGGTCGAAGATCCTCAACCGCCTGGGATCGGCCAGTACCTTCAACCACGCGGCAACGGCCTCCGGACTCCCTCGCCGCGAAGCCGGCTCGGTTGTCATCTCCCCCATCCTTCCATATACTTCGCTTTCAGTTGATTCAATTTTCTTTGAAATTTATAGTCTCGTCATCCGGGAGTGTCAAGGAGGTAGCGATGAAGAAGAAGCGAGCTCTGTTCGTGTGCACCCACAACTCGGCGCGCAGCCAGATGGCCGAGGGGTTTCTACGGCATCTGGCGGGGGAGAGGTTCGAGGCCATGAGCGCGGGGACGGAGGCCACGGAGGTGAGGCCGGAGGCGGTGGAGGTGATGCGGGAGGTCGGGGTGGACATCTCGCGCCAGGAGTCGAAGACGCTGGAGCGCTATCTCGGAGAGCCCTTCGACTACGTGATAACCGTCTGCGATCAGGCGAACGAGGCGTGTCCGGTCTTTCCGGGGGCCGGGAAGCGGCTGCACTGGTCCTTCCCGGACCCTTCTGCGGCGCGGGGTGGTGAGGAGGAGAGGCTTGCGGTCTTTCGGGAGGTGCGGGACAGGATCCGGGAGCGCATCGAGCGGGAGCTTCTCGCGGCCGAAGGGTGAATCAGGAGGTGCGGTGTCTCTCGACGGCGCGCCGCACCATACCGCCGGACTCCCGCAGGAGAGCAGCCGCCTCCTCCCGGCCGACATCGCAGAGCGCCATCACGACGGCAAGCTTGGCCGATCCGTCCGCTTCGCGCAGGAGCCTTCCGGCCTCTTCGTCTGAGACGCCCGCGGCCTCTCCGACGATCCTGCGGGCCCGGCGGCGCAGCTTTTCGTTGGTCGCCTGCACGTCGACCATCAGGTTCTCATACACCCTCCCGAGCCGGACGAAGGAGGCCGTGGAGAGCATGTTGAGGACCATCTTCTGCGCCGTACCTGCCTTGAGGCGGGTGGAGCCGGTGAGGATCTCGGGTCCGGTCACGACCTCTATACCGACATCCGCGGCCCTGCCGAGCTCCGAGCCGGGGACGCAGCTTATACCCACCGTGGCGCAGCCGGCCTCCGCGGCCCGGCGCACCGCGGCCACGGTGTAGGGGGTGCTCCCGCTCGCGGCCACCCCGACCACGACGTCGCGCCTGGAAAGCCCGATCTCATCGAGGTCCCGCCCGGCGGCCTCCACATCGTCCTCGGCGCCCTCGATGGGGTGTAGCAGGGCCTGCTCCCCGCCTGCGAGGAGCGCCACCACACGCTCCGGGTCCACCCCGAAGGTCGGGGGGAGCTCGGCGGCGTCGAGCGCGGCGAGGCGTCCGCTCGTCCCGGCCCCGACGTAGACCCAGCGCCCGCCCCGCCGCCAGCTTCCGACCAAAAGCTCCACGGCCCGTGCTATCTGGGGCAGCGCCCGCTCGACCGCCCCGGGTACCGTGCGGTCGGCCTCGTTCATCAGGCGCAGCACGGCAGAGGTGTCGAGGGCGTCGAGGTGGGTGCTCTCCGGGTTGCGGCGCTCGGTCTCGGGGAGATCGCTCACGCCCGTCTCCCATCCAGGTTGCGCAGCAGACGCAGCGCTTCCCCGACGACCAGGTCCCCGGCCTCCGGTTCGAAAGGCGAAGAGGAAGATTCGTAGGAGCCTGGGTCGTACCCGGCTTTCCCGGTCAGATAACCGGTATACCCGTTCGCGTAGCCGGCCACGATGGTCGGTGAGAAGGGGGAACGCGCCCGAATCTTTTCCCCGAGGTGTGAGAAGAGCTCCCCGCCCACCGTGACGAACGCCGCCCCGCCCACCCGGACCGCGGAGACCGAACATACAGAATCTACCGCCGCACCGTCCGAGGCGAGAGCCTCCTCGAGGAGTGCACCCTCGAGCACGCTCTGCACCACCCGGTCTTCTTTTATCCCGCCAGAGCGCTGGAGTTCGCTTATCCTGCGACGCGTCGCCTCCGGATCAGGGAGCCTCCTGCGCGGAAGCTCGAGGGCGGACTCCTCCGCGTCGAGGCCGCAGGGTGGGATCTCCCTTGCCCTTCCGGCGAGCTCCGCTGCAACGCGCCCGAGCCTCTCCCCGAGCCGTCGCACCTCGCGGCAGGTCCGTCCGCGGCGGGTGAATCGGGTGCTCAGGTCGCCCGCCGCCCCCTGCAAGAAGAGGCACCCCGCCCCGAGCTCTCCCTCTAGGTAGCGGAGGGCGGCGCCGGGCAGGTCGGCCGAGAGCCTGCGGTTATTCGGACCGAGTACCGTCGGGTGGCAGGCGAAGCATACGAGCCCGGTGCCGCCGACGAGCAACACGTCGAGTGCTCCGCCGGCTCTGCGGGAAGGATCCCGCCGGTCGGAGGCAACCCCCTCCACCTTCCCCCTCGCCCATCTCACCGTCGCCGGTTCGAGCCGGGAGCAGGCGAGCGAGACGGCCCCGGTTACGGGCTCCGCGAGCCACTCCAGATACCTCTGTTCCACGGAAGGCATCAGAGAAGCGAAGCTCCGGAGCGTCTGAGGACCGGAGTGGGTGTGGGTGCAAAAGAGCGTTATCTCCTGCGGCCGCAGCCCCGTCTCCTGCGCCACAATGTGGCGCAGCCGCCCGGCGTCGTTCCGGGAGAGGCCCACCACGTCGAGGACCGCGAGGACCCACTCCCGCCCCCCGTCCCGGAGGGCGAGCACCCGTACGAAGAGCGGATCGTGTACGCCGGTCGAGGAAGTGTGGCGGGCGGCGTAGCCGCCCATCCGTACCGGGACTTTCGGGGTTATCTCCGCGCGGACGAAGCCGGAGAGGAGCGGCATTATCCTCTGTCCTGCTTCCGGATCATGTCCGTTACGTCGATCACCCCATCCCGGCCGGCTTCGAGCGCCACCCTCGCCGCGCCGTCGAGCGTCTCTCCTTCCCCGACGAGGAGCACCTCGACGAGCATCGGCAGGTTCACCCCGGAGACGACCCGGAGGTTGCGTTCGAGGGCGATGCGGGCGCAGACGTTCGAGGGCGTCCCGCCGGGGAGGTCGACGAGAAAGAGCACCTCGCCGCCGAGCCGCTCCACCTCGGCAAGAACCTTCTCGCGCAGCGCGTCCGGGCCCTCCTCCATACCGAAGCCCACCGCCGCGGCGCGCTCGGGCTCACCTGCGATCAGGGCGGCGCTCTCGAGCAGCGAAGCGGCGAGACCACCGTGGGCCACCACTACCAGACCGACCATCAGCGGTAGAAGCGGCTTCGCGGGCGGTAGCGGGCGCGGAGCGTCTCGTTGCGCTCCTCGACGCCGGGGAGGTTCTGCGAGGCGAAGACCGGGGGCTCGGCCCCCGAGGCGGCCCTGAGGCAGGCCACCTCGACCACGAGCGCGTTCAGCAGCGCCGCCCCGACCACGGTGGAGAGCGGTCCGGCCCGCAGGCCATCGGCACCGTCGCCGAGCACACCGGAGAGCTCCACCGCGGCGTCGCCGGGCGGGACGTGGGTGTCTATCGTCGCGTCGGCGAGCTCGAAGAGCTTGCGTCCGGAAGGGTGGCGGCTCTCCACGCTCCGGCTGTGGGCGAGCGAGGTGATCGCGACGATGCCGAGCCCCCGCTCGCGGGCACCGAGCGCCATCTCGACCGGCACGGCGTTTATCCCGGAGTTGGAGAAGATGACCATCGCCTCCCCCTCGCGCACCTCCTCACCCGAGAGCAGGACCTCCGCGTAGCCCTCCAGACGCTCCAGCGCGGAGGCGCGGCTTCCGCCGAAGGCCGTCAGGTTGGGGTCCAGGATGGGGTTTACCGGGACGAGACCCCCGGCGCGCCAGAAGGCCTCCTCGACCAGAAGGTGCGAGTGGCCGGTTCCGAAGACGTGGATCACGCGGTCCGGCTCCCCCTCCAGGGAGTCCGCGAGGAACCGGGCCGCCTGCACGAGGTTGGGTTTTTCGCGTTCGAACTCCTGGTGCGCCCGGCGCACGCGGGAGAGGTAGGCCTCGATGCCGGCTCCGGGATGCATCAGCCCGCGACCCCCGGCAGGTACTCCATGAAGCTCTTGAAGCCCTCCTCGGGCATCATGCGGGCCGTCATCCGCACGCCCCGGCGGTCCAGCTCGCGGAACGCCTCCACATCCTCCGGGGTGACCGAGACCGAGCGCTTGACCTGCTTCGAGCCCTCGCGGTGGCTCATGTTGCCGACGTTGATCTCTTCGATCTGCACCCCGGAGTCCAGAAGCCGGATCACGTCCGCGGGACGTTTGACGATGAGGAAGGTGCGCCTGCGCGAGGCCTCACCGCTCTTCAGGGACTCCGCCGCCTCCTCCACGGTCACGATCTCGGTCTTCACCCCGCTCGGGGCAGAGAGGGGGAGGAGCATCTTCTGCATCTCGTCGGCGGCGACCTCGTCGTTGGCGACCAGGATGAGGTCGGCCCCCACCTCCCGCGTCCAGCGCACGGTCACCTGACCGTGGATCAGACGCTCGTCGATGCGCACGTGTCTTATGGGCATACTTCTTCCTGCCTCCCTTTCGCTGCCATCTCAGCCAGGATACTTCAGGATGCCAGCAACCGAGAACACCACCCCCAGCACCAAGAGCCCGAGTATCGCCCACGTCGGCCTGACCCTGCGCGAGAGCGCGAAGTAGACCAGCGCGACGATGAGCACCGGGACCAGCGCCGGGAGGATGTTGTCGAGCTGGTCCTGCAGGTTGAGCTTGACCCTCCCGGAGTGGAAGACGTAGGCGACTTTGGTGTTGATTATCGTCGGGATCAGACCGCCGACGACCGCGAGCCCCAGGATGGAGGCGGCGTCGGTGAGGCGGCGGAGCATGCCCCCGGCGAGCTGCCCCACGAGCCGCACCCCCCGTCGGTAGGCCGCGACGAAGCTCCACCACCGGAAGGCGGTGAAGAAGATGATCGTGTACAGGAACACGATCACCGGCCCGACGATGCTCCCTTTGAGCGCCAGGCTGGCCCCGACGCTGAAGACGATCGTGTTGCAGATCGCGAAGAAGAACGAGTCGCCGATCCCGGCGAAAGGTCCCATCATGCCGGTCTTGAGCCCGGTCACGCTCCGCTCGGGGAACTCGGGCTCCTCGTTCTTCTCTTCCACCGCGATGTTCGCCCCGAGTATGGGAGCGGCCATGAGCGGGTTGGTGTTGAAGAACTGCAGGTGGGTGGTGAGCGCCTGCCGGCGCACCCCCTCATCGGGGTAGAGCTTCTCCATGACCGGGGAGATGACGTGCGCGTAGCCGAGCCCCTGCATCCGCTCGTAGTTCCACCCGGACTGGAACCAAAGCAGGTATCTCAGGAAGACCCGCCGCAGATCTCGCCGCGTGATTCTGCCCTCCGCCGCGGGCTCTTCCTCCGCAGCGGCCGCCACGTTCGCCGCCTCCTCACCACCGGTGTACCGGTAGACGAGCGCGGCCATCGCGAGCCCGAGCAGCGCGACGCCGACCAGGTTGACCTTGAGGTAGGCGGCGACGATGAACCCTACGACGAGAAAAGGCCAGTACTGCCGCAGCGGGAGAAGCCGGAGGAGCATCGCGATACCCAAAGCTGGAAGGATCCCACCCGCCGTCTGCAGCCCGTCGAGCAGCCACTGCGGGCTCTCGTTCACCGCGGCCTTCACCGGCCCGGACCCGAGCCAGACGCCGAAGAAGATCGGGATAGCCCGGCTCAGCCCCCAGGAGAGGGTGCCGAGCATGTTCATAAGCCCGACGCGCCTGAGATCCACGCTCTTTACGTAGGCGTCGGCCCGGTGCTGGAAGAAGAGGTTCGCCATCCGCGCCAGGATGTCCAGCTGGGTCAGAAGCAGAGCGATCGGGACGGCGAGCCCGATCGCCGCCTGCGGGCTCAAGCTGGCCTGGCTCGCAAAGTATGTGCCCAGGATGGCCCCGGAGGCGTAGTCCGGGATCGAAGCTCCCCCGTAGGTGTAGACTCCCAGGGCCGCAAGCTCGAGCGTCGCCCCTATCGCGAGCCCGGTCTTGAGATCCCCGACCAGGATGCCGGTCACGGTCCCGGTCATGAGCGGCCTGCCGAACTGGAAGAAGAGCAGATTCAGGTTCTCCCAGATGCTGAAGAACCCGAAGGCCGCAAGGATTATCGCCATTACTATGGTGCTGTCCATCTCCTCCTAACCTCCACCTCGCCGGACGCGTTCCTTCGCCATCCCCCTACCTCCCCGTATAGTGCAGCCCCCAGCCAAAGGGGTAGAGAACCCTGTGAGGCTTGCTCGCCGACCCTATCGTCACCGGGAGCCTCCCGGAGGGGTCGATCTCGCCGAAGAGCACCCGCACGAGCGCACTCTCGGAGACCGCCCGGTAGCCGTAGGCGGCGACGTAGACCGGAGCCCGCCTGAAGTACGCTATGTCGTAGGGATTGCCCAAAGCGGCGACCACGACGGGCCTCCCCGTCCCGAGGAGAGCTTTCACGAGCTCCTGCTGCTGCGGGTAGAACTCCGCATTGTTCGTAGCTACAATCACAATATCGCTCTTTCTCGCCTCTGCCTTCGCCTTCTGTATCTGGGCGTCGGTGGGCTCGTAACCCGTGGCGAGCGTCGTGGTCTTGAGGCCGCGCTCGCGGACCTGACGCGAGAGGGTCGAGAGGCTCCCGGTCGCCGGGTCGCTCCACCCGACGACGAACGTACGCTCGCCGCTGTTCTTCGCGAGCGGCAGCAGGTTATTTTCGTTCTTGACCAGCGTAATCGTACGGTTCGCTATCCTCGCAGCTTCTCTGAGATGCTGCGGCGTCCCGACCTTCTCGCTCACCCGGTTCACGTTCACGTAGGGGTCTTTGAAGAGACCGAGTTTGTACTTGAGAAGCAGGATACGGAGGACGGAGCGGTCTATCCTCTGCTCGCTGATCTTCCCCCTCTTTACGGCGCTCACTACCGAGTCGATCGCCTCTTTGAGATTCGTGGGCATGAGGAGCTGGTCGTCTCCGGCCTTTATGGCCATGATGGGAATGCGCGACTGGTCGTAGCCGGCGAGCGCCCCGGCGCTAAGGGCATCGGTCACGACGACGCCGTCGTATCCCAGCTTCTCACGCAGGATGCCGGTGACGATGGGGCGGCTCAGGCTCGCCGGCAGGCGGGACGCATCCAGCGCGGGGGCGATGATGTGCGCCGCCATGATCGAGTCTATCCTTGAGCTGACAGCGGCACGGAAGGGCGGCAGATCGGTCCGGAAGATCCGACGCCGGCTCTGGTGGGTGACCGCCACACCGTTGTCGGTATTGATCGTGGTGTCCCCAAGCCCGGGGAAGTGCTTGGCGGTCGCCGCGACCCTTCCGTTCTCCTGGTACCCTGCGACCTGCGCCCGGGTCATCCGCGAGACCAGCGCCGGCCGATCTCCGAAGGAGCGCACCCCGTCGGCCTGGTTCAAAGGGTTGGTGTTAACGTCCACCACCGGCGCGTAGTCCTGGTTTATCCCCATAGCCCGGAGCTCCTCGCCGGTTATGGCCGCAGCCACCCTCGCATCCCGGACGCTGCGCGTCGCTCCGAGCGCCATGTTGCCCGGGAACTGGGTCGCCGGAGGCCCGACCCGCCTTACCAGCCCCTGTTCCTGGTCGGTCCCGATGAGCAGCGGCACGCGGGCTCCGCTACCCACCGCCGCCCGCTGCAACCCGTTGGAGAGGCGGGCGATCTGACGCGGGTTGTTCTCGTTGTCGGTCCAGTTGAAGTAGATGATCCCACCGAGATGATACCTCCGGACGAGCTGCGCCCCGTTGTCCACCCCGTAGAGCTTGCGGTTCTGCCGCACCGCCTGCGGGTCCTCCGTCCTAGAGCTCGACCCGTAGACGTAGGTGACAAACAGCTGTCCCACCTTCTCCCTCAGGCTCATCCCCGACACCACCTGACGCAGATGAGCCCTCTCACCCCCGGCAGACCAGTCCTTCCCGGACGCCACCAGCGGCCCCGCGAGACACCCGCAGGCCACCACGAGCGCCGCCGCGAATATGTAGACCAGCCTTCTCCCCACTCCTCTCACTTCAACTACCCCCACTCTCTCATTATGATGTATAGACCACATTATAAATTGGTGGGAGCGACGAGTTCAAGGCCGGGCACAGGTACAATGGTCTGGACCAGAAGAGGAGGTGGAGGTGAAGATAGACAAGAGCAGTCCGATTCCGAAGTACCACCAGCTCAAGGAGATCATAAGGGAGATGGTGGAGCAGGAAGAGCTGAAGGAGGGGGAGATGATCCCCTCTGAGCGGGAGCTGTGCGAGAGGTTCGGGATCAGCCGTATGACCGTGCGTCAGGCGGTGATGGAGCTGGTCAACGAGGGGGTACTCTACCGGGAGCAGGGGCGCGGGACGTTCGTGGCGGCGCGCAAGGTGCAGCAGCCGACGGCGAGGCTGACGAGCTTCACTCAGGACATGCGCGAGAGAGGAATGGAGCCCTCGAGCGAGGTGTTGGAGGTGGAGGTGGAGGGAGCGGGGCCTCTGGTGGCGCGGCGGCTCGGGGTGGAGGAGGGGGAGCGGGTCATAAGGCTCAGGAGGCTCCGGCTCGCCGACGGGGAGCCGATGGCGCTCGAGACGAGCCACCTCCTATACGAGGTCGCGAAGGGGGTTCTGGGGAGGGACCTCGCCGGGCGCTCGCTCTACGAGGAGCTGAGCGCGGCGGGGGTTGAGATCTCACGCGCCGAGCAGAGCTACGAGGCAGTGCCGGTGAGCGAGGAGGAGGCGGCCCTCCTCGGGGTCGAACCGGGGAGTGCGGCGCTCCTGATCGAGAGGGTCACCTACGATGCGGGAGAGAGGCCCTTCGAGTACGTCAGGAGCACTTATCGGGGGGACCGCTACAGGATCACCGCCACCCTCACCCCAGGAGACAAGGTCTGGAGGCCGCCACACTGAGGCTCCGACACGCGGCGCCGGAGGAGATCGGGGTCGCACCGGACGCGGCGGCCGGGGTATGCCGGGCGGCGGAGTGCGGCGTAAAGCTCTCCCGCTACCCCGGCGCGGTGGTGCTCGCCGCAAAAGACGGCCTGATATTCATCCATCGCGCTTTCGGACACGCCGTCCTCTACTGCGACCGGCGGAGGCTGCTCCCCGAGGATGAGCGCGTCCCGATGCAGGAGGACACCATCTTCGACCTCGCCTCCCTCACCAAGCTCTTCACCGCCATGGCCGCGGTGCAGCTTGCCGAGCGCGGCCACCTCGACCTCGACGAGCCGGTGGCAGGATACCTCCCGCGCCTCTCCGGGAGGGGGAAGGAGAGGATCACGCCGCGCCACCTCCTCACCCACACCTCCGGGCTTCCCGCGCTGGTCCATCTGGAAGATCTCTCCACCCACGAAGAGCGGGTATCCGCGGTCTACAGGGTGCCGCTTCTCGCAGAGCCCGGCACCCGCCACCTCTACGGGGACCCGAACATGATCCTGTCAGGCTGGCTCGTCGAGCGCGTCTCGAGGATGCCGCTCGATGACTACGTCAGGGCGAACATCACCGCGCAGCTCGGCATGACCGACACCTTCTATAACCCACCGGAGAGCATGCGCCCACGCATCGCCGCCACCGAGTACAAACCGGACCGCGGGATGGTGCGCGGCATCACGCACGACGAGAACGCCCACGCCCTCGGGGGCGTGGCGGGGCACGCCGGGCTCTTCTCCACGGCCCGGGACCTGGCGGCGCTGGCGCAGTCTCTGCTCGACGGCGGCGGAGGCATCCTGAAGGAGAGCTCGGTGCGTGAGATGCTCTCCGACCAGACTCCGCACCTCCCCGGCTGCGCCCAGGGGCTCGGGTTCGAGCTCGACCGGGAGTGGTACATGGACGGCCTTGCCTCCCCGCAGACGGCGGGGCACACCGGCTTCACCGGGACCTCGCTCGTCATCGACCCGAGGCGCCGCGCGTTCGTCATCCTGCTCACCAACCGGGTGCATCCCACCCGTGAGGGGGAGAGCATCAACCCGCAGCGGCGGGCGGTGGCGCGGGCTCTGCTCGAGGCTGTGGATCAGGGGCTGCCGTAGCGCAGCGCACCGCCCTTCCAGACCGCGACGACCTCGAGCTCCGGCGAGAGCGCCACGATGTCCGCGTCGGCTCCGGGAGAGAGCACGCCTTTCCCGCGCGCGCCGACGAGCCGGGCCGGGGTGGTGGAGGCCATCATGACCGCCTCGGGGAGGGTACATCCGGTGAACGCGATTATGTTCCTGAGCGCCTCGTCCATCGTGAGCACGCTCCCCGCGAGCGTCCCGTCCGCGAGCTCCGGCACCCCGTCGCGCAAATAGACCCGCCGGCCCGCAAGGGTGTACTCCCCCTCCCCCATCCCGGCGGCGGAGATGGCGTCGGTGATGAGCGCCATCCTCCGCGGACCGAGCTTCGCGCAGACGAGGTCGAGAACGTCCGGGTGGACGTGCCGCCCGTCGGCGATGATGGTGCACACCACCCGCGCGTCGGAGATTGCTGCCCCCGGCAGCCCGGGACGCCGGTGGTGCAGCGGGCTCATCGTGTTGAACAGGTGTGTCGCACCGCGCGCCCCGAGGTCGAAGGCCCTCCGGGCCGTCTCGTAGTCCGCGTCCGAGTGCCCCAGAGAAACGGTCACCCCACGCTCCACGGCGAGCTCCACGAGAGCGTCGGCCCCGGGAAGCTCCGGTGCGAGCGTGATCAGCCGCACCGGGGCCGCCTCGAGCATCTCCGAGAGGGCCGCGGCATCGGGGGCGGAGAGGTTCTCCTCCGGGTGCGCCCCTCGCTTCTGCGGGTTCAGAAACGGCCCCTCCAGGTGCACCCCGAGCGGCTCCGCCCCATCCCCCCCGAGGGTGAGCCGGGAGAGGAGCGCGGCATACTCCCCGAGCGGCCGCGAGACCACCGTCGGGAGGTAGGATGTCGTCCCGGTGGAAAGGAGCTTCGCGGAGAGCTCCCCGAGCCTCTCCGGCTCTGTCGCGACGTCGACCCCGAAGGCACCGTTGACCTGCAGGTCCACGAAGCCGGGCACGAGGAAACAATCGGGTACCTCTACCGCCTCGGGTACCTCTACCGCCTCGTCGAACTCGAACGGACCTCCTCCCGACGCCCGGATGACGCCGCCCTCGACGAGCACCCAGGCGTCCTCGAGCACCTCCCTCCCGGAGACGACCCGCCCGCGGAGGGCCAGCGTGCTCAAGCGACCCTTCTCCGCAGCGAAGAGGCGGCCTCGCGGTCGAGCAGGAAGAGCGCCCGCGGGTGCTCCCGCAGCATCGAAGCCGGGACCTCCTCGCCAACGGGGCCTTCGAGCGCCGCCGCGACCGCTCCGGCCTTGTTCCTGCCGGACGCGAGGAGCACTATCTCCCTCGACCCGAAGATCGTGCGCATCCCGACCGTGATCGCCCGCTTTGGTACCGCCCCCCCGCTGAAATCCCCCGCATTCGCCCGACGGGTGGAGCGGGAGAGCTCGACGACGCGGGTGCGCGAGGCGAAAGAGGAACCCGGCTCGTTGAACCCTACGTGCCCGTTGCGTCCGATCCCGAGCACACAAAGATCCACCCCCCCGGCTTCCCGGATCCTCGCCTCGTACCGCGCGCACTCATCTTCCGGGCCCTCCGTCAGCCCATCCGGAACGTGCACCCTCTCCGGATCCACATCCACCAGCCCGAAGAAGTTCCTCCACATGTACTCGTGGTAGCTCGCCGGATGCCCCGCCGGAAGCCCCAGGTACTCGTCCAGGTTGAAGAACGTCGCCCTCGCGAACGAAAGCCCCTCCTCCCGATGCATCTTCACCAGCTCCCGGTACATCCCGAGCGGCGTCGAACCCGTGGGAAGGAGCATCACCGCCTCAGGATTCTCCCGCAGCCGCGCCGCCACCACCCGCGCCGCCGCCCGGCTCATCGCCTCGTAGTCCTCGACGACCTCCACCCGTACCCTGTACTCCGTACTGGACATGACATCTAGATGATAGTTTGATTCTCTGTCCCGTTCAACCTGCCTTCGGGGAGCACGCATCCGGAGGTCCCGTGAGATAGGGATCGTACGGTGAGGGAAGCGGGCTCTAACCCGCTGAAGCCGCCAACTTACGCCAGAAATTCTCCTTCTCGCCGGGGATGAAGGGTTCATAGAGGGCGACACGGTCTATGAGCCCTTCGTAGCGCTCCCGCAGTGCCGGTCCGACCTCGTCCGGGGCGGCCTCGAGCGCGAAGGCGGAGAGCATCTCGTCGGTGACGAGGCGCGGCATCTCCTCCCACCGTTTGCGGCGAGCGAGCCTCGAGAGCTCCTCCCCCACCTCCTGCCAGCCGTGGGCCTCGAGGACGGTGCGGTAGGTCGGGGTCGAGGCGTAGAAGGCGATCTGGGAGCGCATCTCCTCCCGCCTCCGGGAGCGCTCCTCCTCGTCGCGTCCGGTGATGACGAAGGCGCTCGTGGCGAGCTTTATCTCCCGGGGGTCGCGTCCCGCCGCGCTGGCGCCCTCGGAGATCGCGGGCAGGACGACCTTCCTGACGTACTCGGGGCTGTGGAAGGGGTGGACGTGGAAGCCGTCGCAGACCTCTCCCGCCACCCGGGCGAGGCGGGTGTTCACCCCGGCGATGTAGACCGGGATCCCGGGGTGCTCTATCGGGCCGGGGTTGAAGAAGGGCGTCATGAGCGTGTGGCGGTAGAACTCGCCGCGGAAGTTCAGCTCGTCTCCGGTCTGGAAGGTGTGCCAGATCGCACGCAGCGCTAGGACGTACTCGCGCATCCTCGCCGCCGGACGGCTCCAGGGCATCGAAAAGCGCTTCTCGACGTGCGCCTTGACCTGGGTGCCGAGCCCGAGGATGAGCCTACCCCTGGAGAGCGCCTGGATGTCCCAGGCGAGCTGGGCGGTGACCATCGGCGAGCGGGAGAAGGCGATCGCGACCGCGCTGCCGAGCTCTATCCTTTCGGTCCCGGAGGCGGCGAGCGCGAGCGGCAGGAACCCGTCGTGCTTGGTCTCGGTGCTCCAGAGCCCGGAGAAGCCGAGCTCCTCGGCCGCGGCCGCCGTCCTCTGCATCTCGCGCAGCGGGGTTCCCTCCACCCCGAGGTTCGCGTCCATCCTCATCACGGCACCAGGATGAGCTTGCCGGTCGTCCTGCGCCCCTCGAGGTCGCGGTGGGCCTGCGCCGCCTCGGCGAGCGGGTAGGTCGCGCCGATACGCACCTGGAGGTTGTTCTGCCCGATCCAGGAGAGGACGCTCTCGGCCCGCCACATAAGCTCCTCGCGGGTCGCGGTGTAGTGGGCGAGCGAGGGCCGGGTGACGAAGAGACCGCCCTTCTGGTTCAGGACCTGCAGGTCGACCGGCGGCACCGGCCCGCTCGACTGACCGAAGAGGACCAGGTACCCCCGCAGCCTGAGCACGTCGAGGTCCCCGTCGAAGGTGGCCTTCCCGACCCCGTCGTAGACGACGTGGACCCCCTCGCCGCCGGTCAGCTCTTTAGTCCTCTCGACGAAGTCCTCCCTGGTGTAGACGATGACCTCGTCCGCGCCGGAGCCCTTCGCGAGGTTGGCCTTCTCCTCCGTCCCGGCGGTACCGATGACACGCGCCCCGCGCATCTTCGCCATCTGCACCAAGAGAAGCCCCACGCCACCCGCGGCGGCGTGCACGAGCGCGGTCTGCCCCTCCTCGAGCGGGAAGGTGCTGTGGGTCAGGTAGTGGGCGGTCATCCCCTGCAGCATCGCCGCGGCGGCGACCCGCGCCTCGACGAGCGTCACGTTCACCGGGACGAGCTCCTCCACCGGGGCGACGACGTACTCGGCGTAGGAGCCGGGGACGCTAGCCCAGGCCACGTAGTCGCCGGGCTTCACCTCCTCCACGCCCTCCCCGACGGCGACGACCTCTCCCGCGCCCTCGAGCCCGAGGGTGAAAGGGGGTTCCGTCGGGTAGAGACCCGAGCGGTGGTAGGTGTCTATGTAGTTGACCCCGGCGGCGGCGACCCGCACGAGCGCCTCGCCAGCTTTCGGCTCGGGCTCGGGAACGTCCTCGTAGCCAAGGACCTCCGGGCCGCCGTGTTTCTTTACGACCACAGCTTTCAAGTGCGCCCTCCCTCTTCCAGAGACCTTCATCGGACATTGTACGGCAGAGCGGCCGCCTCTCCTGCTATATTTGCCGGGACGGGACGAGGGCTTTGAAAGGGGCGAACAAGGCGATGGCGACGGTCCGCGAGGTCACGCACGAGCTTCTGAGGAGGCTCGGGATGACGACCATCTTCGGCAACCCGGGCTCGACCGAGCTCACCTTCCTCGAGGACTTCCCGGAGGACTTCCGCTACGTGCTCGCGCTGCAGGAGGCGAGCGCCCTCGGGATGGCGACCGGCTACGCGCAGGGCACCGGGAACGCCGCGCTCGTCAATCTGCACACCGCGCCGGGTCTGGGGAACGCGATGGGCGCGCTGGTGACCGCCTGGCACAACCGGACCCCGCTCGTCGTGACCGCAGGTCAGCAGGACCGGAGGCACATAAACCTCGAGCCGCTCCTTACCGGCAGGCTCGTCGAGCTGGCGAGGCCCTACGCCAAACGCAGCTACGAGCCCCGGCGCCCGCAGGAGGTGCCCTCCGAGATCCTGCGCGCCTACCACACCGCGATGCAGCCGCCGCGCGGGCCCGTCTTCGTCTCGGTGCCGATGGACGACTGGAACGCGGAGTGCGAGACGCCCCCCTCCCACGAGGTCTCGCACCGGGTCGCGCCGGACCCGGCGGCGATCGAGCGGGCGGCAGAAGTTCTGCGCGGGGCGCACAGCCCGGCGATCGTGGTCGGGCCCGGGGTCGCCCGCTCGCGCAGCTTCGACGAGGTGGTGGCGCTCGCCGAGAGGATCAAGGCTCCGGTGTGGCAGGAGGGGATCGTCGCCCTCGCCGGATTCCCGCAGGGGCATCCTCTTTTCATGGGCTTTTTGCCGCTCGCCCAGAAGGGGGTCTCGGAGACCCTGGCTCCGCACGACGCCGTGCTGGTTTTGGGCTCCGCGGTCTTCCCATACTACCCGTACGTCCCCGGGGAGGTCGTGCGCGAGGGGACGGAGGTCGTCCAGATCACCGACGACCCCGAGGAGGCCGCCCGCGCCCCGCTCGGGAGGAGCATCTTCGGCGACGTCGCGCTCGCCGCGGCGGCCCTCGCGGAGCTGCTGCCGGAGGCCGACCGTCCGGCCCTCCCGGCGCGGGAGGAGCCGCCGGAGCCCGAAGCCGCGGCACCGATGAGCGTGGACTACGTGATGTGGCAGATAGCCCGCGCGCTGCCGGAGGACGCGGTCGTCGCCGACGAGTCCACCTCGAGCAAGGTTGTCCTGCACAGGTACGTCAAGACGAACGACCCGGTCGGGTACCACACCTCGGCGGCCGGGGGTCTCGGCTTCTGCATGCCAGCCTCGGTGGGGCTCAAGCTCGCGATGCCCGAAAGGCCGGTGGTCTGCGTCATCGGGGACGGGTCTGCGATGTACTCGATCCAGTCGCTGTGGACCGCAGCCCGGAACGGCCTCGCGATCCCCACGATCGTCATAAACAACCGCGGATACACGATCCTCAAGAGCTATCGGAACGCGCTCGGGATCTCCGATAGCGTGCCCGGGCTCGACGTGCCGGGGATAGACCTGGTGCAGGTGGCCCGCGGGCTCGGCGCGGACGGCGAGGCGGTCGAGAGGCCCGAGGACCTCGAAGGGGCTCTCGGCCGGGCGCTCGAAGCGGAGGGGCCGTACCTGGTCGACGTCGCCGTGGACACCTCGGTCCCGAAGTTCGCCCGGTAGCGGGTCAGCGGGGGACGCAGCCCTCCGCGTGGCGCGGCAGATCGTCCGCGACCTCGAAGAAGGGCAGCCGCCGGGAGGTCCACTCGTGCACCCGGGGCGGGAAACGCTCCGGCTCGTCGAAGACGCCTATCGGGAAGTAGACCATCTGCGGCAGCCTCTCGTCCCCGTAGGAGATGGGGCTGCCGCAGGTCGCGCAGAACGAGCGGTAGACCCCCGGGGAGGATTCGTAGGCGGCGGGCTCCCCGTACACCCACGCCCTCTCTCGCCTGTAGCCGCAGAACAGCGAGACCGGGGCCCCGCTCGAGCGCCGGCAGTCCCGGCAGTGGCAGTAGATCACCTCCTCCGGATCGCCTTCCGTCTCTATCCGGATCCTTTTGCACCTGCAGCGACCGTCCGGCATCCGCTCCTCCTTCGTGGAAGACAAAACCCAACCATAAAGTACGCCCTCGTTGCCGCATTTGAAGCGGGCGTATATTATTGGCGTGCTGGTGTGTCGGAGGGTCCTCGAAAGGTGGGAGGTCACATGCTCGCGGAGCAGAGGCGGGAGGCGATACTCAGAGAACTCGAGGAGCGGGGCAGCGTCTCGGTGATGGACCTCTCGGAGAAGCTCGGGGTCTCGGACATGACCATAAGGCGAGACCTCGAGGCGCTCTCGAAGAGGAGGCTCCTCAAGAAGGTGCACGGCGGGGCCGTCCCCGTGCCCAAGGCGGCCAGGGAGCCGCACTTCGAGTACAAACGCAGGCTCAACCGGGCGGAGAAGGCGGCCATCGCGCGGGCGGCGCTGCCGATGATCGAGGACGGGGACACCGTCGCGCTGAGCGCCGGCACCACCACCTGGCACATCGCGAGCCTCCTGCGGCGGGCCTCCCGGGAGCTGACCTTCATCACCAACTCGACGAACATCGCGCTCACGCTGCAGGAGAACGGCTGGGAACAGATAGTGCTCTCAGGCGGCATCTTCCGCACCCCCTCCGACGCGCTGGTAGGGCCCTTCGCCGAGCGGACGCTGCGCACGCTCAACGCCGACATCCTCTTCCTCGGGGTGCACGGCATCCACCCCGAGGCCGGGCTCACCACCCCCAACATCGCCGAGGCCGAGACCGACCGCTGCCTCGTCGAGGCGGCGCAGAAGGTCATCGTCGTCGCGGACAACACCAAGCTCGGGGTCGTCGCTCTGGCGAAGATAGCCTCCCTCAAGGAGGTGGACGTTCTGATCACGGACTCCGGAGCCTCCCGGAAACTGCTGCGCGAGATAGAGCTCGCCGGGGTCGAGGTCGTCGTGGCCGAGACCGGCGAGGACGAGCTCGCCCGGGCGAACTGAGGTCGGTGGTGCGGGCGGCCCTCTTCATAACCTGCTTCAACGACACCCTCTTCCCGGAGACCGGGATCGCGACCGTGAAGGTCCTCGAGCGCCTCGGGGTCGAGGTCGACTTCCCCCGGGAGCAGACCTGCTGCGGTCAGATGCACTTCAACACCGGCTACCAGCGCGAGGCGATCCCGCTGGTGCGCCGCTTCGTCGAGGTCTTCTCCCCCTACGAGGTCATCGTCGCACCCTCCGGCTCGTGCGTCGGGATGGTGAGAGAGCTCTACCCGATGGCGGCCGGGCTCGCCGGGGACGCCGCCCTCGCCCGCGAGGTCGAGGCCCTCGCCCCCCGCGTCTTCGAGCTCTCGGAGTTTCTCGTAAAGAAGCTCGGGACGACCGACGTCGGGGCATACTACCCGCATCGGGTGACCTACCACCCGACCTGCCACTCCCTGAGGATGATAAAGGTCGGGGATGCCCCGTTGAGGCTGCTCGAGGCGGTGCGCGGCATCGACCTCGTCGAGCTCACCGAGGCGGAGGAGTGCTGCGGGTTCGGGGGGACCTTCGCCGTCAAGAACGCCGACACCTCGGCGGCGATGCTCGCGGACAAGGTCGCGAACGTCCTCTCGAGTGGGGCGGAGGTCTGCTGCGCCTCGGACAACTCCTGCCTGATGCACATCGGGGGCGCGCTCTCGCGGCAGAGGACCGGGGTGAGGACCGTGCACCTCGCCGAGATACTGGCGAGCGAGGAGGAGAGATGAAGGTTTCGGAGAGACCGTTCCAGGCGCTCGCGCGCGAGGCGCTCGCCGACAGCCAGCTCAGGAGGAACCTGGGGCACGCGACCGCGACGATCCGCAAAAAGCGAGCGGCCGCCGTCTCGGAGCTGCCGGACTGGGAGGAGCTGCGGGAGGCAGGCGCGGCGATCAAAGAGCGCGCCTTGAGGCACCTGGACGAGTACCTGGTGCGGCTCGAAGAGTCCGTAACGAAGGCCGGAGGAGAGGTCCACTGGGCGCGCGACGCGCGGGAGGCGAACAGGATCGTCGCGGGCATCGCAAAGGGGCACGGGGCGCGCGAGGTCGTCAAGGTCAAGTCGATAGCGACAGACGAGATCGGGCTCAACGATCACCTCGCGAAGGAAGGAATCGAGGCGGTCGAGACCGACCTCGCGGAGCTCATCATCCAGCTCGCCGGCGAAGAGTCTTCGCACATCCTGGTCCCGGCGATCCACAAGAACCGCGCCGAGATCCGGGAGCTCTTCCGCGAAAAGCTCGGCGCGAAGGACCTCTCGGACGACCCGCGCGACCTCACCGAGACCGCCCGGCGCTACCTGCGCGAGCGGTTCCTCGCGGCGAAGGTCGGCATCAGCGGGGCCAACTTCGCCGTCGCCGAGACGGGAACGGTCTGCGTGGTCGAGTCGGAGGGGAACGGCAGGATGTGCACGACCCTCCCCGAGGTTCTCGTCACGGTGATGGGGATAGAGAAGGTCGTCCCGACCTGGCGCGACCTCGAGGTCTTCATGCAGCTCCTCCCCCGCTCCTCCACCGCAGAGCGGATGAACCCCTACACCTCGTTCTGGAGCGGGACCTCCTCCGGGGAGGGTCCGCGGGAGTTCCACCTGGTGCTGCTCGACAACGGCAGGACACAGGCGCTCTCCGACCCGAAGGGAAGACAGGCTTTAAGGTGCATCCGCTGCTCGGCGTGCCTGAACGTCTGCCCGGTCTACGAGCGGGTGGGAGGCCACTCCTACGGCTCGGTCTACCCGGGTCCGATCGGCGCGATCTTAACCCCCCAGCTCACCGGGCTCGGGAGGAAGGGCCCGGATTCGCTCCCCTACGCCTCGTCGCTGTGCGGGGCGTGCTACGAGGTCTGCCCGGTGAAGATAAATATCCCGGAGGTCCTGATCCACCTGCGCGGAAGGGTCGTGAGAAACCGCCAGGACTCGGGCTCCCCGGCCGCGAAGCTCGACCCGGAGGGCGCGGCGATGCGCACTCTGGCGCGCACCTTCGCCGACCGCCGCCTCTACGAGGCCGCGCAAAAGCTAGCCCGCGCCGGGCAGTGGCCGCTCGCGCGGGGCGGGAGGATACGACGACTCCCTGGCCCCCTCTCCGGGTGGACCGCCGTGCGCGACCTCGAGGCCGTCCCGCGCGAGACCTTCCGCGAGTGGTGGAGGAGGGAGCGCGGATGAGCCAGGCGAGGGAGGAGATCCTGCGCCGCATCCGCCTCGCCACCCGCGACGTGCCGCAGGAGGAGAGCCCGGAGGACGTTTCCGTCGAGAGGAGCTACCGCGTCGAGAGCGTCTCTCCGCACGAGGAGGTCGTGGGGCGCTTCGTCGAGAACGTCTCCGAGTACCGGGCGAGCGTGCGGCGGGTCGGGGAGGAGGAGCTGCCGGAAGCGATAAGGGAGGCCCTCGCGCGACGCGGCGCGCGGAGGCTCGTCGTCGCGCCGGGGGTGCCGGATGGGTGGATCCCGGAGGGTGTGGAGGCGCTGCGCGACGGGGAGGACGGAAGACCGCTCACGAGCGAGGAGCTCGACGCGAGCGACGGGGTCCTCTCCGGCTGCGCCCTGGGGATAGCCCAGAGCGGCACGATCGTCCTCGACGGCGGCAGGATGCAGGGAAGGCGGGCGCTCACGCTGCTCCCCGACTACCACCTGTGCGTGGTCTACGAAGATCAGATAGTGGAGCTCGTCCCCGAGGCGATAAGGAGGCTCGAAGGGGGCGTGCGGGAGGGGAGATCCATCGTCTTCGTCTCCGGGCCGTCGGCCACCTCGGACAT